>TBL_comb47_HYPODRAFT_10002328_pt1 | contig 23528 bp, 27 predicted proteins | sample TroBogypolimnion_40_FD_10682 | JGI IMG/M metagenome (IMG submission 10682)
GGGGGGGGGTACATATTTGGGGATGCTCTTAAACCGAAATTCGGCTGCCACGGGTGATTCTCGGACGGGGAAAATGCCTCGCCCGGTCTGGTCCTGTCCGGCGCTTTTCGGAAGGGTGTCCGCTCGAATGTGTCGAGGGGCAGAAGGGCAGAAAGAACCGTAATCGAATCATCGCTATATGAATCCGCACCATGTGTTCCTCCGGCGGCTTGGGCCGGACCCGCACGCCAACGGCGCGCAAACCATTGCACTCTGCAACTGCCCGGACGTCTTCGAGCTCGCGTCTGGGGACTTCGCCGTGATCGGCATCGATATCACCGCGGCCGCCGCGCCAAATCTGCCGCCGTCCGCCGGTTGTGGTCCCGACGAACGAATCGTCCGCATTCCGCGCAACTTGCTGGTCAACGTGAAGTCGGACATCCCCGACAAGGTCTAGGGGTATTGTTCGGCTCGGGCATCCTGCGGTATAATTCAGGGCAATGGAGTCATTGTCCTGGATAACCGCGCACTGGTTCGATCTTCTTCAAACCGCCGGAATCGTTGGTGGGTTGGTTTTCACTGGCGTCATCGCCCGGCGCGACGAACGCGCCCGGGCTATCGGCAACGCCATCGCCATCAACCAACAATACCGGGAGATCTGGCAGGAGCTTTACAACCGCCCGAAATTGTTCCGCATTCTCAAGGCCGACGTGGACGTTAAAAGGGACCCGCTGACCGATGAAGAAGAGTTGTTCGTCAAGCAACTAATTCTGCACCTCGACACGGTTTTCCGTGCCAAGCAGGCGGGGGTGTTTGTGGAAATCGGCGGGTTGCACAAAGACGTCAATTACTTTCTATCGTTGCCCATCCCGCGGCTGGTCTGGAACAAGCTCAAGCCGTATCAAGATATAGAATTCGTGACGTTCGTCGAGCGCGCGACGAATTAGGGTCACGCGTCAGGGGTGTCGCTCAGCACCCGATGTTTCCTGACTTGTCGCTCGACAAAAAGCTCGCGGGCGGATTCCCGACGATACGCACCCTTGGTAGGGGTTTGGCGCGGTTCAAACCGCGTGCCTTTCGTCGCTTCGCGATAATCCAGTGGGCGAATCCAAATGGCGTCAAGTGGGTTCTCGGTGACCTCGGCGAGCGTGGAGAGATATGCCTGCTTCAAAATGGGCGGATTATTCTGCAAGAGACGTTCTGCCATGTTGTTCCGCCTCTCTGCATTCTTGAACACCATGAGCACCCGGAAAGGGTAATCCTTGTAGGCCGAGCGGTCGGCGCCATTTCGTATGGCAAAATCCCCGGACTTATAGTACTCCAGGTAGCAGCCAGCGCGCGCGACCAACGTGTCCACAGTTTCAGTGGAGCGGTCGAGTTCGAGGAAGAAAGTGTGCTCCGAGACGGCGTCGTCACGTTCGCGCTCGTGGATTCGGATGAAACCGTCTGGCTTCACCAAAACCGCCGCACCGCCCTGGCCAGTGCGGCGGGCCTCGAACTGATACAACAACGGCCAGGTGCAGAATTCCATGACGGTGAATTGCTGGGTCTGCCTGACGGCGGAGTGGACGGCGGCCTTCACGTCCATTACCTCCAGTTCGTGGCGGAGGGTGAGGTCGCTGACTTGAACTCGCCTTTCCAAAGACGCGGAACTGAATTGCGGGTATCGCAAAAGGGAACCGCGGTCATGGAGTACCTTAAAGGCGAAGCGGGTCAAAAAGAGAATGGCCGGCTCATTGGCGCGCCGGGTTCGCTCACCAATGAGGCCGGCTGCTTTTAGTTTTTGAAGCCGCTTCTTGGCAGCCTCCCGTTTACAGTCAAAATAAAGTGTAGCAATGTGGCCGGCCGTCAACACGCGGTCTTCAAAAAGACCACGAAGGAGATCAAGATCCCGCGCCTGCAGTTCTAAAGGTGCCGCGTTCTTTGGGCTAAACATTTAGAAAGTATATCAGTTTATTACCAGATGAGGCATCGAACAAGATTATGCCTCTAAATCAATTTCAGAACCTTCCGCTTTAAGCGTCTTTTGCTTCAACCATCGAAATCCCTCGTTCGGTGTAATTACTGCCACGTCAATGTCTCCGCCGACTCCAGGTACCCCGCCTGGAGTCAAAAGAGTTCCATCGGAAAACCTCTGAATACTTTCGGTTGTTCGCGTCATCAAAACGCAGAAATCCACTGCGTCTTGAAGAGTAATCGTTCCCCAATTAATGATGTATTCCAGCTTGCTCAACTGTTCTTGCACTGTTGTCGGGTTTTTCGTCATAGCTTCCTTTGCAAGATCAAGATTTACAATCTCTGGAGCATAGCCCTTTACAATGCGCATTAGCACATCCGTTTGACCCACCCAAAAGGCCCCGCATTGCAGTGTGTTGTTTTCGCCAACGATCCCCTTAGAAACAAAGACGCTGTAAGCCCGCCCAATCTTGTCATCGTCAACGCCCGCAACAATCATACTTATGGATTCTATCCATGCAACAGTTGAGGTTTGCTTGCCAGAGTTGTCCGTGAAGGTATACGGAAGCTGTGTACCGTCAACTGGCGAAAACACTAAATCAGAGTAGTTGTTACGTTTCACCATATCCTCGATTTGCTTTCTCAGATCAGCGAGTTCCTTGGCTACAAACATGTCACCAAGGCATGTATCCAGTTTTTGGGCAATGTCCTTTACCTTCAAACCTGTGAGGTTTTCAGTTTTCGCGAAGCGCTTGATAAAATAACCCACATCCTTCGAAGAGCTATTCTCATTTAAAAAGGCCCTGCCGGAGATAACAACCCCACATGAATCAGTTAGCTTAAAAAGCTTCATGGCGTTGTCCGAACCGATTCGTATAGCCCCGGCGCTATTTTTGTAGGTCTGCCTACTGTCGGCAGTCATTACGATGCCAGAGGATGTGAGGGTTACGATTGCGAGAGTCATATTGCGTTTGGTTACAATGATTAGAGCTCGCCGGCGAATGCACGGTGCAACATCGATTCAAAGAGGGTGTCCAAGCTCGTGCGGCTCGTGGCTTGTCCGGCTTCAAGAGTGTGGATTTCTGTCACCCTGTGAGCGAACTCCTTTTGTAACGGAACTGGTGGAACAGGAATTTGAATTTGCTCGAAAAGCGATTTCTTAAGAATTGGCAAGGCTGTCTGGCTTCCTTGTTGTATGACTACCTTCGCGGACTCCTTCATGCATACGACACCGAAGTCGTCGTCAATTTCATCCCCCCATTCCACGGCATTGATTTGCTGATTAAATGTGGACCATGTCCAAGTGCGATCAGTTTTCCCGATAGTCGCACCGATGCAACACACTAGTGTGGCTCCTGGGCGAAGGGTGCGCACCTCTGCCGCTCCCGCCTCGGTCACATAGCGCATTGTTTCGCGTGTATTGTTTTCAAGATCACCAGGGGTGATGAACGGAATTCGACCATTGAACATTGCTGGTTTAGCACTCGGCGGTGTGCCGCCAGTTACAACGCGCCCGAGCTCACGCAATTCTTTCTTTCGCCAACCTCGCGGATTAGCGATTGGGTCTCCAAACATCTCATGGAAAAGGGCGGGTATGAGCGCGGCAGTGCGGCGGTCGGCTTCGGCGCGTAAGGTGCGCAACCTATCGGCCTCATCCAACAAAGTGACGATGTGGACCTGGTCGGCAATGGGGGGAACAGGAATCTGGTATTTACGGATGGTGCTGCGACTGACTTCCTTAAATGTTGTCGAGCCCGAAAGCCGAGCAATGTCATAGCGGCGTCCCCAAAGTGAATACGCCAAGAAACGAGGGGACATTCCTGAGCGTGGGACAAAGTTAGCAAACCCTTGATTGGTAGCGAGCGGAATAGCTGCCACGGCAACCTTGCCGATTGTAGCACGCGACGAAAACAGAACCGTTCCAATGGGCATAATGGTAGCGGAACTGTCGTCCAGGCCAGCTTGAGTGAGCGTATCCTTTGTGGATGAGACGACGGAAATACCTTGGTCTGGCATAGGGAGATCGGTCGGCGTCGCCCAGTGGATGTCGCCTCCCCAAAACGACGGGTTATCCCGCGAAGGCGTGCTGCCACCATATACGTCTGCGATCTCCTCAAGCGGTTTTATTGGCCAGTTTTTCATTTTCTGGAGCTTAGTTTGCCTAGTAAAGCATCGGCACCACTGATAATGTCGTGTTCGGCCTTAATAACAGCGTGCAAAATGTCGACAGGCGCATCGTGATTGGTAGCCGTAGCAACCACCGGCTTATAGCGGCCGGCCGCAAGACTCCAGTCGTTTTCTTTGATCTTCTCGATCGGCACACGGTAGCTGTTCGGGCCTTCCTCGCGGTTCGGCCACTTGCTCAACACGTCGGGAATGTCATTTGCCTCAATCGGTGTGCGCTTGTCGTCGAGGCTGAAGCCGTCGGCAGTAAGGTCATAGAACCAAACGGATTTTGTCGGCGTGGCTTTCTGGAATATTAGCGCGGCAGTGGCAACCCCGGCGTAAGGTTTGAAAACGCCACTCGGCAGACTTATTACGGCTTGGAGGTCACAGTCGTTCAAAAGCAGTTCGCGCAACTTTGTCGCCGCGTTCGTCGATCCGAAAAGAACGCCGTTGGGCACAATGACGCCTGCACGTCCGCCCAGTGTGAGATGGTCAATGAACCATTTTAGGAAGAGCAATTCGGTGGCGCGGGTATCAAGTTTGTAATTGAGATCCGCGAGAATGCTTTCTTCCTGTACCTTGCCTGCGAAAGGCGGGTTGGCGAGAATGACATCGAAGCGCTGACCAGGATAGATTCCACCAAAGCTTGTGGTCAGCGGATTGAAATGTTCGATCCTGGCGTGTTCCAACTGGTGCAAATACAGGTTGAGGATGCCTATCTTCACCATGTTCGCATCGTTATCAAAACCCGTGAACGCCTGTTCCTCAAGGAACTTCCATTGCGCTGGCCGCAACATCGAGCCGTCGAGGTTTCCTCGCTTGAGGTCGGCGGCCTTGGTGTGCTTGCGTAGAATGTGGGTGAAGGAGGAAATGAGAAATCCCACCGTGCCGCATGCGGGATCGCATATCCGCTGGCCGGGCTGAGGATCTACCAATTCGACTATGAGATCAATTATGTGGCGCGGTGTGCGGAATTGCCCGTTTGTGCCGGATGCCGAGAGTTTGGAAAGGAGGTACTCATACATGTCGCCTTTCAAATCGTGACCATCGTGCGCCGCTAGGTCCAAGTCCTGAATGCCCTGGACCACGGCTCGCAAAGTTGGGCGGTCATAGATTTTGAGCGTGGCGCGACTAAACAGCAATCTGCCGGTATCGGTGAGCCCTGGTAATTCGTGGAGGCTCTCAATGGCGTTTCGGACCGCATCAAAAAGCTCGTCGCCGGCGAGCGTCACGAAATTACCCCAAGCGAAGCGTGACCATTTGCCGGAAAAGATGCGCGTGTATTTCTTGTCCAGGCTGGCCAGCGTTTCATCCTTTTCAGTCAGCAAGCGGAGAAAAATCAGGTAGGAACATTGCTCGATGGAATCCATCGGGTTGTTAACCCCGCCGGCCCATAGGATGTTCATGAGCTGATCCACCTTCTGGCGCAGGCCGGAAGAAAAGAAATTTGATCCGTTGGTTGTGGTTTGTGTGTCTGAAGCCATGATAATAATTTAAGCTGCGAGAGAGCTGGCAAGCAAGGATTGCCGGACCAAGCTGGATTGCCGTAGCGCCTCGAAAACATTTTCCCGTTGTTCAAATTGCGACAGCGCGCTGATGCCGCCCAGCCGGTTGAATTGGCTGGCGGTGAAAATGGTCAGGTCTCCGTCCATGAATTTGTGAAGCGAGCCGGAGTCCTCCGCGATCAGTTGTGCCGTCGCGTCCAGCCACTTCTGTTCATGATAGCGCAAATTGAATCTCGCCGCTATCGAATCGACCGCGTCGGAAATAATCGCGTCGCGAGTCGGCAGAGGTTTCCTGCCGACCGCGTTATAAACGAAGGCCGGCGTGCTGGCGGGAACACCGTAGGAGACGATGAGCTTGTCCGGGGAATAAAACATCGTCGGTCGGTTATAGAAGCGCTCGTTGACGATGGTCTCTATCGCCTCGTCATCCTCCGCTTCCACGGCGGCTTTCAAGTCGGGAGTCGCCTGAACGAATTCGCGGATGTCCCGCTCATAGCCACCCCTGAAGGTCATGACGTCGACCTTCTCGCCGTCTGGGCCAACGATCTTTATCTCGCGGCTGATGAGGGTATCCACACCCTCCCAGGTCGGGATGATCCGCGGTGGCTGGGGGCTGGGCTCTGTAGTGCCTCCATCGCCATCATGGACGACATGGCCACCCGCTTCGCCGGGGGGATATGGCGGTTGCGGTTCGTGTTCCTTTTTTTCGCGGGGAAGTTTAAGGGGTACGGTGTAGTCGTATTTCTCCTCGAAGTACTCGGCGACTGCGCAGAAATCGAGCATGAAAAAGTTCTGCTTTTTGTACTCCGTGTTCCCGATCTTGAATGTGAACAACCGCGTGCCGCGTCCCTTGATTTGGATGTATTCGGTTGGCGAAAATATCGGGCGCATCAAGCCGATGTTGAGGAGGTCTTGGCAATTGTAACCCGTGGACAGCATGTCCACAGAGACGGCGATGCGTTCGGGACGCTTGCCGTCCCGGAACTCTTTCGCGATAGATGAGGCGTCCGGTATTCGGCTGGTGATGGTAACAGCGATGCCCGGCTGGAGCGCGTTAAAAACCTTGGTGAGCTCCGTCGCGTGCTTTTGGTTCACGGCAAAGACGATGGACTTGCCGAGCTTCCCGGCAGGATCAGTCTGAGCTTCTTTGAGAAACGCCTCGCACATAAGCCGATTACGGGCGGGCGTAAATATCTTGCGCTCCAAATCCTGGATCTTGAACGTCTCCTCGTCCTCGTTGATTACGACAGCCCAGCCAGATTCATCCAGGGCCTTGGTCGTGATATCGGAACGTAGGTCAATGATTTTCGGCAAACAGAGAAATGGGCCTTGGGGATCTTTGACCGCGTCGATGATGTCGTAACGGAAAGTGGGGAACCCCGGCTTGCAACCGAAATAATTGTAGGTGTCGCGCAGCAAACGCAGTTCGAGGGCCTTCGGGTTTTCCCTTTGGAGGTCCTCGACGTTGACGTTCTTCAGGTATGCCCTCGGGGTCGCGGTCAACCCGATGCGCGTCGCTTGGAAAAACTGGACCACCTCGCGGGCGTCGCCATAAATGGAACGGTGCGCCTCGTCGTTCACCACAAGATCGAAGTAGAACGGGGTGAACTCCTCACGATAGCGGCGGTCGACCATGAGCGATTGCAGGGTGGCGACAACGACAGACGAGCCGAGCAGTTCGCCGGGTCTGCGGCGAGCGGTTTTGTAGAGAACGGGTTTGTATTCCGGGAGAAACACGGCGAAGTCTTCGAGGGTCTGCTTGGCCAACTCGATCCGGTCAACAATGAAAAGAACACGCTCGGCGTTTCGTGTCGTGAGGAACCGGCGGATGATTGCCGCGCACAAAAGCGTCTTGCCGGTGCCCGTGGCCATTTCCAAAAGGAATTTCCGCATGGCCTTTTCGTCGAAAAGGCGTCCGATGGTGTTCATGGCTCCGATCTGATACTGGCGAACCACTAGGCCAGGACGGAATTTGTCGAGGTAACGCAAGGTCACGACCTCGCTCATCAACGGCCGCGGCGGTTGCAGATTCTTGAGCCGCAACCGCTCCAAATCCGCGAGCGACGGAAGGCGTTCGATGCGGTAGGCGTCGGAATCCTTTCGGGTGTAATTCCAAAACCAATGCTCACGCCCGTTTGAGAGAATGATGAACGGCGCTTTGAGATTATCGGCGTAGCCGCGCGCCTGTTCCTTCGCGTCGTATGGATCAAGTTCTTCGCGCTTGGCTTCCAAGACGCAAAGGGGGCCGCGACTGCCGCCAAGCACATAATCGGCCCGGCCCGTCGCGCTGTTCAACTCGAAGCGAACCTGATGAGGGTCCAGCAAATTCCAACCACTGAATTCAAGGGCCTTATCAATGAGGATTCGCGAAAAAGCTTCGTTGTTCCCAGATTGCATTGAGCGGATTATACACCTCCGTGATCACTTGAAGCAAGCGAGCGAGTGCCTGATCACCGTATCCTTCGCTTGCTGGTGACCGGCTCATCGGACGCCGCCTTGAGAATATCATCGGCGAAGTTCTTCGCCCGGTCGTCGAGCTGCTTCTGAGCCTGCTCACCCGAGATGGCGAACGGGAGTTGTTCATAAGCGCGGGTGAGAAACTTCTTCGTGGCCTCCGCTGATGACGGCACTTTATCAACCGTCGGCGTCACCAGGGAAACGGGAGCGTTCATGCCGACCAATCGCGCCACGCCATGCCGTTGCTTTTGGTCAAACAACACGGCCATCGCGCGGAAAAGCTGTTCGTCAAGCGACCGGAATTGGACGTGCGCCAATTCCTTGCCGATAACCGGGATGAGGACAGAGGCTTCCGTCTCGCTCTCGGTCTCGGATTCAGTCCAGGTGCTGCTGTCGCCAGAGGAATTTGCGAGCGACTCGTTCCAGGCGTCGGGGTCGAGGTGCTCAAGTCCTGACACCCGTCCGCCCGTACCGGCACTGCCGGTTGTGCCAGAAAACATGCCGGACCCGCTGCTCCGTCCGCTGCCGTGCGAGCGCGTCGTGCGCATTTCCTCCCGGTATTCCATCACTTTGGTGGAATACAGTTCGTGCTTTACCTCTTCCGGGTTCATGACCCCCATGAACAGCCATTGGGCCATGACCTTCAGGTTCTCCTCGTGGGAGAGGCGGAAAACCACCTTGCTGGAGGCATTCTCCATGATGGAGTTGTAAACCCGGCGCCCGTTGTCGCCGCGGTCGAGCAACTGATTTGGAAACTGATGCGCCATGGTGAGGTGCAAACCGAAACCGCGCGCCTCGTCGAGGTTGTCAGAAATTGTCGGCGTGACGAATCGTTGGAACTCGTCGAGATAGACGTAAAACGGTTTCATTCCGTCTCGCTTGCCTCGCTCCTGGGCGGCCGTCCACAGGTCGCTCAAGAGAAGCGTCGCGAACAATTCCGCGTTCTCCTTGGAGACCTTGGCACGCTCGGTCGCCAGGGAGACCAAAATAATGCTGCCGTCTTCAATCGCCTTGCCCAGATCCAGGGACACCTCGGGCTGGCCGAACATCCGTCTCATGCTCTGGTTTCGGATGAACCGCTGAAGGCGGTTCACGGTGCTCCCGATTTGCGACTCGAAATCCTTGGCGCTCAGCGTGTCGGCAAATTGCCAGTCCTGACGGGACTGCTTGTCCTCCAGGTCGGAAGTCATGGCGTTGCGGACCTGCTTCGCGACNCGGTCAACCAAATATTCGGCTTCGATCAAGGTCAGCTTCTTTTCATACAATGGGCGAATCACGTTGCCGGCCCAGCGGGCGAAGAGCGGGGTTTGGTTGGTTCCGCCCTGGCCCCAAACATACGCCATGGCATCGATCAAATTGTCCACCAGCACCGCTGGGTCAGCCATTTGTCGCTGGCGGACCAAGTTGTACGACACGACCCAGTCGTCCTGGCGCAAGTCGATGGGGATAATCGGGACTTGGAGAATATCATCGTTCCACGCCAGCCACTCAATGAGGTTGTCGTACAGCGAGCCGTGAGGATCGAGCACGAGCAGGCCACATTTGCTCTGGTGCCAGTTTTTTATGTCCTGCCGAATCAGGTTTTCCAGGAACTTGCTCTTGCCGGTCCCGGTGCCACCGCAAACGTACAAATGTTTGTCGCGCTCGGTGCGGGGGAAGAGGAGGGCGGCATTGCTGCCGGCGAGTCGGCCAAGTTGAAGGTCGTTACCTGGTGGTTCGTTCATGGTTAATGGGCGTCATGATTCCAACACGCGGTCAGCCTGCCCGCCACGGGGGAACTGGGCAAGAGGAAATGTGACGCGCTCCGTGGTAAACTTCGATTTGGATACCAGCACCTCCCCACAAACCGAAAGGAACACCATGAAGTCCCTTGATTTATTTCTTAACCGCGTGATCCACGGCGATTGCGTAACCGTTTTGCCCAAGCTGCCCGACGAGAGCATTGATCTCGTCGTCACCGACCCGCCGTATTTGGTGAACTACCGTCCGCGCGATGGCCGGCGGTGCGACGGCGACAACACCGATTATTGGCTCGTCCCGACCTTCCGCGAACTCCATCGCCTCCTCAAACCGAATTCGTTTTGCGTGAGCTTCTACGGCTGGCCGTGGATTGATCGCTTCATGACCGCATGGAAGGGTTGCGGTTTTCGCCCCGTGAGCCACCTGGTCTGGGTGAAATCTCATTGCTCGCGAAGCGGCTACACCGACGGCTTTCACGAGGCCGGATTCTTGCTCGCAAAGGGGCGACCTCCCAAACCGGAGATCCCGCTCCGGGATGTGCTCCCGTGGGAGTACACCGGGAACCGATACCACCCAAACGAAAAGCCGGTCATCGCGATTCGTCCGCTGATCGAGACGTATTCAAAACCGGGGGCCATTGTCCTCGACCCATTTGGGGGATCGGGGACAACGGCGCTGGCCGCGAAGGCAGCGAACCGGACTTTCGTCATTATCGAAAAAACCTGGGAACACGCACAAGTCGCTCGACAGCGGATTGAGCGCGCGTGACCTGGCTTTCCACACCTGCCCTCTGGGGCAGGCTTTTTACTCGTGGTAAAATCGTAGCGGAGGCCGCAGTTGTTGCTGCGAGCTTTGTTCCCACAAACCACATATATATAGTATATAGCGAGAAAGGAGTATTTCCCCGGATGAGCGTTCGGAAACTTCCCATTGCCGTGTTGCGGCTCGGCCGCATCGTTGCCACGCCAAATGCCCTGCAATCAGTCGCGGATAGCGAAATCCTGACAGGAATCCAACGGCATCAGGCGGGCGACTGGGGCGATCTTGAAGACGCTGATCGCGTCGCGAACGATGGTGCCTTGGAAAGGGGTGGGCGAATTGTGTCCGCCTACAACGCCACCAACGGCACAAGGTTTTGGATCATCACGGAAGCTGATCGGTCGGTCACGACCGTGTTGCTTCCCATGGACTATTGACCCACGGGCTCGCCTTCCCATGGAAGCCCATCCTTCCGCCATCCGGCGGCTCTGCTTTTTCTGGAAATTGAAGTGCCGTCGGCATTCCAGGAGGAGTATTCAAACTGAAAAATACCCGCTCAAACGGGTTGACGGCAGAAAGAGAGAAACCGTGAATCAAAACAATTCGGGCATGAGTGCCACGATGGCCCTGCTTGACCGAATGAAAGTGGAACTGCCGGAGATCTGGAGCCAAGCTCAGGTCGTCGGAAGTTGGGTGTGGTTGGAATTAAACGTTCCGCCACTCGATAGCATCAAAGCGAAACTGCATGAACTTGGGTTCCATTGGAACCAGGCGCGCAACTGCTGGCAGAACCCCTGCGGCAAAAGCCGGCCCCGTTCTGATCGGGACCCCAGGGACATGTACGCCGTCATCCCAGCCGCCGCTGCCTCGATGAATGAGGCGAAACCTGGGACCATCACCCCGAAAGAATTCAAGGTCGTCTCGCTCCGCGAATGCCCGGTGCCGGAGTCAATGCAAACGTGCGAGACGCCGGAGAATGCGGCGGACTACTGGCGGATGCATATTGCCACAAACCGCTACTTCAACCCGGAGTGCGAATGTCTCGCCGCGTTGCTGCTGAACACGCGACGTCGGGTCAAAGGTCACCAGGTCATCTCCATCGGAACGCTGGACACAATCCTCGTGCATCCGCGGGATGTCTTTCGGGGTGCGGTGGTCGCTGCTGCCGCTTCAATCGTGCTCATGCACAATCACCCGAGCGGGGAGCCTCAACCTTCCGAGGGGGACATCAAGGTCACCCGCGACCTGATCCGGGCCGGCCAACTCCTGAAAGTTGAAGTTGTCGATCACGTGATCATGGGGAATCCAAATCATTGTTCGTTGCGCGCATTGGGATATTTTTCGATGTAGGTTTTGCCTGCACCGCTCGATCCCATGCTCCTGATCCAACTCAAAGGCCGCACCATAACGTGCGGTCTCTTTTTATCTCTGCACGCGACGAATGCCAGTATGCTGGCGGCGGGCGGATCGCTCGCATCGGCCTCGCCGAAATTCGTCGAACCCCCCTGGGGGAGGATTCCGGCAGGGGGATCAAGGGGGTCGGGGCACGCCCCTCGGCGCCACACGATTGGCACGGAAAAAACCCCGCTTGGTAGCGGGGTCTTTCCTGGTCGAGCGATTATTCCTCGATCGGGTCGAGATGCTCATTCGCCCTTGAATCGAGTTTGTCCTCGATTTCCGCGATGCGGCTGTAGAGGCGACTCTCGGCCGCATCTATGCGTTCTTCCAGGCGCTCGAACGCTCGGGCGATGGAAATGGCGACGTCGTCGCTGGTCTTGTAAATCATTTGCTCGATTAGTTCGAGATCCTTGCGATCTAAGGCCATGTTGTTATATTATGGCTGATAATTCAAGTCCTGGACTAGAGGGCTTGGGTGGGGAAACCACGTCGGCGGCTTTGCCCCTTGCGAATCACCTGTGTGCCTTTCTGGCCGGCGGTGATTCCGTTTCGGTAGCTCTGGAGAACTTTCTCCGAGACCCATCTGACGATGGATGCCGTGTCCTCGGCTCCCTGGAGCTTCTTGACGAGCTCCTGTTCGAACTGTTCGATGAACGTCATGTTCGTTTTGTGTTAGCTGATAATATTCGACCTTTGTGCGGTGGCGGTCGTTAGCCGTCCCGCACTCTCGGACGCAACACCCGTAGTCAAGGTTGGGCGAGCGCGGTGGAACGTCTTCGACCGGGCTGGGCTGGAACGACCTTGACCGGGTGGTACAATGGAGAGAGGGCGGCGGCGAACGACCCGAGGGGCGTGACGGGGTCAACTTCTCGAAACGACTTGCTCGAACCAGCCTGTTTAATATCTGCGTGCATTCCTTCCTTAACCTGTTAATATTAAAACCGCTATGCCTATTTTTAAGATTCAGAAACATAAGGCCGAGCAATTGGGCCTGGTAAAAGATGGCTTCGGGAGCGAGGCCGAATTGCGAGACTTCTTTGCAGAAAACCTGGAGGAGCTTCTGGGGGTCAGATTCTTGGAAAAGGAATACCAGACGACGGCAGGAGGAAGAATTGACACTCTGGGCTTGGACGAGAACAACTCGCCTGTGATCATCGAGTATAAATGGAAAGAAAACGAAGAGATTCTGGCACAGGGCTTGTCATATTTCGCCTGGCTAAACAAGAACAGAAAGCATTTCGACCTGCTCGCCGAAAGCCGCCTCGGGAAAAACATCGTGGTCAAATGGGACCAGCCGCGCGTAATCCTACTCGCGCAAGGCTTCGGTTCCCGGATAACGGACGCGGTTCAAATATTGAATAACGTCGAACTTATCACGTACACGTTGTACGATGGAAATATTCTCCATCTGGAAAATGAATACAGCCCGTTCCCTGAAACCAGGGTGCCGCACAAAAAGAGCGCTCACGATACAGAGGCAACGGTGTACGACTTTGAACACCATTTTGGTAGCACTTCGCCGGAGATGCGAAAGGCCGCCCAGCAAGTGCGGGATCGCATCCTTGAACTGCCAGGAGTAGAGGAAAAGGTGGGCCAGAAAACTGGCGTCACATACCGGACGACAAAAAGCTTCGCCCGCTTTGAATTCAGGAAAACATGGATTCAACTGCTGTTGCGGCATCCGACATACGCTGAAGATACCGCCGGCTTGGTGAAGGACATTACCAGCAACGAGTGGGGGTATCTCGGAATGATTAAGTTCACGCCCGAAAGTGATTTGGACTACATCTATACACTTATTGAAGCCTCATACAAATCGACGTTATGACCTTCTTTTCTCCCGTCGCATGACACGCGACGGTGGCTCTTTGGCTTTGCGATCCTGGTGAAGGTAAAGCTTGGCAAACGGAATTGTCAGGTCGCCACCCTTCCACCATTCCCGCTCTTGGGGGATGAAGTCTCTGGATAAGTCGAGGTCGGGGCCGCGCACTGGAGTCCGGTAGCGTTTCGACCGGTGGTTGTAACCTCCAGCCAGCATTCGTTTCCCGTCCGGACGGAACCAGGAGGTTTCAGGCACGTGAGACAAATACGGTTCAAAGGAATACGAGACCACCGTCAACCCCTTCAACCAATAATACACTCGGCCGAAATATGCTGCGTGAATCCACTTCTCCCATAGACGCGGGCTGTACCGTGTCCCGTCGAGATACGGCGTCCACTGCAAAAGCCACAGGACGTAGATCCCTTTTCGTTCATACTCTTTCGTACGACGGATGATGGTTTCCTGCGACAGGGTGCTGATCTGAACTTCGATTGCCACGGGCACGCCATTGATGCGAGCACTGACGTCGGGGCGGGCGGTTCCGAGGGACCGCTCCAACTGAACGTCTGTCGCGCTTGGTTGTTTTAGTAGGGCCTCATAGATTTCCATTTTGCACCGACGGTGGTCATCTGTCTCGCCTCCGGTATACGGGCAGGGAATGGGGGACTTGTGTGCGAAGTGATTCATACGGGCGGTGCCCTGCCGCAAGATCACTTCAGCGCCGCATTCCGGGCAGGTAAACGGTCCGCTCGTCTTGGATTCCCATTTGGCGAGCACTGGGCGGCTGTCGGCTTTGCGATTGGCGCTGAGCATGAAAGAAAAACTGTTGTCCAGATTATAACAGGAGTGGTTTGAGCGGACAAATGTGAGGTGGGAGCGCTCAAGGCCGATAAGTCACGCACAGTCAAGCCTCTCTGTACATTTAGTGAAAAGTATGAAAATATGACATGGAATTGATTTTTGACAAAATCACCGTGTCCCGACGGCAATTCGGGTTAATGGATACCTTAATGGAGGACGGATGAAACAATTGTTCGTAATCGCGGCGATATTTCTATCGCTTATTGTTGGAAATGCGCAAAGTCAGACGTATCGCGTTATTGACCTCAGCACCTTGGGAGGTGCTATAACAGTCCCTTTGGCGGTCAACTCCAGCGGCGAGGTCGCCGGCGTGTCATGTCTCAATGGCGGTGACCAGCATGCTTTCTTGTACTCAAGCAGCGTTATGCAAGACTTGGGTACGCTTGGGGGCAGTCAAAGTGAAGCTAACGGAATAAACGGTGCTGGTCAAGTAGTAGGTTACTCTTTAACCACCGGCGATAATAACGTTCATGCGTTTTTGTTCTCCAACGGTTCGATGAACGACCTGGGCACGTTGGGTGGTAGCTATAGCTGCGCTAACGCAATTAATAGTGTTGGTCAGGTAGTGGGAATGTCAAGTCTTAGCAACGGACTTTATCGTGCCTTCCTATACTCAAATGGGTCAATGCAGGACTTGGGGACATTAGGAGGTAACAACAGTGAGGCCAGAGCAATCAATAATAGTGTGCCGAGCCTCGCTCTGCCGTGGTAACGGGTATGCTTCCGTGCCACTTTATTCTGCAGGACTTGATTCGCGGACCACGAACCACCCAGGAGCCCCGGCCCGGAGCTAAACGAGCAGGAGCGCGGGCTGCGAGCCTTAGCTCGCGCGCTCCTGCGGTCGAACACCCACGGCTCACCCTGCCACTAGCGCGAATCTGGACGCAACTGAACCACCCGTTACCACGCTTTAATTCGACGCGACCACCACGGCAGAGATAGGCGCGCCACAATAATAGCGGTCAGATTGTCGGTGATGCTCAGACCACAAATGGTGACTATCACGCATTTGTGTATTCAAACGGAATCATGCAAGACTTGGGCACTCTTGGGGGTCTAAGCTACGCTAATGCCATCAATGCAAACGGGCAGGTCGTTGGTGAGTCGCAAAACAGCAATGGCGTGACTCATGCATTCTTGTACTCCAATAGCATCATGCTGGACCTCGGGACACTCGCTCCTTGGTGGGATTCAACGAGTGAAGCGAACGGGATCAATGACAGTGGGCAGGTTGTCGGCGTTACAAGCGTGACGAACAGTGATAGCCTTCATCCCAATCATGCTTTTCTGTACGTGAATGGGATGATGCAGGACCTGAATACGTTTATAAGTCCAGTTTCGGGTTCACTAGCAGATGCACGGTCAATTAACAATCTGGGACAGATTGCAGCCAGTGGTGGGGTTAATGCGGGCGGAAACCAGGATGCTCTCTTGCTCAGTCCGGTTCAACCACCGACGCCACCTACACTTGCTATTACTATGATGCCAACAATAACCATCATGGGCGGTGTTGGCAACACTTATCAGCTTCAGTATGCCAACACATTAAGCACATCGAATGCTTGGATCAACCTCGCGGTTATTACGGTCACTAACGCCCCGCAGTTTTATTGCGACTTGTCGTCCGTCGGTCAATCGGCGCGATTCTACCGGCTGGTTCAGCGTCCTTGACGCTTCGATACGGCTCAACAAGACGTGAGGTTACCCCTCACGTCCTTTCTTATTTCCCGCGACCGATTATCCCGCCACCCCTGTACAGGCAAAAACCCCTGCCGTCGGACAGGGGTTTTTCCTGATCTGGGTTTTCAGTAGTCCTCGGGCAGAAGCACCGTTGTCGCGCTCCTGTCCGCCTCCGTGATTATCCAGAACCGGGTCCCGCTCTCGCTCTTGTAGACCGAGAGAAGCCGGCTGCCGTTAGCGAGCGATTCCTCGTTGAGGCCGCGATCTTCCGCGGCTGTCTCGCCCCAATCGCCTTGCGAGTGCCGGGCGAGTCCGGCGGCGATTGTTTTCGGCTCCAGCGCCTGGCTGGCTGCCGCCGTGACGTAAAGGTCGCCAAGTGGAAACCTCGGGTTCGGCTGGTCGCCTGGGAGAACATAGATATTTGTCATGTTCGTTTTGTGTTGGCTAATAATGTTCGACCTTTGTGCGGGGGCGGTCGTTAGCCGTCCCGCACTCTCGGACGCGACACCCGTAGTCAAGGTTGGGCGAGCGCGGTGGAACGTCTTCGACCGGGCTGGGCTGGAACGACCTTGACCGGGTGGTACAATGGAGAGAGGGCGGCGGCGAACGATACGGATTTGGGTGGGTGCGATTTGGCTCGGATCTTGCTGTCGACAACTGTGCTCGAATTTGTTGGCACGAAAAAAGCGCTCGGCCAGATGGGGGAGCGCTGAATGTGAACCGCCGAAGCAAGTTCGGCTGTTTGTGACTGCGGGCGGGAAATTCACAGCCTCGGAGAATTATTGGCGGCTTGACCGGGATAAGTTTTCTGCCAACATAAAAGCAAAAGCCTATGACTAAACCTCTGCTGCTTACAGTAACGGTCCTGTACAGTGCGGTCCTCCGCATTGCAATTCAGGATTTTCCGCCGGTTGCTGTTCCAACGATAAAGGATCTTCTTGTGTTGATGGTCCTCATAATTTTGCTTATGCGCGTCGTGCTAACTTACCAATACGATCGAGTTGTACCTAAGTACGGCGTGGACATGTTTCTTCTGGAAACGTGCATTGCGCTTCTCTTCGGCTGGCAACTGCGATTTCTAGCATCTGTCCCTGCGTCTTTGAAGCCCAGTGAAGCCGATGTTCCCCTCGTATTATTTTATGTCTTACACGTCGGTTTGGTTCTTACCATGATTGTGTGGGGACGACTTGCTAGCAAAGAGCTCAAATCGACTTCAGCACAGGTTCGTGGTCCCGTTGCCGGACCGAAAACTGTTCAGTGGATTCGAGGAATTGGAATGGTCTTGCCGTTCCTTGGAATTGGCGTAGAATATCTTTCCTGTGGCGAGCGCACTCGTACTGGGGGGCGATGGTTGATTGCCGTTAGCTTGTTAAGTCTCTCAATTCGGTATGCCTATACCCAGCCATGGAAGCGATTGGAAGCTATGGAAGCTATGGAAGCATGATTTCGGATCCGTCGCTTTCTGTCGCGAAACTCAACAAAGAGGCACCCGATCCAAAGAACGGGTGCCTTGAGTATGAAGCAAGTTCACTTACGGAACCATTGTAATGTTCGCGTGGTCTTGTGCAGGAAGACCAGAACTCACGATCGCGTCGACGACTTGCGCCGTTGTGACTGTGACTGGAAGTTTCGGCCCATTCGACACCTCGTGGAACGGGGAGTCACGGATGGCCGGCGGCATGATGCGGTGAACTTTGATGCCACGTCTCTTTACTTCCGGGTCCATCCGCATACCTTCGATCAGAGCGTCTTCGGCCGCGATTGCTGCCAAGTGGTGATATATCTGGATCGGCGGCCGAGCCTCGCGTGGAACGCTCAAAAGGCGCGTAGCCGCGGACGACATAAACAGGAAGCATCCGCCGTCGTTCATCACCGGGAGGAATTCTTGAAACACGTTGAGCGGTCCCGCCACATGCATCGCGAGTTCCATTGCAAGCTCGTCAGCCGGAAATTGCGATAGGGGAAGGCTGATGGCAGAGAGAAATCCTCCTTTGGGGCAGTGACCTACGCAATAGATGATGGCGCCGACAGGCGAAGTTGTAACCGGGTCAATTCCTCGTTGTCTGGTCGTCACGTCGTAGTAGCTAACGAGAATATGTTGCTCAAAGGTGATTAATTGTGTGGACGATTTCACCAAAGCCACGACTTCGGTACCCGCTTCCGCGAGTTTGACGCAAACATGTTTGCCGATGTGGCCGGCGGCCCCGAACACAAGTGTTTTCATAACGTTTCAGTTCCTTTTTGTTGTACATGATCTTGAACAGCCGTTGCCAGAAATCTTTCTGACAAATGAGAACGGCGGAATGGATCGTGAAGTTAACCTCTGCTAATAATCGTAGTACAACAGACACTGCATTGTCAAGGACGGGTCATAGTCGAGTGTGCTGGAATAGAAAACGCTTATTGATGTTCTCGATGATCACGCGCTGTGGAACCGCATTCAAAAGCCATTGTTGAGATTTGCGACTGGTTGCCAACAAGCAAGCCCATCGTGGATTACCTCATTGTGCTGGCTTGTGATGCTCCCGACGGATTCATCTGCCCACGATTCTTGCCACCAAGAAGCGCTCCCTCGCGAAGAGGGAGCGCTGGGTGTGATTGTTGGGTATCAATTTCGGCTGTTGGCCACCGTCTCAGCCAGCTTCCAAAGTTCTTTATTTAGAACCACTTTGGAATCAATTCCGCGCAGCGCGCGAAGGGTCCGGCGGCGTCCGGCACGACTGATCCTGTTTTCGGTAATTCCGCCGCGCACGAGATTCTCCTGAACTCGATTGTACACCGTCCAAAGATCGGTGGCTTGGTCTTCCGGCCGGCGGACGTTTAATAGTGCTCGCGGGCTGATCGGCGCCTGGTCCAGGTTTTCAAACCTGAGGGCCAGTGCTTTCTCCGCAAATTGGATGGCCTCGTTTTCAGGTAGGTCACGGTTGCGGAACGCCGCGATCCTCAGAGCGACCTTCGGAACATATTCCAAAATGCGATAGCTGGCCTCAACGACTTCGTGAGCCTGGAGACCGGCATGACGGAACCGAATGGCTTCAAACGCGCTGTCGGAAACCACTAGGCCGTTGCCGCAAAGGCGACGGTATATGCCGACGCGCATGAGGTAAGCGCAACCCGCATCGTGCGAGTTGGTGAGGACCAGTTCCTCGTTCCATTCGTCGAGCGTCTGCATCTGCTCGGCGCGACGAAACCGGATGAGGTGCTTCTGGAAACCAAATCTGGTTTCTGTTCGCACCCGTTGCTGTTCGACGTTAACCGGGAGCCAGTTCTTCTCGCGAAGGCCGGCAACGATTTCAGTCGTGGGAACAAACGCGTAGCGTTGACTAAGCCCCGACATCGGCGCCTGGGCGAAGATGCTGGGGGCCTGCTGGCGCAAGTGCTCATCGCTGAGAGCTTCCGCCTTGAAGTTTATGGTTTGGCTGTTGCCAATCATTTTGTCTCCTATCATGCCGCTTTTCGGTTTGGCCGATTCCGCTCGATGATCACCTGAAGTCGCTGCGGGCGGCGGGATTTCCGACTTCAAGATGGCCGTGGCCATTGAGGGTGTCATGGCAACAAAAAAAAGATTGCCCGATCTCAAGGTGCCAACGGATTGGGAACTTGCGCCCGGATGAAGAATTCCGGCGCTCCACCAACATTTTATCACGGGGAACATTCCCGCCAAAATCCCGGCGTGTGGATTGCGGGCTTGGCAGAACATCACCGACCACCGGTGGCCATCTATGTCCCACCGGCTAAGCAGAAGTGGAGCCCTGGATCAAGATCGGGAACAAATGTGCCGGGCAGCGGCATGCCGTGACGGATTCGGCGGGCGCTGGGAAAAAAGCTCAACCTGAGGGAGCCACTGCGGGGAGCAACCACGCAGCCTCCCTAATTACGATTGGTTCCTCAATCGTCTCCGGAGTTCTACCGACACGAACGTGACGACTCGCGAGCCGCCGAAAAGTGTTTCGGACTCGACCAGATGATGGGTGGCCAGGTCGGCAATGATGTGGCAGACGATAATGTGCGGCTGGCCAAGAACTGCTGCAATCGCTCCAGATTGGGTCTGGTGTTCGTTCGCGATTGCAGAGGCCACGCGGTCCACAATTGCCTCGTACCCACATAGGGTTTGTTTTAGGTATTCGGCCAGGGTTCGTGTGGGAATGGTGAAGAGGGGAATCCTCTGGAAGCAACACTCGATGCCGGCGACATAGCCTCGGCTGTTAAGTACCTCAATTGAATCCCGGACGTCATCTTCGGCCACACCGGCATTTCGCAGGCTTTCCAGAATTTTCTCGGTCTCCAAGCGAGCGCCCGGATCGTTTTCATTTAGCAGGATCTCGCACGCGGTGTTGAGGACCAGAGCATCCGTTGCGGTCAACTCTGGAAAAATATCGACGATGGTCGCGGCCGTTTGCGGGCGTGGAACTCGTTCGAGGATTAGGTCGGCCACCTGCCTTGGGGTCTGAGGTCCGATCTCGACGTAGCCGTCGATTGAAAGCATGCCTGGAATCGGAGCCGTATCAAAGCGGAAGTACATGATGCGGTGCGGTTCCAGATTCTTGAGGATGTCCCGCATCGGCCGCCATTCCAGTTTACACCATTGGCTCCGCTCGTAATCGGCGCAGAGAAAGGGAACCACCAAATCCGCGTCGTCCCGGTAAATGTTCGCGAGATGGAGGTCTAGATCTGGGCGTGCCAGTTCCGCCTGGTAGTAGTGATCATAAAAGACGGCGTCGCGTCCGAGGGAGATGGCCAGCGTTTCGGCGACTTTCTCAACGAAGGCGCGGCGCGTTCCGGGGAACGACAGCGCGACGCGGAAACGCCGGTGGCTCGGGAGAAAAGTTGTGGCCATTTTGTTCTGCGGGATTTCGTTTTTCATTTGAATCGTGGCTCTTTGCCCTCGTGAACCGTCGGAGCGTCGGTGATTTTAACGGAACGGCCAGAACGACGCCAAGTCATTCTGGCCCTCGAGCTTAACCCAAGGAGTTCGCCGGGAGTTGCGCGAATCCAACCGGGCCGAGCACCGGCTTTAACCGGAGTTGTCGGCGGGGTTTGAAAAGCATGAACAGGATCACGCCTGCCGTGACGAAACTGATTGTCAGGGCGAACACTAACGACCAATTGATTTTCATAAAGTTATCATAAGGGGTGCCCGCCTCGATTTGATTCGAGGCGGGCATTATCCTGTTCAACTACGCGACGACACGACAACTGCCGCTGCATTCCGGTTGGGCAAGCAGGTTGTCGTTCCACTTGCCGTCCGCGTGGGTTCTCAGGAACGGGTGTTTGCCGGCCTCCCGTACCACGGCGACGTAGCATTTCGTCCCCGTTTGCCTGTCGACCGTGAAAAACCGCTCGGACCCGGCGTCGATTTTTTGAATGGCGGCTTCGCGTGTCAGCCGCCAACCGTCGTTTGAGTTCCCAATGTGCGTTATGTGCTCATGGGGACTCATGTGATGAGGCGTGTTAATACATGTAACTTGATACTCTGCCATATGTTAACTACTGGATCTCGAAAGGACAGCCGCACGATCCGCAAGGACCGTGCGGCCTCCCATTCCTCTATGGGAATGCAAACACGAGCTGTCCACAGGCACCGCTGAGGTGTATGGGGAAAGCCCGGCTTTTCTGCGGATAATAGACGCGTCCCGTTTTCCAGTGCCGGAAGTACCGGCGGAAAACGATCTCGCCACCGCATTTGCTGCATAGACACATAAGATATGGTCCTTTCGCGTTGCGCAACTATTACGTTGACGCCGGCAGCAACCGCGAGTATGCTCCAATCGTTAACTTTGTCGCAGCCTCAGCGGGCTCCCGCACATCATCCCGGAGCCTGTTGCCGGCCCAGAGACATTCTAGACCCTCGGTCGTTCCACCGGCCGAGGGTCAAATCTTTTATGGAATATTAGGCGGGAGTCCCGTTCCTCCTTTCGCTCCTTGGCTCCTCGCGTGGAGTTTCCTCGTCGTATGGTTCGTGGGTGCGATACCCCAATTTGCTCATCTGCATCCACAGGTAACGGGCGTATCTTGGGGAGATCTTCCTGAGGTTCTCGCCGCGCTTGAGGAGGGCCTGCATCGAAACACCCCACTCGATTTTCAAGGCCACGAGAACTTCAAGAGTCAGCGGGAAAAACTTGGCCCGGATCTCGGCCTCCGGCATCAGCAATTCAGAAGCGAAAGCCCATGCCTCTTCCTCGACGTTTTCGTGCGGAGTGCGATGCATAACGAGGTGGCCAATTTCGTGCGCCAGCGTTAGGCGCATGCGCCCGAAAGGGAACTCCTTGTTGAGGAAAACGAAGGGGGTTTCTCCCTCCGCCCGGAGGCTCAAGCCATCGATCTTCTTCGTGCCGAAATCGAAATGGATTACCATGCAACCCGCATCTTCCGCCAGCCGGGTCAGGTTGGGGATCGGCCCTCGTTGAACGCCCCAAAGCTGCCGGATCTTCCGTGCGCACCCTGCCGGTCCGCCTTCTTTGGTGATGTCGAAAAATGGGAGAAGATCCGCACGGTTCCCTCGGCTTGCCATGTGGTCCTCCTCGGCGAGCCGTTTGATATTCATCCTCGCGTTGCATTGCTTGAATGCCGTCAGCGACAGGCTGTTCGTCTTCCGGTAAAAGGAAACCGCGGACGCGGTTGCCCTGCCGGCGCGGTAGAAGAACGCCGGTGCGCGGTCAAGGGCGTTGGCAAAGACGCGAATCTCCTCCGGGCTGGGGACAAATGACCCGTCCTCAATCTTGGAAACCTTGCTCTGGCTCGCATCAACCTTTGCGGACAATGCGCTCTGGCTCAGCCCTGCCGCTTCGCGTGCCAGGACCAACATCTCCGGATTGAACTGTGCTTCCGTTTTAATATTGGGAAGAGGGTATAGTCGATATGGGGCGGTTGTCAACATGTTTGTCAAAAAATGTGGCTTTTATTCCGCCAAGCCGACTGTCATGCCCCGTGTCATCCGTAGCAGGCGTGGCGCTGGAACCGGTTCTCGAAAACCGTTCACCACTCGTGACGCCCTGGCGTCACCCGTCAAGAACCCGTGGAGCGCGGGCGGTGGCTCCGTGCCATACCTGGTCGGAGCGACCGGCCGCGCGACTTCCTCAAGGCAGGCAGAGTCTTGGGAGTTTTGAGCGGAGCGGGCATCCCGACGAACGGGGGTAAGGGGGGTGAGGAGGGATGACGCGGAGACGAAAAAGCTCACAAGTCTCTGACGCCTAACCCGTGTTCCA
>TBL_comb47_HYPODRAFT_10002334_pt1 | contig 23502 bp, 17 predicted proteins | sample TroBogypolimnion_40_FD_10682 | JGI IMG/M metagenome (IMG submission 10682)
TCCCGATTTCAATGTCCCACGCCTGGATGCCAACAACGATAATGTCCCGATTTTGTAACATGGTTATCAATTTTTTTCCATTTCCCGGTAAATTTTAAACACATGTTCTGCCATGGCTTTCCATGAAAATTTTGCGGCCTGCACTAATCCCTTTTTTATCAGATCTGCTTTTAATTCATTGTTCGACTGGATATTGATGATTGCAGCAGTTATCTCTTCCGGTTTATAGGGATCGATAATCACCGCTGCATCACCGGCCACTTCAGGCATGGAAGAGGTATTTGAAGTGATTACGGGAACACCGCAGCCCATCGCTTCAAGCATCGGGATACCAAAACTTTCACGCAGTGAGGGATAGAGGAAAAGCTCACATTGACAGTAGATTGCGGGCAGATCGGTATTAACCACATAACCTGTGAGTACGATCTGGCTTAGTAAATCCTTATCTCCGATTTCATCAAGCAATTTTTCGAGTTCGGGCCGGTCATAATCGAGCATTACCAGTTTCACATCAGAGCCAGTCTGTTTCAGAAAATCGGAATAGGCTTTGAGCGTACCTTTGGTGTTCTTCTTGGGATCGGTATTTCCCAGAAAGAAAAAATAACGGTCGGGCAGATGGTATTTTTCCTTAACCCGTTTCAATTCAATCTGGTCAGTTATCGGTTTAAAATGTTCACTGACACCATTATAAACAGCCTCCAGCCGGGAATCACTTCCCATTCCAAAGAATTGACCTATCCGGTTCTTCTCAAAATTGGAAACAGTGATTATTTTTTTGCTCTTTCTGACAATCTTTGGAACAAATATTTTACGGTAGGCATTCCCAAATTTCTGATAAAGACTCCCTGTTCCCCGAAGAATTTTAAAATAGCTGCTCTCCATGTAGATAATGTCATGGAGCGTAACTACAAGTGGGATCGAAGTGAAGATTGGCGCTGTATTGCTTGTACAATGAAGAATCTGGCATCCCATTTTTTTTGCAGCGCGTGGCAAAGCGATCTGTTCCCAGAGCGGATAAAAACCCCCTTCAAGTTTCACGATCTTAAAATTGGCTGTCTCCCTGATTACCGTGTCGTCCACATCAGGCTTTACAAAAATGAGGTACTCATTTTCAGTATCAATGGTTTGCAGATTACGGATTAACTCCAGTGCAACCATGTCCATCCCATGCTTCTTCTTCCGGAATATGCGCTGTGCTTCAATACCTATCTTCATAAAATTGGCTCGTATTTATTTGAAAAATAATGACTTAACCGATCAATTGTTTTCTGATCCTGTTATAGATGACTACTTCGAGGAAGTAAGAAAAGAGAATCATAAATACAATATAGAGTAAATATTCGATAAAGCTATTGTGAATAAATCTCAGATAAGTTGCCTGATAAACAAGGTATTCATGAGAGATGTACATCACATATGAACATGGGGCCAGGTATTTGAAGATTCCAAAAATTGCATTGTAGCCAAACCACTTCAGGTTTTGCCAGATTACGGCACCGAACAAGACCAGGGCAGAGAAGATAAAATGCCTTAATTCTATTACAGGGTAAGCCACTGCCGGGTATTTGTAACCTTTTAAGGCAGAATAGTGAAGAAAAAGATTTAAACAAAGTATTCCAATTATCGTTAACAGGAGCCAGGCCTGAGGCATCATCCGTCGGATTGTAATTTTCACTCCTGCCAGGTAATCAGTGGCAAATCGTACTCCTACCCACCATATTGCAAAATACATCACTATACGATTTATAAAAAATGGATAGAAGAGATATGTAACAGCAGCGATAATGGTTAGGTAAGTCACCCATTTATTTAGAAGTTCATCCTTTATTTTATTGACCAGTAAGAAGAAAAGCATGTAAAACCACCATTCATACGATAAGGACCAAAGAACCCCGTTGGCCAGGTAGGCACCTGAAAGAACATTTGGTTTTAAGGTGATATTATCCTGAAGCATAAAAAGGTTTCCAAACAAACTCGACCATTCAGGATTTGCCAAAGCACCTTCACCATAGCATTTCATCACATAAGCAAGCAAAAATATAAAGAGCAACGGGATGTATAACCGGATAAACCGGCGGATGAAATAGAACCTGAAACTTTTATCCTTTGATTTTTCGTAGGTATATTTGATTACAAATCCAGATAAAACGAAAAAAACAATGACCGATTCAGGTCCAAAACGGAACAGAAATCCGACGTCTATACCAAACCAATAAAATTTTGGAGGCAAACAATGGAACAAAACTACATACAAGGCTGCAAACCCTCGTAATGCCTCCAATTTTTGTAGTCTGGGTTTTGGTTTATCCATCAGTCGGAGTATTAAACAGAAGTATGTTTGGTATGGATAAACTGTTTATTTGCCCCCTTAATCCTTAGTAATGACCCCAACATCAGGAGCATCCCTTTAGGCAGGCTCAAAATTGCCCGGGCAGTTTTGAGGTTGTAAAACGATCCGGGCAGCAAAAAGAAAAGCAAGAATACATGAAATCACAACTTTCACACCATATTTCTATGAATAACAAGTTGCTATTCAGCAAAATATTTGCAATTGAAAACAGTACACTAAAAAGAATGACAACACCGAGAAGCAATATCCGGGGTGGTTGAATAAATTGAATTGCTTTGTCAAAATAGTCAATATTTCCTTTTAAAAAGAGGTCTTTAACCGAATTGAAAAAATCGAGGCGGAAATAATGCAACTGCGCTGAGAGCCAACGACGTCTCTGATTACTAAATACTTCTGCTTTTTGAACTTTTTCATCATAGACATAGGCGTCATTGAGATAAACAATTTTATGTCCCGCTTTGAGCATCTTTAATTCAATTTCCTTATCAAACCCCCCCACCGCTTTAACCGTAGACATCAGTTGTTTGAAGTAATCGTATTTAAAAGCCATCCCTGAACCGATAATCGCAGAAGAGAGGCCTAGAACCCGGTGCCCTTTTCTAAAGATATGATTGTTAATCTCTTCGCTTATCGCATCCAAGATTGCCAACGAAGTGTTCATATTTTTTGCGGCCCGATGACCTTGCACGGCAATGCATCCCGATTCAAAGGCACCATTAATCCTTGTGAGAAAATTATTGGCCATGATATTATCCGCATCTAAAACAACCGCTATATCNTAATGATCTNCAAGCTGTTCCATCGCCTTGTTCAGCGCTTTGGATTTGGTGCTCTTTTCAAATTTTACCTCAATCACTTTTATNGGNANCTCCCTGAGACTTGAAATAGTTTCCGGCTCAAAGGAGTCNGCAATAATAATTACGTCATACAATTNCTGGGAGTAATTTTGTAATAATGCGGCTTTGGCAACCTGAACGATGACCTCATCTTCCTTGTACCCAGGAATAAATACCGCAATTTTGCGATTCTTTGCACTTTTCGGATAGGGACGTTGTTTGTAGAACAGACCTCCAAATGAAAAAATGAAGATATAAAGTGTTGACAATCCAAGAATTATTAATACAATAATTTGTAAAGTATTAAAGATTAGAACAGGATAGTTATCCATGAAATTTATGATTTAGAATCGGTTTGATGGCTCGTTTTACTATTATTAAAGCTTTTAGCAACTATTCGGGGGGAATTATTAAGAACAGTAAGTTTCAGGGTTTTATATCAATCTTGGATTTTCATGTATCTCTTTTGAAAAGAGGTGTTTTAAATGCCACCCAAGCATCCGGGAGTATGCTTTAAAATGTCCTTTCTCCTTTTTCATCAAAAAAACCGTCAGATTTTTAGGGATAGCTACAAAAGCCTGGTACAATGCAGCTATAATGAAGGTCACTCCCTTTACATTTCGTCGCAGATAGAGCAACCTTGAACGGTTCATGTAATAGGTTTTAAACGGAGACATTTTACCTGTTGAAATAGATTCCTTATGTAGTATAGTTGAATTATGAACATACCACAAATGATAGCCGGCCCGCTTTATACTGGCGCACCAATCGAGCTCTTCATAATATAGAAAGTAACATTCGGGCATTAGTCCCACTTTTACAATAACTGATCTTGGAACCATCATTGCTGCTCCATGGACAAAATGGGTAAGGGAATCCTCCTCAAATTGTCCGTTGTCAACAACACCATGGCCAATACCATGACTACGCATCGTATAATGATTCATTGGGGCTTGTCCACAAAACTGGATCGTATCGGGGTGGGCATAGAATTTGATTTTGGGACTCACTGCACCAATAGTTGGATCAGATTCGCATTTTGCCACCAAAGGTTCGAGAAAGCCCGGTTCAACTTCAGTGTCATTATTGATGAAAAAGAGATATTTCCCCCGGGCTTGTCTGATTCCCAGATTGTTTCCACCTGCAAATCCCAGATTAACAGAGCTTTGAATAAAATTAATTTCCGGAAATGAACGTTTTAATATGGAAGGATCATCTTTGGGAGAGGCATTATCTACAACTATAATTTCGATATTTGGATAGGTGATTTTCCGAAGGGTTGAGAGCAAGTCCAGCGTCACCTCGGGATGATCGTAATTAACTGTTATAAAAGAAACTAATGGATATTTCATAAAATGCTAATAATCAATTTAAAAAAAAGATCTTTAGGCTTGATATTAAGATACCTTAAGTTGATTGAACCAATTGCTTTTGATTTCCAACAGATTGTATTTCCGATTCAACGACAGGTGTATCAAAGATCTCTGTGTTTAGCATTAATGCCATAGACATATAAATAGTTACAGCTGTTGGTACTGTACCCAGAACTGCATTGCCGTAAGAGGCTACCATCACGCCAACCATACCGCCCAAAAGAGCGGACATCCTCATTTTTAGTATCGGATCCCTGATCCTGTTCATAATATTGTTTCCGGCTTTGATCACCACGTAAAACAGGATAAACAGATGCAGGATAAGACCAACAACACCCTGTTCTGCCCAAATCATCACGTACCAGCTATCAGTTGCTATTTGAGAAAGATATCCATTGGGAATATATTTCTTTGCTTTCACTCCGGCATGTCCGATACCACCGCCTAAAGGTCTGGTAGCCAGATAAGCGCTCAGGATTCGCTGGTTTTCAAGCCTAACCTGAAAAGAAGCATCATTGGGATCGAATGCAGTCCTCATTCTCCGTATCTGTTCATTACCCTGTGCTATTGTGGTATACTTGAAAAACACATAAAACAGGATCAACACAACAAATCCTGAAAACATGACNACCTTGTTNTTTTTNATNACGAAAAATGTCCCGAACCCGGCAAGTGGGATAGCAATTGCTCCACGGGTGCCNGATAACAACATACCGTAAATACCAAAAACAGCCACAACAATATAGAATATCTTTTTGCGAAAATCTTTTTCCACCATAGCTACAATACCGGCTACTACGGCTGAATAAGCCTGATTGGCCCCAAATTGTCCGGCATCACTTAAAAATGAAAAAATGCGGAGTTTTCCGAACAATACGTGAGTAATTGCTGCTCCTCCATCAAGCCAAGCCTGCTCGTAACTATCAACACCCCAAACTTTCTGCATAATACCTTTCAGGGAGGCAATTAACGATAAGAATCCCCAAAGCAGAAAGAAATATTCAAGTTTACGGTTGGTGTCAACTAAAAGCAGCGTCAAAACGACCAGGAGCAACATATACATTGATATTCCCCGTACGCCATTCAACCAGGCAGGAACACTTCTCAGTTCAGGGTTAAACAATTCCAGAAGGGAATACCCAAACCAGATTACAGACAATAACGTGATATCTTTATTTGCAAGGCTCCAGTCAACCTTATCATAGAACTTATTGAATATAAGTGCAATAAAGGTGACAAAAAATATCCCGTCCATCAGCAGACCAACCTGGAAGTCAACATATCGAGACAAGCCAAGAATGGTAAAACCAAGAAATACAGAAGTATATACTCCGGTTATCGGATATTTGAATAACAGGTATAAATAGGCAAAACTGAAAGGCATTATAATCAAACCAAATCCGGGAATTAATCCCATTTTGCCAAAAACTACTGCTCCCAGCCCCAGCAATAAAACCAGTAAAAGTAAGTATATGGGACTTCTTAGCCGGTCTGAGCCTGTTAACTGATCAAATGGATTTATCATTTGAGTGTTACGATAGTACTTTTATAAACAGTTTTTGATTGACTATTATGACCGATTAAATTTGGATTTTAGATTACCAAAGATTGTTTGGTAAAAATCAATCCCATTGGTAAAGATATTTCTGTAATTTATAGAAAGTTCCCTGTCCATATAGAAAAATCCAACCCAAATACCGATGATTGTAAAAAAGATGGAAGCAACCGCAACCAGTGACAATGATTTGAAAATAAAGATGGCAATAATATCACCAATTACATTAGCAATAACCATATATAAAACCTTGAGAAAGTTGATATTTGGTTTATTTATGCTGTCCAGACCAATACCTGTCATCCGATCGATAGGCAGGAGAAGTCCATAAATGGAGAAAATTCGCATAATCGTTGCCGCATTAAAACCAGTAACCGGATCGGTCCCCAGGTACTGTTTGCCTCCCAAAATCAGAATGAAAAGATCAGCAAAGACAAAAGTGACGAGACTAATTCCGATGAAAAGGTAGGTCATTGCACCTGTATAAGTATAGAAAATCTCCTTTACTTCTGCCACATTCTTCTGCATACTGGCTCTGGACAATTTAGGAAAGGCTGTAGCTGCAAAGCTTCGTAATGGTATCTGCTGCAATTCGGTCAGTTTCATCGGAATGCTATACAAGGCTACGGCTGCTGTTCCCAGTGGGCTAAAACTGATGATAAAGGTGTCGGCGCTGCGAAGTAAATTAGTCCCTATCAGGGTAAAAGTCGTGTACTTACTAAAATTGAGCAAAACCTTTGTCGTATGTTTGGTAGCTTTGGGGATGTATTTGAGCCCGTCCCAACCCATGATTACACAAACCCCCGATGCAATTGCATCGATGAACAGAAATGAGATAACCAACTGCATCAGGGTCATGTGGAGGAAAAAATAGTTTACCGTAACGACAAGAAAAAAGCCCACACTTTCGATAGACCTGATCAGGAGTATTTTCCCAAATTTCAGATCAGACTGCATGATTACAAGTGCTGTATTCATGGGCAAATTGATTACTGCAAGAAGCGGATACCACTTAAAAAATAACTCATAGCCGCTGTTATGGATGGAATCATAAAAGGTAAATAGAAAAATATATAGGAGGATACAAATTATAACTGTTGCTATCATACCAATTAATCCATTTGATCCTATGTACTTTACCCGTTCATCCTGGTCAGCCCCGGATAAGTAGCGAACGATTGCCGTATTTATTATGCCATAACGAAACATCTCAACAAATGCAGCGGCTGAAATGAAGATGACCCACTCCCCGAAAATGTCCATTTGAAAAGTTCGGGCCAGCAAGGCGAATCCGGCGATTCCAAAAAAGGAGATAGTCAGATTGCCCAGTAAAGAGAGAAAATTATCTTCCCGAACTATTTTTTTAAGGGTATTTTTCAAATGGTAGAAGTTAAAATCGGTTTTTTATTTTACTTAAAGATTAACCTAAAGTTTATAATGACCAATCAATTTTTAGTTATTTTTTTACGGCATCAAGCATTGCTGTCCATTTTTCAATTCCGGTTTGAACCAGAACCAACGTTAAGGGCTTACTGATGTAGTCATCCATTCCGGCAGCCAGATATGCCTCTTTATCAGAGCTTAAAGAATTGGCAGTCATTGCGATAATCAATGGCTTTTTATCACCCCAGGTCTCAATGATCTTTCTGGTTGCTTCAATACCATCCATCTCAGGCATTTGAATATCCATTAAAACGATGTCGATATTTATCCGGTCAAGGAGTTCCAATACCTCATATCCATTGGCAGCCAGGTGAATTACATACCCCAAACTTTGAAATATCCTAAATATCAGCTTTTGATTGATGGCATTGTCTTCCGCGACAAGAATTTCTAGGGGGTATTTTTCACTTATCTTCATCTGTAATTAGTTGATATTTAGAATTTTGACATCAGATTACATTGTTGGAAAATTGTTTTTCACCCCAGAATTTTATCATCTTGATTAAGTTATCAACCCGCAATGGTTTAGTGATATAATCGTCCATTCCAGCATCAATGCATTTTTCTCGGTCTCCCTGCATAGCGTTGGCAGTCATAGCGATGATAATTGGTCTGTCTTCTTTTCTGCGCTCTACAATAATTCTTGTCGCTTCATATCCGTTCATCTCCGGCATTTGAATATCCATGAATATCAAAGTATAATTTTTACGTTTAAGTGCTTCCAAAGCTTCAAGTCCGTTAGCAGCAATATCGGTTTTATACCCTAATAACTCAAAAAGATTTCGAATTAATTTCTGATTGATTAGGTTATCTTCGGCTACTAAAATCTGGAACGGATAATTTTTGGAGATCTCGGTGAGTTTATGATCATGCGGGGAGGTGTTTACTATTTGAACTTTGGGAGGTTCTATTACCTTAAGCAGCATTTCAGCAAGTTGTGAATGTTTAATTGGTTTATTCACATAGGATGAAAATAATTTTCTTAATTCTTCAGCTTCTGTGTTGAATCCAACCGAAGTTAACATGATTAATGGCAATTGCTCTTTATTGAATTTTTTTCTGATTATACGGGCAAGCATAATACCATCCATTTCAGGCATTTGCATATCAATTATCCCTGCATCGAAATGCTGTTTTTCAATTAAAGCCAACGCCTGGATTCCGGATTCACAAACTATAGCCTTTATTCCCCAATAGTCACATTGTAGGGAAAGAATTCTCCGGTTCGTTGCATTGTCATCGACGATCAGCACCGATTTACCCGGTAGACTTTTCAACGATTCATAAATCTGATCGATTTCATCAACGTCCGGATTTGAATTCCGCGTTTGTATTGTGAAATGAAAATCGGATCCATCTCCCTCTTGACTTGTTACCCAGATTTTCCCATTCATCAAACTTACAAGGCTTGAAGTAATTGCCAATCCAAGACCGGTTCCTCCATATTTTCGGGTAGTTGAGGCATCAACCTGAGTAAATGGATTGAATAATGAATCAATTTTATTGGATGGAATCCCTATTCCGGTATCCTTTACTGAGAATTCAAGTACTACAATCTCATCTATTTGTGATTTTAAATTGATATAGATAAGGATATCCCCCTTTTCGGTAAATTTTATTGCGTTACTCACCAGATTGACAATGATTTGACGCAGTCGGAAACCATCTCCGAAAATATATTGATTGACTAGGGGATCAATAAAATAGATGATATCAAGGTGTTTTTCAAGCGCTTTGGAAGCCAATAGGTCCAGTACATCTTCAATGCATAATCGTAAATCAAAGGTACTCTGCTCGAGCTCCATATGACCCGATTCAATTTTGGAGAAATCGAGAATCTCATTAATTATATTCATCAGGCTCTCACCTGAATTCTCAATGATATTGACATATTCACGTTGTGCCGGATTAAGTTCTGAAAGTAGTAAAAGACTTGTCATTCCGATTACTCCATTCATCGGGGTGCGAATTTCGTGTGACATGGAAGCGAGAAATTCCGATTTGGCATGGTCAGCGGATTTGGCCATTTCCATAGCCTCTATTAATTTTTCCTGCGAATTCTGTCTTCGGATGGCACCCCCTATATTGTCAGCAAGCATCTTTAACACTGTCTCCTCTGCTGTAGTCCAGATATGATCACAGGTGCAGTCTGCAAACCCAACAATTCCCCAAAAGTAGTTTGTTTTAGGATCTATGACTGGAACAATCATCAATGAATGAATCAATTGTGGTTCAAAAATTAATTTGATATCATCCCTGAATTCATGTGATATTCCTTTAATTATTTCCCCCTTCATCAGGGAAGGATACCATCCGTCAACATGATCGGAATATTGAATTTCATTGACCTGCTCGGTATTTACATTTTTCCTTATTTCTTCCGCGATATATTCATGTACCCGAACAGCTTTCATTACCCCTGATTCAAGATCCTGGCTGTTTTTGTAAATGAAAATCCGGTCAATATCCGCCTTGCTGCTAATGATTTCAAGCGCATCACGAATTGCATTGTCAAAGTCTTCATTAGTTAACAAATGATTAGATGCCAAAGCCATCCCCTGAAGAACACTCTTTTGTTGAATGAGCCTTTTTTGCATTTCATTAATCTCAATATTCTCACGCTCCAATTCTTGTTTCTGATGATGGAAAATTGAGATTAATCGGGCAATCTGACTAAACTCATTTTTACCTTTTTCAATTGTTTTAAGTTTTGTAGTATCGTTATTGGAAAGGCTTTCAGAAATTATTTTAAGCGGGCGCCTGATCCATCTGTATAAAATTGAGAAGAATACAAAAACCAGAAATGGCAGTAATAATCCGAGCGAGTTAAAAACTAAATCATTTACTTTGTGGTAATTGGAGAGAACTTTATAGGGTTTTTTAATGATGAGATAACCAATAACCTGCCCGTCGTAACCCAATAATTTCCTGGAGACGGTTATCGAATCATTTTCCAAATCGTGATTGGCTTTTTTTGCTGTTTTCGAGAAGATAATCGTGCTTGCCGTATTTTGTGACATTTCGTTTACAAATTTCTTGTCCCAGATCTGGCAAATAAAGAACAGTCCAAAAGATGGGGTTATCTTCGCCGAATCAGAGCTTGGGTGGATTGAAGCGGCAGAGATCTCCAGAAGACCCTCAGGAGCGGCCTCAAAAAAGTGGATATGTTCACTCTTTAAAACTGCTTTAATCATATTTTTCCGGGTGGTAGAGTCAGATAGAATGTCATTGCACCGGTGTCCATAACCATAAATCAGTTTATGATCAGAATTATAAACGTCAACTAAATATAGATTAAATGATTTGACAATACTTCCAATATTATCCCTGGCCCATTCAGGATTTGGCTTTTGAATATAGGAGATCTCATCCCAATTGGCATAGTCTGTCACCAACTGGCCAAGATGATCGGATTGAACGTTTATGGCAGTATTCAGGAGCACACCAAGCTGATCAGTGGTTGACTTGATGATCAAGGCTTGTTGTTGCTCCTGAATACGTCGGAAAAAGAGTAAAAACCCACTTAGCAAAATAACGGTTGCGAAAAATAATAAAAGGATTTTATTTTTGATATTCATAGAGTTCTGGTTGAGATTTCAATTTTTAATGTAATTAATTGAAATCTAATAATTTATATTGTATTTTTTGAATTAAATTGGAAACGGTAGATAAATTTTAAAGCTCGTCGTAAGAAACTTCTTTTTTTAGGAATTTCTCCCAGAATTGATTCCATGACTTCCATTTCAACTCCATTAAGTACCAAAACCGGAGGGTGGGATGTTATTTTGGAAATAATATCCAGGGAACCCTGGTCTGCCACTGACCACTCTCTGTTTGAGCGGCATACAATCAGCGGTAAATCAACAGATGCAATTAGGTTGATTGGATAGGGATAATGAATGATAGATGGTATTTCAATCAATACAAAATCCGCATTGGTCAGTGATGAGTTATCATCTCGTGTTATTAGTTCTTTATAATCACTTACAGATAAGAACTCATCATTTATGATAAACTGGCAACAATCCTCCTCTGCATACAACGATCCATATTGGCATAGAAAAGGGCTTTTATAATCGATTCTATTATCAGAATATCCAAGAATCCAATTAATTATAGAGAACCTGTTGGGCGGACAATATTCTTTCGCAGAGCCTTTGGCTGAGATGTGGACGTGTTCCGGCTTTTTACCCCCAGCATCTTGCATCGCATATCTCAATACCAAAACTTTATTCCCAAGTTTCTTAAGCTGAGATGCAATATTTTGTGAAATGACAGTTTTTCCCTCATTATCTGATGTGCTGAAGATCAGAATTTTAAAAGGATCATTTTCCAGATTTTTCTCTTTTTTTAATAGTCCAATATTTTGAATGATCATCTCAAGAAGCCTTTGAGTGACATTTGGAAAATTGAGTAATGGCGATTTTAAGTAAATCTTGGGAAAAACTCCAATTAAAGATATTTTTAAAGTCTTTGCAGCTTTCCCGGGGTTTCGGAGAGATTCGTCAAAAAATTCCATCGCCATAATTGTTGAGAATACAGTTAGAATACCGAACAAAGCGGCGCCAATAATCAGGAATTTGCGTTTGGTTGGATTTGGAGTGATAGGAAAGAATGGCTGGTCTATTGCTTTCAGATTTGAAGATAGTTCAAGATCCTGCATTTTGAGCTTAGCCAGGTTTAATCCGTGCAATAATTCAAGAAATTCAGACTCAGATACTGAAATTTCACGTTCAATTCTCTTAAGATTTGCTCCTGCAGGAGCAAAAATCTCATATTGTTTTTGAAAATCCTGAATTCGTTTACCTAAAACTACAAGCCCTGCATTTAAATCTTCATATTTTAAAACATTTGTAATCCATTCGTTTAGAAGGGTTGCCAGGGGGAGTCCTTCGGTAGAATTTCCGAATTTGTAAAGTTCTGCAACCGCTTCACGAATTTCGTCTTTCAGTTTTTCAGCTTTAATCTTAAGTAATGGTAAGTTTCTAATTTGGGAGGTATCAGCATAACCAATTGATTCAGCAGTAGCTATTTTTGTATCAATCTGGCTAAGTTGATTTCTTTTTTCGATGATAGGGGCGCTTTTTAACTGAATTTTTTGCTGAAAGGCCAATTTTTCTTCAAGCCGTTTTAAATCTGCTTCAACCCCTGCAAGTTTAATCCGCATATTATTGTAGTCGACATCGAGTGCCTCTTTGGCTCCGGCAACAGCTTTACTCTGTTCGTAATAGTTGATGATTTTATTATCCTTATTGAATGACAGAAGTTTATCTTCACCGGCATTTAATTTCTGAGTGGCCTGATTAACCTGATACTCAAAATATTTTACGACAGCATCTGACCTGTTCTCTTTAAGTATTTTATAGTTTTTTATGCAAACCTGAGTGAGAAGGATAAGTGTTTGCTGGCAAATCCCCGGATCATCAGAGGTGTATTTTAGCTTGACAAGATCGCTGCTTCCAATTCGCTGAACATTGACAGATGAAATAGCTTCGATTGAATAATGGGGATTGTTATAGCTTAAAAGGTGGCTTACAAAATTAGTATCGCTGCTGGCACAAAGTTGGGTTAGATTTTTCACAGTTTGTTCATAGGCTGATTCATCGATCGATGGGGGAAGCATCTTCCTGTTCTGGGATAAAGCATCGAGCTTTGAAAAAGAAAATGTACTGTCCTGAATCGCAATATTTNAGGTTGAGTCTTGTATCGACTTANTTTTTTGTTCATCCAATATCTCCCCAACTTTCAATTTTTGACCAATTTTGATCTTATTTTCTTTGATNCCATTAAGCTTACTAAATTGATCAATGTTCATCCCATATTGGTGCGAAATAGAAAAGGCAGTTTCTCCAGGTTTTACTATATGTATTTGATATTCAGGATTATGAATTTGTTTTGATTCTGCCGGAGAAATTAAAGCTGATGCCTGTTTTACTGGTTGAAGATTACTGACCTCTCTCTTTGAGGTAATAACCAGTGCCCGAATATAGGGAGGTGTAATTTTTTTTAGATAATCGAATGCTTTAATTGAAATATATCTTGGATCAGGCTGGGAAAGCATTAAATGCTGGGCCAATAAACGGATTGCAACTTCTTGTTGAGTTTCCCGTGAGTTGATCACATTGATCAGGTTATCAAAGTCGGTATTTGTCGCAAAATAGCTGATCGCTTTGCCCATCTCGACACTGGATCCGGAAGCGAGCCCGGTGTAGAGGGTAGTTTCTGAAGAATATGTAAAACTTGGATTTTTGGTAAAAAGGATTACCAAAACTGCCAATAAAACAGGCGTTAGTAACAAAAGAACCAAATGCTTGCGCAATAAGCGTAAGAGGCCAATTATTGTCATCGATTAGTTAAGTTTGTTTGTAAGATTAAATTTTATCCCTACAATTTCTTCGAGCAACATATATGCTGTCCGGAATTCCATTTTTGAACTCTCAAAGTCGGCTTCGCTCCTTGAGACTATTTCGGTCACACTTGAATATTCTGAAATATTGATTATTCCATTTAAAAATTGTTTTTCTGCCATCGCCATATTAATTCTTGCTGTTTCGACATATTTTGACTTGATTTTTAGCAATCGTTGTTTTACAATCAAATCATTATATTGTTTAATTACCAACTGACGAACAGCATTACGTTGAGATTGTGATGAATTTTGAGCCTGTTCTATTTCTGCTCTGGCTAGTTTGTTCTGGTTTTTTCGATTAATTAGATCGTATAACGGAATTTTAATAAAAGCTCCGGCACCATAATTAAGTTGAGAGCTTCTTGTTGTAAGCATTGCCGGATTCGATCCTCCATTGGTCGTATTTGATGAAATATTATCAAATGTACCATATAGAGCATCTGTTTGAATTCCCAGATTTCTGGTCCAATCCACCTTATATGCTTTTAATTTGTGCTCGTCCATTATAACTTGCATATCTCTGAATTTTACATCCGGATTTCTTCGAAGTGCTGAATCTAAGATTGTTTCAAGCGGAGGCAATATTAATTCAATATTATCTTTTAATAAATCAAACCCATTACCCTGTTGAGCAATTCCTTTTGATTGAAAAAGAAGCATGAAAAGACAAATCAGAATTGAATGACGATGGTTCACGGAACAATTTTTAAGTAATATCTAATTGGAACAAAATGAGAACTATTCGTTGGAAAGTCAACCGAATTATTCCATTCACTACAAATACATTTAAACCCTATTTATTTATACCGTATCTTTTTGAAAAAGCGCAGGGATAGTTCTTAAAATTAATTTCAGATCATACCAAAAAGAGTAGTTATTTCCAATAAAGTGATCTGCATACTCGTTATCTAACCTCATCCGTTCCTCTTCAGACATTACTCCCCCTTTGCCGCGTAATTCCACTTGCCATAAACCGGTTATTCCTGCCGGAGCGAGAAATCTTTTTGAAACGTATCCGCGGGTTAATAATTCAGCTTCATAAACTGGGAGTGGCCGGTTACCTACAATTGACATATCCCCTTTAATGACGTTAATTAACTGAGGAAGCTCATCGATACTGGTATTACGAATAAATTTTCCCACTCTGGTAATTCTTGGATCATCAGAAATTTTGATAAAAGCCGATTTTGTTTTAGCAACTTCCCCTTTTTGAGTATTGTACCAGTAATCGCAAATTTTGTATGGGCCAATATGCAAAATAGGCGAGCATGTTTTTCCATTGTCCAGCTTAGCACAAACCGGACAAGGTTTTGTAAAATCGATTTCAGATTGCTGAGAATTGATTGAATATTGGTTTTTATCCTTTGCAAGCTTATTTAGTTCCTTATCAGCACCTACACGCATGGAACGTAATTTATAAAAATCAAATGGTTCACGTCCAACCCTTTTTGAAATATAATATACCTTTCCTTTTGATTCAAGTCTGATAGCAATCACGATAAGTAATAGAATCGGTGAAAGAACGAGTAGAGCGGAGACTGCAACCAACAGATCAAACAGCCGTTTGGAAATTGGCATTGAATATTTAATATCTTGATTATCAGTATTTGCATAGGATACTAAAGAATATTTATTTCTATACTCGACCAGAAATCGGATTCTTCCAACAATACTCTCGGCCGATACTAACGGAAGGACAAAAAAGTCGTCAATCCGTTCATTAAAGGCTGTTTTAAATAACTCGTTCTTAAATTCATATGAAATAAGAATGAAAGCTATCCGATCGAATTCAGCTCTTTCTCGGATCCATTTATGCATTTCAATGCCATCACCACCTGATAAATATATTTCTGAAATAACCGCGTCAGGTTTGTTCCCGGTTTTGAGATAATTTACAGCTTCAAGCGTATTTGATTTGTGTACGACAGAAATATCTGCGTGAGACCGTAATTCATTAATCCCTTCCATGGATCGGCCAATATAAAGAATATTCAATAAATTTTCCATTGTATTACTTTGTTCTACAGGTTCAATTATGAGTAATCAATCCAATTTTGATTCCCTTAGCTACCATTTCAGGGCATAATGAACCGGAAACAGGTTTTTAGAGATCAGTTCGCTTAATTCCTCCGGATTAAATGGCTTTGCCAGGAAATCCTGTGCTCCTAACCTATAACACTTGATCCGTTCTTTGCTACTCTCAACTCCGGATAACATAATCACTGGAGTATGTTTGGTGAATCCTCTTTGCCTTACCTTTTCAACAAAAAGATATCCATCCATGTTAGGCATTTGCAAATCGCATATAATTAAATCAGGTAAATTACCTTCCAGCCATTCAAGTGCCTCAATACCATCGCTTTTGCTTACGATATCATAATTTTTAGACAGGAAATTTTCCAATAGCAAGCGAATACTTTTTTCATCATCGATAATTAGAATCTTGTGTCTCATGATATATTGAATATGTTGGGAATAAATTAATTTAAGCAGAAATATTTATTTAAGATATATGTTTTTGTGCGTCAATAAATGAAATAAATAGTTTAAAAACGATTTATTTTACAAATTTGAACTGAATATTTAAGTGATTTGTAAATATATTAATCGTAAAAAGACTCATTTTATTAATTTATTTACTGTTTGTGATTTGCCGCTAGCAGAATAAGGGACAGTGGTTCTGACAGGCCTAAATTTATTTTATTACTTAATTAATTGTTTATTAGGACTTACAGCTTCGCCCCTTCAATCCCATTAAACGAATTTTTTAATCCGTTCTTATTTAAGATCTAATCAAATGGATAAATTTATGATAGGGTAATATTACTTATTCCTCTTTTTATTTCCAAATCATATTCTTTGAACATTCGATTAAATAAAAACTTTTTGATTAATCTCTGCAATTAAAGGTGCTTTGGAGTAGTTCAAAGGCTTGCTGGTTTCGTTTGTGGTCTTCCAATCCGCTTTGTAAAAAAATTGTTATAGTTTTGTTCGGTGAGTTAAAACAATAGATAATACCTTCAAGTTTTTGGTCTTTTACCAGGGTTACATAACGACAGCTTTTAACTTTATGACCTGCAAAGTTTAGCTCTTCAACCAATGAAAATTCAATACCAGGATTCCGGTAGATATTTGCGGATTTCATACTTTGCTGATGAATTTCGATCATTTTTAAAGGATCTTCAATTTTATTGATCCACGTTACTGTAATAAGTCCTGTTGAATGCTTTCCTGACCTTTCAGCAGAAAAGTAATAGCCTTTATCTCCTATGGAATCGTTTGCAATAGTTTTCCAACTATCTAAAATAGAGAATGATATTCCATCTCTTAAATAGGTAAGGTCTTTATCTTTTCCCTCTGCGACAGAACCAATAAACATTAGAAACAGGAAAGACAACGCATTTCTTAAAAATACATTAGTGCACATAATTTACCATTTTTGATTATTAAGATGTGATAATTCCTCATTTGGAAGCGTGAATTTAGTAATAAATAAGAGGATTTAACTTTTGGCCATATTAAAAAGCCTGGTGAAATCTTTTAATTCACCAGGCTTGAAATATTTGTAAATTGAATAAATATAGAAAAAACAAAGCTAAAGAATAATGCAAAACTTTATTTTGGAAATGCAAGAACTGCCTGATAATTAAATCTATTCAATTTCTTTTAAATGTTCCTTATTGTCTTCAATAATTTTACGGTACCACCACTCTGGATATAATGGTTGAAGAGGTGAAACGGGTAATTTACCTGCCTCATTTCTTTCAAACTGTCCATTTTTCTCCTTCATAATATTTCCGTCCTTATATTTTATCAGCAGATAATGTCCAAGTTCTTTCCATCTCTTTACAGTGTTCTCTACCTGATTAACCGAGTATTCTGTTAAAAATTGACAGGACATCTCTTTTTCACCTTTGTTCCACAATGTAAGGGCACCCTGATCAATGAGAGGGGCGAAGCTAAAGAATTTATTTTCAAGTTGTGACTGAACCTTTTGAAGATCTATAATCATATCGCTATATCTGGAATAACAAAAATTTGATACCTGATTGAATGTCCAGAAAGCAGAATTATCAGACCACGTAAGCATATCGCCATCACCAACTTTTAAAGAGGATGGAACTTGTTTTATTCCACAATAAATTGGCATATAGCATGTTAAATAAGTGTCATCAACACCGAACCATAAAATGCCACCAATTGGATTTGGCAGGTAGGACCTGCATTGGGCAATCAAAGAGAACCCTGTTTGCTGGGTTGAAATCGCCCGCTCATGAACATATTTAACTGAGTCAACCTTCCATTCCATCGGGCGCCACCGGTATGGTGCTCTAAAAGGGCCTCCGCCTAAATCTTTATTCATATCAAGGGCTGTTCCTTCGTAATGGTCCCGCATTAGATTCATCACATCCTTTAATGAGAGTAAAGAATCAGGTTTAATCCAAAGAGGCATCCGGTTAGTGGCATATTTATTTTCATCGAAGGTTACCTTCCCCAAAATGTAATTTTCATATTGTTTCATCTGTTTATTGACTTTATTAAAGCCAGACCAGATGCGGGCATCGCAAAAACGGGCACCGCCAAAGGTAACCGGAGCGTAAGTATCAGAAAAGCTAAAATCATTATTCTTCCCATCAAATAACCCTTTTTCGCGTGCAAAGGATATAACATCAGTCGAATAAAGACAATTTTTCGGATCATTCAATGGAAATTGAGTAATACGCGCCTGATTGGCATGTCCGGAAATATATCCATCCGGAACACGTCTGGCAACCCAGACAGCCCCTTTTTGTCCCTCACCCTTTCCAATCATTTCCAGTATCCAAACCTCATTAGGATCACCGATGGAGAAGGATTCTCCTTCGGATGCGTATCCGTAATTTTTAACCAGATCGGTCATTACATTAATCGCTTCACGGGCACTTCTGGATCGTTGCAACGCAATATATATCAGGCTGCCATAATCAACAATTGCCTCTTTTTGAGTTTGAAGTTCTTTTCTACCACCATAGGTTGTCTCACCGATAGCAACCTGATTTTCATTGATATTACCTGTGACCTGGAAGGTGTGCTTTACCTGGGGAATCTTTCCCATAAATTTACCGGTATCCCATTCATATATTTCTAACTGAGCGCCGTCAGGATAATCAGCAGCAGGCCAGAAGTAAAGCTCACCATAAAGTGTGTGGGAATCTGCAGCATAGGTAATCATTGCAGATCCATCTTTGGTGGCACCCTTTGAAATCAGGAAATTAGTACAGGCTTTCACTGGGAGGATCTGTAAAAGAACCAGAAATAGGAACAGAATTAACCGTTTTTCTTTAAACATTGTAGAAAGTGTTATTACAGTTTCTACAAAAATAGAAAAATAAGTTGATGGTATAAATTTTAAAAACCCTTGGATTACCTATTTTTTAATGAGTTTTGTCATTAGATTAAACGGAATAAATGATTTGCAGATATATACCCGGTTCACTCCGGTTCCCGAATTTAGAATATTTACCTCCCCTTTTAGGCAATTACTCCCGAAAACGCAATTGTCAAAGCTTGCCTTAAATTGATTAATTCCTGTTAAGGGAAAAGATTTAAATGGTCCCGGATTCTGAGAATCAATAAAAAGTGATATCAACTTCATCAAGAGAGGATTCCGATATGATGCCAATCGCTAAGATGTTCATTTATATATTATTGCTTTATATTCTGAACGATTTTCGGTATTGTCAGTCACAACCAATCTGAGTAAATGGGATCTGCCCATTGGCATCCTTTCCGGATCAAAAGTATGAGTCAGGATCCCGGTTTTTTCATCATATTCAAATAGGACCCATCTTCCATCGATTTCTCCTCGGTAAGATTTAATCCCGGACAGGTCATCCGCAATATGAAATTGGATTTTATGAGGATCAGTGAGTCTCTTTTTGTCTTTGATACTCAAAGGTGAAATGGTTGGTGGAGTTTTATCTATAGTTACAGTAAAACTGCCTAATAAATAGGTTTCTGCATTTACCCATCCTCTTGAATATTTACCGCCAATCGCTGTTTTCTTCCCAGTAGATGGATTAACAGAAACAATTAATGCCTTATCCTCCATATTTTCAGGTAGATTATTGCACTTAATCGAAAGCCTGTAGGGGATATGTAATGGGACAAACCTATTATGGACCTGATGAAGTTCTGAATAGCAGCCCAAAGGTTTAGGTGAAGATTTATAGTCAAATTTCAAATTATCGTACAAGGCTCCCCTGGGAATTTGAATCTTAATTTTTTCGTTTTCGAATTCATTTGCCTTATCATAGTAAAACTCTTTAGTGAAAGGATTGCTTTTTAAAGGCACCTGAGATTTTTTCATCACAGATCTAAATTTCAGAACTGCTTTATTTTTGAAGGCATCGGAGACCACGATTTCAAAATTATGTTCTTTTCCGTCCTCAAGATTTAAAATCCCATTACTTCTTGCAGGAAAATAAATATCAAGATAATTTCCGGGTAACTTAAATAAATGCTCTATCCAGCGATTTGACTGCAGATGCTCTTCGTAATCTGCCTGAGTATTGGCATAGCGGGCATCAGAGAGCGAAAAATTATCCATTTTAAATCCAAAGATCTCCTGGCCATCGCAAATCAATGTTGCAGAATAAATACCGCATTTTAAACCCGTTCCATTAAAATAGTCTTCAGCTTGGATCCCAAAACCTATTTTCCCATAAAGTTGAATTGGGGTATTGTTTTTTAATCGGTATCCTCCGGGGACTGTCACTGCTTCAAATCTTTTTTTGAACCGATCGGCACCAATATTACTGTTTTCGCTCAGGGGATAGCAATAAAGGGCGATTATTTTAGGTGCACTGTTATCTGTTATACCCAAATGATTAAATATTGGATTAAAAGCTCTTTCAGATCTGGTATCCCTGATTTCAAAATGAAGATGAGGTCCACCAGAGCTTCCGGAATTTCCGGACAAGGCAATGATATCACCTTTTTTAAAGGGGAACTTATCGGATGAAAGAGTTAGATTTATCTGGAAACTTTCCCGATCGTATTGTTTCTCTTTAAGGTACTCCTGAATTTTGGGAAGGAATTTTAGCAGATGGCCATAAACCGAGGTTGTTCCATCTGGATGATTCATATACAATGCATTACCATAACCCGTAGATGAGATCCCAATTCTTGAAATATAACCATCTTTCACTGCAAAAACAGCCATTCCGGTTTTTCCCTGTGTGCGGAAGTCCAGACCTGAATGGAAATGGGAAGGTCTTAATTCTCCAAAATCTCCTGCAAAAAAGAAAGGGGGTTTTATTGGGCTGACAAATGATCCATTATCCTGGTTTTTTTGGGCTTGTAGGGTGGAAATCGAACAAATAACCAATACTAAAAATGATAAAGAGGCTCGCATTTTGGGCAATTTTCAAACAAACCGCTAAAATAGTAAACTTTTAAATGGAGAAGGATACAAATTAATGACCTGGATGGTTTTACAATATGATTTAAATATTAACTTTGTCTCTGTAAACGATTAAGTATGACTGAGCGTGAAACTGCTTTATTGAGAGAGTTTAAAGGTAAGCTCGATAAACTGATCGAACTTTATTTGCGAATTAAGAGAGATAAACAGCTTTTAATTGAAGAGCAATTGCAATTAAAGGAACAGATTAGAATGCTTTCTATTAAAAATGAGGAGCTTATAAGAAAAGGTGAAGATCTGAAGTTTGCAAAATCGTTACTTGGTTCCGAAGATGATTCACATGGGGCCAAATTGAAACTGAACAGAATCGTGCGGGAAATTGACAATTGTATTGCGCTGTTAAATAAATGATAGACAATGCTATGGATGATAAACTTTCGATAAACATCAATATAGCTGACCGTTTATACCCATTAAGGGTTGATCGTCTTGATGAGGAGGGTATTCGGAAAGCAGCGAAAATTATCAACGAAAAGGTGGCTCAATATAAACAAAAGTATGCTTCAAAGGATTTACAGGATTGTCTGGCAATGGCAACATTACAATTTGTAATTCAGAAGTTTGAAGCTGAAAAGCGTATGGATAATTCACCTTTGGTCGATGAATTGGAAGTGATGAATGATTTTCTTTCGGAGTTTTTTGAAAAGGAAAATTAGTTTTTGAATTCAAGATAGACCCGCATATTAAATCTAAAAAAGGTTCAGGATATCCAGAACCGGGGTAGATTTAAGTATGCGGTATTTTTTTATTAAACCTTTAATTATATTTTACACATGGAAATAATTATCACAGGTATTGTCACCCTTATAATAGGAGGTACAGCTTCTTATTTTATATGGGACATGATACTAAAAAAAACCAGGCAAAAACTGCTCGCTGATGCCGAAATACAGGCAGAAATGCTCAAGGAGAAAAAAATGCTTCAGTCAAGGGAGAAATTTATTCAACTGAAATCTGAGCATGAAAGTTATATAAACGAGCGAAATCTCAGAATTGCCAGTGCCGAGAATAAACTGAAACAAAAAGAGACAATTTATCTCCAGCGTAAAGAGGAGTTGCAGCATAGTATTAAGGAACTGGAGATCTCGGAACGTGAAATTGATACCATTAGGGAGAACCTGAATAGTCAACTTGAGTTGGTCGAACAAAAGGAGGAAGAGATGCTTAAAATCCGCAAACAGCAAATTCAGCAACTGGAAGCCTTATCCGGGATCTCCGCAGATGAAGCAAAATCACAGCTTATTGATTCATTAAAAAATGAGGCGAAAACTGAAGCGATGTCCTTTATTCAGGAGATCATGGATGAAGCCAAAATGAATGCGAATAAAGAGGCTAAAAAGATTATTGTTAAGTCGATTCAGCGGGTTGCTTCAGAAACTGCAATTGAAAATTCGGTTACTGTTTTTCACATCGAAAGTGACGAAATAAAGGGGCGGATTATTGGTCGTGAAGGGAGAAATATCAGGGCACTCGAAGCTGCAACCGGTGTCGAGATTATTGTAGATGATACGCCGGAAGCGATTGTTCTTTCAGCTTTTGACCCTGTGAGACGGGAAATTGCCAGGCTTGCACTTCACCAGCTCGTGACCGACGGACGGATACATCCTGCCCGAATCGAAGAAGTAGTCAACAAGGTTAAAAAACAAGTTGAGGAAGAGATTATTGAGACAGGTAAGCGAACAACCATAGACTTGGGGGTTCATGGGTTGCATCCTGAATTGATTCGGATGATTGGGAAAATGAAATACCGCTCTTCATACGGACAAAATTTATTGCAGCACTCACGTGAAACAGCCAATCTTTGTGCCATTATGGCTGCAGAGTTAGGACTTAATCCCAAACGTGCCAAACGTGCAGGACTTCTTCATGATATTGGTAAAGTGCCCGATGATGAGCCAGAATTACCGCATGCTATCCTGGGGATGAAACTTGCTGAGAAATTTAAGGAGAAACCTGATATTTGTAATGCAATCGGTTCTCATCACGATGAAGTAGAAATGGAGACCTTGATTGCACCGATTGTACAGGCATGTGACGCGATATCCGGAGCGCGGCCAGGTGCCAGACGCGA
>TBL_comb47_HYPODRAFT_10002335_pt1 | contig 23499 bp, 15 predicted proteins | sample TroBogypolimnion_40_FD_10682 | JGI IMG/M metagenome (IMG submission 10682)
TTCCGCCAAACTCGAATTCGCCGCCCTCGCCGGGACGCCGGCGGCCCTGAGCGCCGCCGCCCGCCGATTCCCAACCGGGAGGTGGGCGAAACTCCGCGCCGGAACTCCAGTCGGCGCCCAGTTCATCATAGCGCTTCCGCTTGGCGGCATCCCCCAGCACCTCGTAGGCCTCGTTGATCTCCTTGAACTTCTCCTCGGCCTGCTTCTTGTTCTTGGCGACGTCGGGGTGGAACTCGCGAGCGAGCTTTCGAAAGGCCTTCTTGATGTCGGCCTCGCTGGCATTCCGCGCCACTCCCAGCGCCTGGTAATAGTCTTTGTATTTGACGGGCATAGCAGCCTATGTTCGAAGGCGAGTATACCCCAGGCCCACGCGAACGTCATCCTAATTTCGCCCGGGCGCTGCCCTCAAGCCGGCCCTCGGCGTGCCGGCGGGAGTCTTCACCCGGGCGGAAGCACTCTTGCGCATCAAACGAAACGCCCGCCCGGTGTTTCCACCCGACGGGCGTTCTTGAGAAACTGACCAGCGCCTAGCTTAGGCCTTCGCGAGCTTGGGCGTCTTGGTGTCGTCAGGGATGCGCATCCCGTAGAAGGAGCGATGGACGAACACCAGCGCGACCAGGAACAGCACCACGCCGATGCCGATCTTGAGGGCATGGTTATGGTCTTTGTCCATCTTGATGGCGATTTCGGTGGCGAGCAGGCCGAACAGGGTGGTGAACTTGATGATCGGGTTCATGGCCACCGAGCTGGTGTCTTTGAACGGATCGCCCACGGTATCGCCTACCACGGTGGCGGCATGGAGCTCAGTACCCTTGGCGCGGAGGTCCACTTCGACGATCTTCTTGGCGTTATCCCAGGCGCCGCCGGCGTTGGCCATAAAGATGGCCTGATAGAGGCCGAAGAAGGCGATCGAGATCAGGTAGCCGATGAAGAAGTAGGAGTTGAAGAAGGCCAGGGCCAGCGACAAGCAGAAGATGGCCACGAAGATGTTCAACATGCCTTTTTGGGCGTAGATGGTGCAGATCTTCACGACTTCCTTGCTATCCTTGATCGAAGCGGTCTTGGCGCTGAGGTCCATGTTTTCCTTGATGTAAACCACGGCGCGATAGGAGCCGGTAACGACGGCCTGGATGGAAGCGCCGGTAAACCAGTAAATCACCGCGCCGCCCATGAGCAGGCCGAGGACGATTTCCGGCTGAACGAGCGAAAGTTTGCTGACCACATCGCCGTACTCCTTGTTGAGCATCAGGATGATGGCGAACAACATCGTGGTGGCGCCCACGACGGCGGTGCCGATGAGCACGGGCTTGGCGGTGGCCTTGAAGGTGTTGCCGGCGCCGTCGTTCTTCTCGAGGTTGTGCTTGGCCGTCTCGAAGTCGGGCTTGAACCCGAACTTCGCCTCGATCTCCTTGCTGATGTTGGGGATCGATTCAATCTGGCTCAATTCATAGACCGATTGGGCGTTATCGGACACCGGCCCGAAGCTGTCCACTGCGATGGTCACGGGGCCCATCCCCAGGAAACCGAAGGCCACCAGGCCGAAGGCGAAGATCGGCGCCGCAAAGCCGATATCCTTGGGCATGATCTCCAGCAGCGATTGGTCGGTGGCGAGCAACGCCGCGACGAGCATCAGAACCAGCATCAGCAGGCCTTCCCAGAAGGCCGAGAAGTTGCCGGCCACGAGCCCGGAAAGGATGTTCAGCGAAGCCCCGCCCTGGCGGGAGGCGATGACGATTTCTTTGGTGTGCTTGGCCTCCGTGCTGGTGAAGATCTTCGTGAACTCGGGAATCAGCGCGCCGGCGGCGGTGCCGCAGGAAATAATGATNCTCAGGACCCACCAGAGCGAGGGTTGGGCCTTGCCGGTGCCGTCTTTGAAGTCGCCCAGCATTAGGTAGGTAATCCCAAAGGTCACCGCGATCGAAAGGAACGAGGTAATCCAGACCAGCCAGGTCAGCGGCTTCTCCCCATTAAACTCTTTCACGTGGCTGTACTTGGCGGTGAAAATGCCGTCGGTGATAAAGTATGACACCAGCGATGTCAGGATCATGAGAATGCGCATCACGAAGATCCAGGTGATCAGTTGGGCGCACATGGCCGAGGTGCCCAAGGTCAGGGCCAGGAACGAGATGAGGGCCACGCCCGTCACTCCGTAAGTCTCGAAACCATCCGCGGTCGGCCCGACGGAGTCACCGGCGTTGTCACCAGTGCAGTCGGCGATGACGCCCGGATTCTTGGGGTCATCTTCCGGCAGCTTGAAGACGATCTTCATCAGGTCCGAACCGATGTCGGCAATTTTGGTGAAAATACCGCCACAGATACGCAGGGCGGAGGCGCCCAGCGACTCGCCGATGGCGAAACCGATGAAACAGGGGCCGGTGAGGTTCGAGGGGAGGAAGATCAGGATGCTGATCATGAAGAACAGCTCGACGGTGATGAGCAACATGCCGACGCTCATGCCGGAGCGCATCGGGATGGCCAGCGGGGCCCAGGGCAAACCCCTGAGCGCCGCGAACGCCGAACGGCTGTTCGCCTGCGTGTTGATCCGCATCCCGAAGAAGGCCACACCGTAGGAGCCGAGGATACCCAGGATCGAAGCCAGCAAGATGACGATCACGTTGCCGAAATCCATGGCTTGCAACACTTTGAAATAGTAAAATATGCAGGCGCCGATCAGCACCCAAAGGATCGCCAGGAACTTGCCCTGCTGGATCAGGTAGCTCTTGCACGTCTCCCAGATGATCTCCGATACATTCCGCATCGAGTCATGCACCGGCAGGTTCTTGGTCTCGATGTACTTCCACACGCCGAAGAGGGCCGCGATGGCGCAGACGCCGATCCCCACCAACATGAGTTGATAACCGTTCAGCCCACCGAGGCGGGGGAAGCTGACGCTATTCAGGAGTGGCAGTTTGAGTTCAGCCTCGCTGCCATAAGCAGTGGCTCCGATTCCAAACAGGGCGAGCGTTAACGCGCCCTGTGTCCATTTTCGTAAGTTTTGCATAAATAAAAGGCGCGAGACTATTACCGAATTAAGTTTCCGATAGCCAACCCTTTTTTGCTGGAAACTACCCAAAAATGGCACCGGAGTTTGCCGGGACCAGGTCATTTTCGGCTCATCGAGCATCGATTTTTGTGAGCATCTCTAACCATTTGCCCAGTCCGGCTGAGGGAAAGCCGGCCTGGCCGCCCCGCCGCAAGCCTCCTTCCCGCAACCCACGTCTTGGGGTGTCTTGACTTTGTGGCGTCCGGTGCGAGTCTGGCCCATGCGCTTAAGAAAAACGTCCCTCTGGCTGGCAGCTTTGCTGGGCGCCTGGCTGTGCGGTTTCCATGCGGGGGCCATGGCCAGCAAGGGCGTCTCACCCGCGGAACCGGTGGTGGTCGGGCTCCTGTGCCGGAGCAGCGATCTGGCCTCGCTGAAGAGTTATTTCAAGGCGATCGAGGAAAACGGCGCCCGGATCGTGGCCCTCCCCTTCCCGCGTTCGACGAACCCGCCACCACTACCGCTTACCATTTCCGCGCTACTGATCCCCGGCGGGGATGACATCGATCCGGACCTATACCACGAAACCACCACGGCCAAACTGGATCACCCGGACCGGGCGTTCGACGAATACGAATGCGCCGCCATCGGGCAAGCGGTGGCTCGAAATATTCCGATCCTCGGGATCTGCCGGGGCCTGCAGATTCTTAATGTTTTTGCCAACGGCACCTTGTACACCGACCTACCCTCGCAGCTCGGCACCAACGTGGTGCACCGCGTTCGCCCTGAAGGCAAGAACTCGTCACTGCCTTGTTTTCACCCGATCACCATTCAGCGGGGCAGCCGGCTGTTCCAGTCGCTCCAGACCGACCACCTCGAGGTGAACAGCTATCATCATCAAGGAGTCAAAACCCTGGGCCAAGGGCTAGTGGCGACCGCGTGGGCGAACGACGGGCTCGTGGAAGGGTTCGAAAACGCGAACGGCACCATCCTGGCCGTGCAGTTCCATCCAGAGAAGATGCGCGCGACCAACCTGGTGTTCGACGCCATCTTCCGTGACTTCATCCACCGGGCGGCGGCGTCCTCCGCGACTCATCCCGAGACCGGGCGCATGGGCAGGCAATAAGCAGCTCGGTCTCGGTCATCCCATCGGCCAGGTGCTCAAAGACGGGGAGACCCTGACCGGGTTCAAAGGTGGTATTCCTGCAAGGTCTGGACGCTATACCCACTCTTGCGCAACGCGGCGATGCCCAGCACGGCCGCCTTGGCGCCGCTCAGGGTCGTCATGATCGGGGTCCCCGTATAAACGGCGGTCGTTCGGATCTTGACCTCGTCCGCCCGCGGGCTCTGGCCGGCGGGGGTGTTGATGACCAGTTGGATCTCCCGGTTCTTAATCAGGTCGACCGTGTTAGGCCGCCCCTCGCCGAGCTTGAAGATCCGCCGGACGCGCAGCCCGGCCTTTTCGAGCACCGTGGCCGTGCCCCCGGTGGCGACGAGTTCAAACCCCAACTCAGCGAACTGGCGGGCGACCGCGGCTACCTCCGGCTTGTCGGTATCGCTGACGCTGAGGAAGACGCAACCCTTCACCGGCAGCGGCCCGCCCGCGGCCATTTGGGACTTCGCGTACGCGATACCCAAGTCGGCATCCATCCCCATCACTTCGCCGGTCGAGCGCATTTCGGGCGAGAGCAGGATATCCTGGCCGTGGAAACGGTTGAAGGGGAAGACGGACTCCTTGACGGCCCAGTACTTCGGCCAGAGTTCCTGGGTAAACCCAAGTTCCTTGAGACTCATCCCGGCCATCACCTTGGCGGCAAGCTTCGCCAGCGGCATGCCGATCGCCTTGCTGACGAAGGGCACCGTCCGGGAGGCGCGCGGGTTGACCTCGAGCACGTAGACCGTTTTGCCCTTCACGGCGTACTGCACGTTCATGAGACCGATCACCTTGAGTTCCCGCGCCATCGCGTGGGTGTATTGGCGGATGGTCTCGATGATGTCCGGGGCCAGCGTGTGGGGCGGCAAAACCATGGCCGCATCCCCGGAATGGACTCCCGCGAACTCGATGTGCTCCAGGATGCCGCCGATGACGATCGTACCCTCATCCGGGTTCTCGAACCGGCCCACGTCGGCGATACAATCCACATCCACCTCGGTCGCGTCCTCGAGAAACTGGTCCACCAGCACGGGCCGCTCGGGGGACGCCTCGACCGCGAACCGCATGTAATGCTGCAGCTCGGAATCCGAAAACACGATCTGCATCGCCCGCCCACCCAGGACGAACGAAGGGCGGACGAGGATGGGGTAGCCCAGGGTTTGGGCCACCGCGATAGCCTCGGCCTCGCTGGTCGCGATGCCATTGGGCGGTTGCGGGATGTCCAGCTTGCGAAGCATCGCCGCGAACAGCTTACGGTCTTCGGCCACTTCAATGTTCTGGGGCGAGGTGCCGATGATATTGACCCCGTTCTTCTGCAAGCCCAGCGCAAGATTCAGGGGCGTTTGCCCGCCGAACTGGGCGATGGCCCCCCAGCATTTCTCCCGCTCGTAAATATGCAGCACGTCCTCCAGCGTCAGCGGCTCGAAGTAGAGCTTGTCGCTCGTGTCGTAGTCGGTCGAAACCGTCTCGGGATTGGAGTTGACCATGATGGTCTCGAACCCCTCCTCCTTCAGCGCGAACGCGGCATGCACGCAGCAATAATCGAACTCAATGCCCTGCCCGATGCGGTTTGGGCCGCCCCCCAGGATCATCACTTTGCGGGTCCCCGAGGGACGCACCTCGTCGTCCCCGCGATCGTAGGTCGAATAGTAATAGGGTGTATAGGCCTCGAACTCCGCCGCGCAGGTATCGACCAGGCGATAGCTGGGCACCAATCCCAGGGCCTTCCGCTCCGCCCGCACCGCGTCCTCCGTGCGCCCCGTCAAAAAGGCAATCTGCCGATCGGAGAAACCGAGCGACTTGGCTTTGGCTAACATTTCAGCGTTCATGCGTCGATACCAGAAAAAGACCTCGTCAAGAAACCTCAACCGGACCCAATTGTCGAGCGCGGAATAAACGCCGGACCCCAGGGGCGCGCGCGGCGGAGGTTTTCGGAGACCGGTATTTGGCCGCGTTGGTGGGGGATCCGCCGGCCAGCGATCTCGCTGCACCCCTCCTTCCCGCCGCCCAAGAAGCTCCTGGCAGGCTCCTTGCAGGCTTGCACAAACCGTGCCGCCGGCTATGCTGTCAACCATGCATAAGAGTTCAGTTGACGGAGATCGCCACGCGCGGATCGGCGAATTGGGACAGCGGGTGCTCGACGGGGGCGAGTTGACCCGCGCGGAAGCGCTGTGGTTGTTTGAACTGGAAGACCAGGCCGAAGTGGTGACGCTGTTCTCCTGGGCCAATCGGGTCCGCCAGCATTTCAAGGGCAACCAGGTCCACCTCTGCTCGATCGTTAACGTGAAGGCCGGGGGTTGCCCCGAAAACTGCCGGTTTTGCGCCCAGTCCGCCCTGGCCCAGACCAACTCGCCGCGGTACGGACTGGTGGAGTCGGAGCCGATGCTGACCGCCGCGGCCGAGGCCAAAACCAACGGCGTGACGGCCCTGGGCCTGGTGGCGGCCTGGCGGGGCCTGGACGAGGGTCCAGTCCTGGACGAAATCTGCGACCGGCTAGGCGAATTGAAGCGCAGCGGCCAGGCGCGACCGGATGCCAGCCTGGGGATCATCCGCAGCCAGCGGGTGGCCGATCGCCTGCGCGAGGCCGGGTGCGAATGTTACAATCACAACCTGGAGACCTCGCAGCGGTTCTTCCCGGAAGTTTGCACCACCCACACCTACGAGGAGCGGTTGCAGACCATCCGGTTTCTGAAGCAGGCGGGGATCAGCATCTGCTCGGGCGGCATCCTGGGCATGGGTGAGAGCCGCGCCGACCGTTGTGATTTGGCCTTTGCCCTCAAGGAAGCGGGCGCCCAGGTGGTCCCTATCAACATCCTCAACCCCATCGAAGGCACGCCCTTCGCCGGGCGCGAACCGCTGCCGCCGATGGAGGCGCTGAAGTCCATTGCTTGCTTTCGGCTGATCCTCCCGCGGCAGGAAATCAAGGTCGCCGGCGGACGCACGGTGAACCTCCGCGACTTGCAGAGCCTCATCTTCCTCGCCGGCGCGAGCGCCTTGATGGTGGGGAATTACCTGACCACGCTGAACCAACCGGTCGAGAAAGACTTGCAAATGATCCGCGATCTGGGCCTGGACCCGTCGTGGGATAAACACGGGTTCAGCGACCAACTCCCCTCCCCGGCCAGCGTTGCCGGCGGCTAGCGCGTTCTCGGGAATGGCGTAAATTGGCGCGTGAGCAACTTGTTCGAACCTGCTTCAGAAGGGGCGGCGGGCCTGTCCTCGGGAACCCGCCGCCTGGGGAAAAATGTCGGTGGCTATCGCGGCGAAACCATCGACATCGCCGGGGTCCTCAGCGACTGCATAGCCGCGGCTCGCGCCTCGGGCTGGAGCGTCGAGGAACTCCATCCGGCGCCGAAAACCATCCTCGCCTGCCGGCGGATCGCCCCGGACGGATCGCCCCACCGCCGGGTTTACCTCTCCACCGGCATCCATGGCGATGAGCCGGCGGGGCCGATGGCCGTGCGGCAACTTCTCTACGAAGATCGCTGGCCGTCCGGGCTGGATCTTTATCTCTGCCCGTGCCTGAACCCGGAGGGGTTTGTTCAAAACCGGCGGGAAAACGGCGACGGCCTAGACCTGAACCGCCAGTTTCGCCAGCCTCGGGCCAAGGAAACCCTGGTGCATGTCGAGTGGCTTCAGGCTCAGCCGGACTTCGACCTGTGCCTTTGCCTGCACGAAGACTGGGAAGCGCACGGATTCTACGTCTACGAGCTTAACCCGGACGATCGCCCTTCTCTGGCCCCCACCATCCTGGAACAGGTGGGCCGGGTTTGCCCCATCGATCGCTCCGAGACCATCGAGGGCCGCCCGGCTCAGGAGGGTCTCATTCGGCCCAGTCTTGACCCCCGTACCCGACCCGACTGGCCCGAGGCCTTCTACTTGTTAACGCACAAGACCCGGCTCTCCTACACGGTGGAGGCCCCCTCGGATTTTGCGCTGGGGGTGAGGGTCGCGGCGTTGACGGCTGCCGTGCAGGCCGCCCTGGGCGATCTGGGCCCAAAATAGCCAGGGAAGCCGCCCCGACGTCCGAGGTCCTACCGCGTTTGGAGTGATCTTCCTTGGCTCGCACCCCGGTTCATGGTTATTTGCCGGGTATTATGGACGAGACCAACGCATTAATGGAGCAACGGAAGGCGAAACTGGCCGCCTTGAGGGCCAAGGGGATTGATCCGTTCAAGAACAAATTCGCCCCCACCGAAAAATGCGCCGAGGCCCGGAGCAACTACGTCGAGGGCCGCGAGGTCGCCGTCGCCGGACGCCTGACCGCCCACCGCGACATGGGCAAGAGCCTGTTCGTCAATGTTTCCGATCAGAGCGGGCACATCCAGATTTACGCGCAGAAGAACGTGCTTGGTGAGGAGCAGTTCGATATCTTCCGGCACCTGGACCTGGGGGATTTCCTCGGGGTCCGCGGCACCTTGTTCACCACCAAGACCGGCGAAATTTCCATTCGACTGGCCTCGTTCGTCATCCTCGCCAAGGCTCTGCGCCCACCGCCCGAAAAGTGGCACGGGCTGGCCGACACCGAAATCCGCTACCGCCAACGCTACCTCGATTTGGTGGCTAACCCTGAGGTTAAGGAGGTGTTTCTCAAGCGCTCGGCGATCATCCGCGAGATGCGCGCCTTCCTTCAGGAGCGCGGCTATGTGGAAGTCGAGACGCCGATGATGCAGGCCATCCCGGGCGGGGCCGCGGCCCAACCGTTCATCACCCGCCACCAGGCGCTGGGCTGCAATTTCTATTTGCGGATCGCCCTCGAACTTTACCTCAAGCGCCTGTTGGTCGGCGGCCTGGACCGCGTGTTCGAGATCGGCCGCAACTTCCGCAACGAGGGCCTTTCGCGCAAGCACAACCCCGAGTTCACCATGCTCGAGGCCTACCAGGCTTACGGGGATTACGAAAGCATGATGGAACTCGTGCAATCCATGGTCTGCCAGGTGGCCCAAAAAGTCCTCGGCAAGCTCGTCATCGAACACAAAAACGCCGAAGGCGTCGTGACACGAACCATCGACCTGACCCCGTCCTGGCGGCGGGCCAAATACAAGGACCTGGTCCGCGAGAAGGCCGGGGCCGACTGGTTTGACGTGACCCCCGAGGAACGCCGCCGCCGCGCCATGGAAGACCTGAAACTGGCGGGCGACATCGCCGCCGGTTACGAGGACTTCGAGGTCACCGGCGCCGTCTTCGAGAAACTCATCGAGCCCACGCTCATCCAACCGACCTTCGTCACCCACCTGCCCAAGGAACTGGTACCCCTGGCCAAGCTGGCCCCGGAAGATCCGAGCACGGTGGAAGTGTTCGAGTGCTGCATCAACGGCCAGGAGATCGCACCCGCCTACACCGAGCAGAACGACCCGATCGAACAGCGTGAGCGCCTCGAGCATCAGGCCGGCGGCGAGCAGCAAAAACTCGACGAGGATTTTCTCGTCGCCCTCGAACACGGCATGCCCCCCGCCGGGGGCATGGGTCTGGGCATCGACCGCCTCTGCATGATGCTCCTCGGCCAGGAGAGTATCCGCGATGTCATCCTTTTCCCGCAGTTGAAACCCAAATTCGAGACGCGAGAGAGCAGCGTCCCACCGCCTCCCTGATCTTCCCCTACCCGGCCAGCGAAAGCCGAAACAGCGCACTGAGCCACAGCGGAAGACTCGGTGAAGACGGATCCCGGGGGGGCGAATTGAGCCCTATTAGAGACGCTGCCGGTTTCGGTAGTGTGGGGCCCGAGATGGTGGTCAGGTCAATGACGATCCAGGTAATGCTGCAAGGCGTCGGCCACACCGTGGCCGTGGGATAAGGCACTGAGGTACCCGCCCTGCCGCCGCACCAACTCCTTGACAGCGGGCACCGCATTGGACGGCGCGGCGAGGAACCGCGCGTGGTGGCTCAAGAGCATGGGCAGGTCATTGAGATGGTCCCCGATGGCGAAGACCGCGTCGCGGGTCAAACCCTCGCGGCGCGTCAGCTCCGCCAAAGCCGTTCCTTTGTTGAAGTCCGCATGGCTGAACCGGGCATACACATCATTGCGCACCACCGTCAGGTTGGGCACCTCGCGACAGTAATCGCCCAGGAACTCGTGAATGGTGTCCGCATCCCGGTTGGTCTGCGCGATCAGACAGAAAGGAGAAAAAGCATCCGCGTAAATGCAGGCGTGAAAACGGGCCTCAATCCAGGAGATAATCCGCGGCAGGTCCGGGACCACTCGGGCATACAGGTCCACGTGCGCCCGCTCACACGCCTGGTTCCATTCCGCCAACCCGAGATACTGGGAATCGTGGTGCAGGAAAACCTCCCGCTCGACGAGCACCAGGAAATCGGGCTCCACCGCCAAACAAGTACGACCCAGGGTTTCCATCAGGCTCGACATGTCCCTGCCCGTATTGATCACCCACTTGGCGCCCTCGCTTTGCAACCTCTGAATCAGGGCCTGCAACCGGTGCGGGATGGGCGGGTTCTCAAACTCGGCGAACAGGGTCCCATCGAAATCGGTCGAAATCAATTTGATTGGCAATGATTTGCTCACGCTGGTAAAATTACCCGTCGCCGGTCCGGGGAAACGCCCGGCAAGTCGAGACCTGCCCGGCACCAACGCCGATCCCACAGCGACGCCCTATAATCGCGGTCGCCGCCCGGAATGTCAAAGCCGGAATCGCCGGCAAAATCCCCAGGATCTGAGCCCGAGGCCCAAAGACCGATCGAATGTCCCGGTTTATGGAATCAGATGGTTGACACGGGGGATCAAGCCGCTGTACTGTGAGTGTCAGCTTTCCACGACGAACCTGTGGAGCGCGAACCTGAATTGTGGCTGAAAAAGACGATTATCTGGTGGACATCCTGGTGGACCTGGGCTTTTTGAGCCCGGACCAGGTGGCGGCGCTTCGCACGGAGGCGCGATCCGCGGGGGTAGGTGTGGTGGATTTGGCGGTGGCCAATAAGCTCATCCGCGCGGCGGATGTCACCCAAGCGAAGGCCGCCCACTTTGGGGCGGAAGTGGTAAACCTCGGCGAAATGAAGATTGATGACGACGTGATCGCCGCCATCCCACGACACATCGCCCGAAAATACCGCGTCGTGCCAGTGTTCAAGCACGAGAACTCGGTCACGGTGGCGATGGCGGACCCGTCGGACCTCGACACGCTGGACAGCCTGACGCATTTGCTCCACGCGGAGGTGGATTTGCGGGTGGCGTCGGAGGCGGACATCGAGGCCGCACTGTCCAAGTATTACGGAGGCGACAAAGGGGCAAGCCGGACGGTTTCAACCGACCCCAAGCTCCAGGAGACCATCAAGGAACTCACCGAGGAACATGTTCAAATTGACGCCGCCTCAGCTTCCGACGGAGCGGTGGTGGACGCCGACGCTCCGCTGATCAAGTTGGTGAACACGATTATCAACGAGGCCTTCAAGATGCGCGCCTCGGATATTCACCTCGAACCGCTGGCCAAGACCTTCCGCATCCGCTACCGCATTGACGGCGTGCTGCACGAGATGAAGCCGCCACCCAAGCGACTTCAGGCGGCTATCGTCAGCCGTCTCAAGATTCAGTCCAACATGTCCATCTCGGAGCACCGGATTCCGCAAGACGGACGTATTCAGACCAGCGTCGGCACCAAAATGATCGATTTGCGTGTCTCCTGCCTGCCCACCAACCACGGCGAGAGCATCGTCATGCGTATTCTGGACAAGGAAGGCCTGCGCCTCGGCTTGCCCGAATTGGGGTTTTTCACCGACGACCAACAAACGTTCGAACGGCTCATCGGACTGCCGGACGGGATTCTGCTGGTCACCGGCCCCACCGGCTCCGGCAAGACGACCACCCTTTACTCCTGCCTCCATTTCATCAACCGCCCCGACCGGAAGATCATCACAGTCGAGGACCCGGTGGAATATATCCTGGCCGGCATCAACCAGGTCCAGGTCAACGAAGCGGTGGGGTTGACGTTCGCCATGGCCTTGCGCTCCATCCTCCGCCAGGCGCCAAACGTGATCATGATCGGCGAAATTCGCGATATCGAGACCGCCTCGATCGCGGTCAATGCCTCCCTGACCGGTCACTTGGTCTTTTCCACGCTGCATACCAACGATGCCCCCAGCGCCGTCACGCGCTTGATCGATATCGGGGTGAAACCGTTCCTCGTGGCGTCGTCGACCCGCGCCTTGATGGCGCAACGCCTGGTCCGCAAAATCTGCAAGCAATGCACCACGCCGACTCTGCCGACCGAGGCGGAGATGCGGACGCTCGGACTGGACACCACCAACACTCAGGGCGCCAATTTCATGAAGGGCAAAGGTTGCTCGAACTGCAATAACACCGGCTACCGCGGTCGGTTCGGCATCTTCGAGATCTTCGTCATCGATGATGACGCCCGGAAATTGATTTATGAAAAGGTCCCCTCGTCGGTGCTGCGCGCCCGCGCTCGTGAAATGGGCATGCGCACCTTGCGCGAAGACGGCATCCGGAAGGTGATGGCGGGGTTGACCACTCCCGACGAAGTCATCCGCGCGACGGTAGGTGACTCGGAGTAAACGCCCGATGCGTTTTGAGGTTCAGACGGTTTGGAAAAAGTCACTTGGTCGTGGCCAAGGGGGGGGCAGCGCGTTAGGCTGGACACCAGGATACAAGCGGTGGGGGCTGGCATCGGGCGGTGGATCCACCCATGGAACGAGGCGTGAGGAAAAGGCTTCACCTTTGTCCCATCTGTTGACTATGATGGGCTTTTGAAGAACGGATTTTTGCATGTCGTACTCAATGTCTGATTTGTTGCAATTGGTGGTGTCGGAAGGCGCCTCCGATCTCCACATCCGGGTCAATACGCCACCAACCATCCGGGTACACGGCATTCTGCACCGCGTCGAGGGCCCGCCCCTCAAACCCGAGGATTCCGAGGAACTGATGCGTAGCATCACTTCCGAGGATCACATCCAGCATGTCCGGGAGCGTGGCGGCGCCGACTTTGGGTTCGCCTTCGGCGAAATGGCGCGATTCCGGGTAAGCGTGTTCAAGGAAAAGGGCAACTTCGGGCTGGTGCTCCGCCAGATTCCCAGCAAGTTGCTCACCATGGAGCAAATCGGCATCCCACCCTCGGCCAAGGAACTGCTCTACAAACCCCGCGGTTTGGTCTTGGTGACCGGCCCGACCGGATCGGGCAAGACCACGACGCTGGCCTCGATGATCAACATCATCAACGAAGAGCGAGACGAGGCGCACATCATCACCATCGAAGACCCGATCGAGTATTACCATACGCACAAGAAAGCGCTGGTAACGCAACGCGAGATCGGGGTCGACGTGCCGAATTTCGCCGAGGCCCTCCGCCGTGCCTTGCGGCAGGACCCCGACGTCATCCTGGTTGGCGAGATGCGCGATTTGGAGACGATCGACGCGGCCATCACGGCGGCGGAAACGGGCCACTTGGTCTTCGGCACCTTGCACACGACGGGCGCCGCCAAGACCATTGACCGCGTGGTCAACGCCTTCCCCACCAACCAGCAAGAGCAAATCCGGATTCAGCTCTCCACCGTCATGCAGGCGGTGATTTCCCAATTGCTGCTGCCCCGCATCGACAAGCCGGGACGCGTGGCCATTTTCGAGATCATGGTCAATACCCCGTCCATCGCCGCGCTCATCCGCGATAACAAGACCTTCCGCATTCAGTCGGATATTCAGACCGGGGCCAAGTATGGCATGGTGACCCTGGACGGCTTTCTCATTGAGAAATACCTGGCGGGGCTGATCGCCCGCGAGGAGGTGGTCACCAAAGCGCAGGACCCGGTGACCATCCAAGCCAAACTCCAGGAACTCGAACTGGCGCAGGCGGTTGGGATGGACTCGGGCACCCTGCTTGAAGGCAAAACCTAATCGATCGACGGAGCGGAACTAACCCACAGACGATCCATCCACTATGGCCGAGGAAATCAATAACCCATTGCTCTCGCTGATTCAAAGCCTGAGCCTCATCGACGATCTCCAGTTCGAGGAGGTGACGGCGGAATTCAAGCGCACCGGCAAGCCGGCCATGCAAATCCTTCAGGATTTTGGGATCATGGATCTCGACACCATCCTGCAGGTCATCGCCGATCACCTGGCCACCCAGGTGGTTCCGGTGCGCGAACGCGACCTGACGCCGCAACTCATTCAAACGGTCCCGGCCAAGACGGCCCGGTTGTATCAATGTCTCCCGGTCGGGATGTCCGGCAGCACCCTCCAGTTGGCCTTGGCTGACCCCCTGAACACCCAGCGCATCGACGAGATCAATTTCATCCTCAAACGGGATATCCAACTGGTCGTTTCGGACCCCGCCGCCGTCGAGAAGGCGATCGAGAAATTCTACCCCGCCGCCGGTGGGGGTTTGGAAACCAGCGAGAGTTTTTCTGAACTGCTCAAAGAACTCGGGGCGGACAAAGAGATTGCCGAGGAAGTCAGCGTGGCCGAGGCGACGGATGACAAGAACCTGATGACCGATCTGGCCAACCAGGCCCCCATCGTTCGCTTTGTCAATCTCGTTCTCTTTCAGGCGGTGCAGGACCGCGCCAGTGACATTCACTTTGAACCCTTCGAGGATGAGTTCCGCATCCGTTACCGCGTGGACGGCGCGCTCTACGAAATGTCGCCTCCCCCCAAGCAGTTGGCCCTCCCGGTCATCTCGCGTATCAAGGTCATGTCCAACCTGAACATTTCTGAGACCCGCATGCCGCAGGACGGTCGTATCAACTACAACATGGGGCACAAGACCATCGACCTGCGCGTTTCGACCCTGCCGACGCAGTTCGGCGAGTCCGTCGTGTTGCGCGTGCTGGACCGCACCGCAGTCAGCCTCGAGATCGAGTCGCTCGGTTTCCCCAAATACCTCTACGACTACGTCAACGAGGCGATCATACGCCCCAACGGCATCTTCGTGGTCACCGGCCCGACCGGCTGTGGCAAGACCACCACCCTTTATTCCTGCCTGCGGCGAGTCAACACCATCGACTCCAAACTGTTGACGGCCGAGGATCCCGTCGAATATGACATCGAGGGCATTATGCAGGTGGCCATTCACGAATCCGTGGGTTTGACCTTCAGCAAGGCCTTACGCTCGTTCCTGCGCCAGGACCCCGACATCATCATGGTGGGCGAGGTCCGTGACCTGGAGACCGCGCAGATCTCGATCCAAGCCTCGCTGACGGGGCATTTGGTGCTCAGCACCCTCCACACTAACGACTCACCCGGCGCGGTTACCCGCTTGATCGACATGGGCGTGGAACCGTTTCTGATCTCCTCCACCATGGTCGCGGTTGTCGGTCAACGCTTGGTGCGTACCGTCTGCAAAAACTGCCGCACCCCGTTTGAGCCGACCGAAAACCAGTTGTCGCTCCTGAATCTCTCGCCGCACGACCTGGGGGACAAGGTGTTCTATTACGGTCGGGGTTGTTCCACCTGCAATGACACCGGGTACCGGGGGCGGAAAGGGATTTTCGAATTGCTGGTCATCAGCGAACCGATCCGTTCGCTCATTAACGAGCGCGCTCCCACGGTGGTGTTGCGGCAGAAGGCCATCGAGTTGGGCATGATTCCTTTGCGGGAGGACGGGTTGCGCAGTATATTTGACGGGGATACGACTATCGAAGAAGTGGTGAAGTACACCTAAAAGGCCAAGGATCGTTTATGCCAAAGTTCAACTACGTCGCCATGGATGCGCATGGCAAAGAGAGCAAGGGGACCCTGGAAGTCGGCAGCCAGAACGAAGCCCTCTCGCGCGTCAAGGAAATGAACCTGTATCCGACCAAGATCGTCGAGGTCGAAAAGCAGAAAGAGAAAGGGGACAAGAAGGCCAAACCCCAAGCCCGGCCCGGCGGCAAGAAGAAGGCCGGGGTGAACATCAACATCAAGATCCCCGGTCTGGGCGGCGGCGTAAAATCGAAGGTCCTCTGCACCTTCACCCGCCAGTTGGCGACGCTGGTGGATGCGGGTCTGCCATTGCTGCGCGGCTTGCGCGTGCTCGAAAAACAGGAGCGGAATGTCACCCTGCGGGACATTATCGGTGAACTGGCGGTCTCCATCGAGGGTGGCAGCACCTTCTCGGAGGGCCTGGCGCAGCACCCCAAGGTTTTCAATCGGTTGTTCGTCAACATGGTCAAGGCGGGTGAGTTGGGCGGCGTGCTCGAGGTGGTGCTCAACCGTCTGGCCGAGTTCATGGAAAAGGCCCAGAAGATCAAAGGCAAGGTGGTGGCTGCCATGTTCTACCCCATCGCCGTGCTCGTGGTGGCCACAGGCATCATGTTCATCTTGATGACCATGGTCATTCCCAAGTTCAAGGAAGTATTCTCGGGCTTGGCGGAGGGCGCCCAGTTGCCCGCGTTCACCCGGTTTGTCATGGATATCAGCGATGCGGTTCGTTACCACTTGGTCACGACGCTCGTTGTGGTGGCGATTTTCGTAGTAGCCTTCATGCTGTTCAAAAAGACCAAGTTCGGTCGGCACGTGTGGGACAAGTTCCAATTGAAGATGCCCGCCGTCGGTCCCGTCATCAGCAAGGTCGCCATTTCGCGCTTTACGCGGACGCTCGGCACCCTGGTCAGCAGCGGTGTCCCCATCCTCCAGGCCCTGACCATCGTCAAGGAAACCGCCGGCAATGTCATCATCAGTAACGCCGTCAGCGCGGTCCATGAAAGTGTCAAGGAAGGTGAGACCATCACCGCCCCGCTCGAAGGCTCCGGCGTCTTCCCGCCCATGGTTATCAGCATGGTGGACGTCGGTGAACAAACCGGCGCCCTCCCGGAAATGTTGCTCAAGATTGCCGACAATTACGACGAGGAAGTGGACAACGCCGTGGCGGCCATGACCTCGCTGCTCGAGCCCATCATGATCGTCTGTTTGGCCGTCATCGTCGGCAGCATCGTCATCGCCATGTTCCTGCCCCTCATCGACCTGATGAATAAAGTCGGCGACAGCGGCGGCGGCGGCAAAGACAAAGATTAAGCACCAGCCGCGACCAAGGCTAAAGAGCCTTTAGGCCAACACTAGCTCACGCTCGCGCCGGTCCAACTCCTGCCAGGAGCCCGGCGCGAGCGTTGGCATTTGGAAGGCCCCGATCCGAACGCGCATCAAGCGAAGCGTTGGATGCCCGATGGCGGCGGTCATCCGCCGCACTTGGCGGTTTTTGCCTTCGATTAACTCCAAACCGATCCAACAAGCGGGCACGGTCTTGCGAAATCGAATGGGCGGCAGGCGAGGGGGAACTTCGGGCTGCGGCTCCAGCAACCACGCGCGACCAGGAAGGGTTCGCCGGCCCTGAACCATCACCCCCTCGACCAAGCGGCGCAGACCGGCAGCATCGGGCACACGCTCGACCTGCGCCCAATACTCGCGCTCGTGAGCCGCGCGCGGATGCAGTAACCGTTGGTTCAGCGCCGCCTCGTCGCTCAGCAGGAGCAACCCCTCCGAGTCCGCGTCCAGCCGGCCGATCGCGTAAACGCCGCGCGGGAACCCAAACTCCGCCAACGGACGGTTCGGCGAGCCGTCGGGCGTGAACTGGGAGAGCACGCCGTAAGGCTTGTTGAAGGCGATTAACACTTCACCTGGGGCCGAAGCGCAAGCGAAGGGTGGTCCGGCTCATGACAAGGCGCTCCCCCCGAACTCAGGACTCCCGGATCACCGCCTGGAGCTGTTGTTTGAGCTGAGCGGCGAGTTTTTCGTGAGCGGCATTGACCTCCCCGTCGGTCAGGGTGCGTTCGTTGCTCCGGTAGGTCAGCGCGTAGGCCATGCTCTTCTGGCCCGCAGGCACGTTCTTGCCGCGGAAAACATCGAAGAGGTCCGTGGACTCGAGATTGGCCGGTTTGGTTTGCCGAACCACCTGGAGGACCGCCTCGTGGGTGGTCGCCTCGGGCACCAGCATGGCGATGTCACGGCGGATCGCGGGGAACGCCGGGAGCGAACGAAAGCCCTTGCCGGCGTTGCGACGGGCGAGCAGCAGGTCGAGGTTCACTTCCGCCAGCAACACCGCATCGCGCAGGTCGTAACGCCGAGCCAGGGCGGGCAGCAGTTGGCCGATCTCCCCCAGGGGGAATCTCCCCAGTTGAATAGAGGCCGATTCCAGAAACAGGAGCGTACTGGCCGGACGGCGGACATAAGTGACCCCACGAACCCCGAATTGTTCGAGAAACTCCTCGACCGATCCTTTGAGATCGTGGATGTCGAATTTGGCCTCACGGTCGTCACCAGACCAAAACAGTGGATGACGCCGGCCAGTCAATGCAATAGCTACCCGCCGCTGCTCCTGCGTCGCGACGGTTGGCGCCGCGACCGGCCCCAGGTTGAAGATGCGACCGAGCTCGAACAAAGCGAGATCCTCGTTCTTGTGGCTCAGGTTGTGGCGCAGGGTGTCGAGCAACCCCGGCAGCAGGCTGGGGCGGAGCACGTTCATGTCGCTGCTCAAAGGATTGGCCAGCGGAGCCAGGGCTTCGCCCGCGGCGAGCCTGGCGGCGGCATCGGAAATCAGCGTCTGCCCCTGGGCCTCGAAGAGTCCGAGACCGCAAAGAATTCGCCGCGCCTCGCTCAGAATGTCATGGACGGCATCATAGGCATTGGCGCCGACGGCCCCGCGGGGAGGTGTGGCCGGTATCCGGTCCACGCCGTGCAGTCGGGCCACTTCCTCGATCAAATCGACTTCGCGCTTCAGGTCAACGCGGAAGCTGGGGACACGGAACGTCACCGGCTCAGGTGCCGCCGCATCGACGTCCCCCGGGCGGGGCTTGCGGCCCACGACCTTGATATCGAGTTGCGTCAGATAGCCCTCGATCTGGTCCGGCGAAAGCTCGAGGCCCAAGAGTTGGTTGGCCTTCAGGTGGCGGAGCGTGATCTGTTTGGGCTCCACCGGGCTGGGATAAGCATCGACGACGCCACGCGCGAGTTGGCCGCCGGCAGTTTGGAGCACGAGATGCGCGGCCCGCCGGCTGGCCCAGTCGCAGGCCCCGACATCCCCACCCCGCTCGAACCGGTACGAGGATTCGGTCCGCAGGTCCAATTTCTTGGACGTAGCGCGGATGTTCTGCGGCTTGAAATAGGCGCTCTCGATCAGAACATCCACCGTGGAGGCCTGGATCTCGCTGTTTTGCCCGCCCATGATCCCGGCAAGAGCTACCGCTTTGGTCTCATCGGCGATCAGCAGCATCTGGCTGGTCAGCGTGCGTGCCTGGCCGTCCAGGGTCGTAAATTTCTCCCCCTCGGAGGCGGGCCGCACGACAATGGTGGGAAGGGCCTGCGGGCCGGCCTTGGCCAGCAAGTGATAATCGAAGGCGTGGAGTGGCTGGCCGGTTTCGAGCATCACGTAATTGGTGACATCCACCACGTTGCTGATGCTGCGGACTCCCACCTTCTCCAGGGCGCTGCGGAGCCAATCCGGACTGGGAGCGATTTTGACCCCGCTAATAACCCGGGCCACGTAGCGCGGGCAAAGCTCGGGCGCATCGATCTGGACGGAGACCAGGTCGGCGACCGGAGCGGTGTCGGCGTTTTCCGGCAGTGTCGTTTCCGGCAGGCGCAACGGATTGCCGGTCAGGGCGCTGATCTCGCGAGCAATGCCCAGCAGGCTGTTGAGATCGGGCCGATTGGGAGTGATTTCGAGGTCATAGACCACATCGCTCCCAGCGCGCCCCAGATGCTCCGCGAACGGCTGGCCCACCCGCGCGTTCTCCGGGAGGATCAGCAGGCCCTCGATCGCGTCCGGCAGTCCCAACTCCTGCGGGGAGCACATCATACCGTGCGACTCAACGCCTCGAATCTTGCCGACCTTGATCGTGAACGGGGGCTCGCCCGGCTTGGACGGCAGTGTGCTCCCCGGGAGGATCAACGGCACCTTGTCCCCCGCCTTGAAATTCTGCGCGCCGCAGACGATCTGGCGCTCGCCCCGCCCATCGTTCACCCGGCAGACCGAAAGCTTGTCGGCGTTCGGGTGTTTGTCGCGCGTGACGACCTGGGCAACCACGATGCCGTCGAATTCGCCGCCAACTTTGGCAACGCCCTCAACCTCGATCCCCAACATGGTCAGCCGCTCGGAGAGTTCCTCGGGCGTCCAGTTGAAATCCACGTATTGTCTGAGCCAGTTCAGTGTAACTTTCATGAAAAGACGTGTTAACCTAGCCATTCGACCGGGCTTAATCAATCAATTTGCGGAATCAAACGGGGGTGCGCCGAGACCGCATTGACAATCCCCACACTCGGTCTAGGTTTCCGCTCGGGCCAGCTTGCGCTCGAGACTACTCTGTCCCCGCCTGAATGGAAATCTACATCGGCTTTGATCGACAACATCGGCTCTTCCGCAACCCCGTGGAGGAACTCCGGACCCAAAACCCCGACGAGTTACCCCGGCTCTTCGCCCGGATCGAGTCCGCCCTCGGCGCGGGCTATTTCGTAGCCGGTTTTCTTTCCTATGAGGCCGGGCAGGCCTTCGAGCCGGTCTTGGGCGGCACGGTGGAGGCGGACTTTCCGCTCCTGCACTTCGGGGTGTTTAAGTCGATGGAGGCGGGCCCACTACCCGGCATCGGCGAGACGCCGGCACCGGTCGAACGAAAACTCGCCATCGACTATGAGGCTTACCGGCGGAACATCGATCAGATCCGGAACTACATCCGCCAGGGCGAGGTTTACCAGATCACTTATTGCGTCAAGAACCTCCTCCGCTACCACGGCGATGCGACGGCGCTCTTCCGCCGACTGCTCCGGTTGCAGCCGGTCCCCTACCCTGCCCTGGTGCTCGCCGAGGATTATAAACTGCTTTCCCTCTCGCCCGAACTGTTCTTCCGGAAGACCGGTGCCGACATCGTGACCAAGCCGATGAAAGGCACCTGGAGGCGCGGGAACAACTTCGTTTCGGATTGGATGAACCGCCGCAAACTCCATTTCGACCCGAAAAACCGCGCCGAAAACGTCATGATCGCCGACCTGATGCGCAATGATCTCGGCCGGATCGGGACGAAGGTTCGTGTGCCTCGACTCTTCGAAGTGGCCTCCTACACCACGTTGCACCAGATGACCTCGACCGTGACCGCCCAGGTGCCCAGTCAAATCCCCGTCTTCGATCTATTCCGGGCTTTGTTCCCTTCCGGCTCAGTCACGGGCGCGCCCAAGATCCGCGCGATGCAGATCATCCGTGAGCTGGAGGCCGGCCCACGGTGCATCCACACGGGTGCCATCGGCTATCTGACACCGGCGCGGGAGATGTTCTTCAACGTGGCTATCCGCTCCCTGCTCCTGCGTGGCACCGCCGGCGAGATGGGGGTCGGCGGAGGGATCGTCTGGGACTCCACCCCCGCGGGCGAGTATGAGGAGTGCCAGATCAAATCCGCCTTCCTGGACGGTGGGCCGGGAGGTTGAGCGCGGACCGATTCCACCCAGCCGCGAGAGACTGGTTTTTTTCAGGACTTCAAATAGGACACTTTTCGTGGGCCGTCGGGGTTTGGTGAGGGTTTCTAGAGCCTCAACCAGCGTTTGAGCGCGGCTTCCAGTTCGCTAATGACGCGGGCATCAAACTTCCCAGGAGCTTTGCGGACGAATTCCGTGAACTTCACCGGCTGAATGCTCTGGACATTGATGTAGCTTTGCTCCCGCAACCAAGACACACGGGGCAAGGTGAGTTCGTACGGCGTGTCCTCAAATTGTCTGGTGATCAAAACCACGCTGGCCAGTGCCAGAAAGGACGCGGCCATCGCTCTGTTCGGCTGATTGTTCCCATCGCGAAATCCCGAATTTACGAGAGAAAGGCTGAACCACACTTCCCAACGGAAACAACACTATGAAGATCGGGATCCAGATCAAGCGGACCGACTGCCGTTAGCGTTGCCGACTGGGCCGCGCCGCGTTGGGAGGCCCAACCCGGCGGGGATCGACTTTATTCCCATTCGCAGAGGCTCTCCACATAGGCCGCGGATCCATCCCGGAGCCAGCCGTCGAGTTGGGCCTGGTCTTTGAGTTGCTGACCGCGGAGGCGGGGAACCACCACGAAGCGGGAATCGATTTCGGGCAGGCCGGTCATGTCGACCCACAACTTCTCGAACTGGGCCACCGGGAAGATGTCTTCCTGGCCATGTCCCCAGCGTTTCTTCACGTCCTTGATGGTGATGTACGTCGGCATCTTGGCGGCCACCTGGCGAATGGCGGCGGTGACTTTCGCATCGTCGGCCAGATCCTCACGCCGGAGTCCGAAGGCGGCGAACATCCGGTCGAGGTCGATCCAGCAGGTGTTGGAGTTGTAATAACTCAGGGAGAACTCCGCCTCCTCGCGGGGCATGGCGAGGCCTTCCACGAGACGGACACGGCCATTGACGCGGGCCAGACCGCCGCCGCGGTCTTCGAGCCGGCGGGTGATGACCTCGAAGGTGAGCCCCGCGCCGCTGCGGATGTGCTGGCCGAGCAAAGCGGCGTCGACGTCCGCACCGAGGGTATCGATGTTGTGCAGCATCAGGTGTTTGAGCTGCGGACGCTCGGCCAGGAGGCGGGCGAGGACGCCGTTGCGGAGGAGGTTCGGGACCTCGTACCAGTGGCCGACGGGATGGAGGCACTGGAGGGGAACGTTGTCGGTGTAATCGCCGGCCTCGCCGGCCCCGCGCGCCCATTGGATGAGGGCTTGGCGCAGGCTGTCGCGCACCTTCTGCTGCTGCTCATCGAGGATCTGCTGGGGCATCTCCTCCCAAGCGAAACGCAGGTCGCGCACGGTGGGCACCAGGCGCAAGCCGACGGATTTGCCGGGGGAGAGGAGGAGGAGGCCGGCGTAGCCATAATGATCCTGGCGCGCGAGGAATGCCTCGGTGGGTTCCTGGGTCAGGTAACTCGTGGTGAACAGGTGCGGGAGGGGAACCCCGGCCAGGCGGGAGACACGCCGGCTCTTGGCGAGGTGGGTTTCCATGAAGGTGCGGTGGCGCCCGCCCAGTTTGGAGAACGGGTGGAGGGCCTTGACGACCCCGGCACCCTGGGTCCAGCGGCTCCCCGCGCCGGCCGCCAGGGTGACGACCGCGACTTCGCCGTTCCGCAAGGCGGCCAGGCCCAGGGCGGCGAGATCCGGGTCCAGGGCGCCGGTTCGGGTGGCGTCCACCACCTCGCCCGGCCTCACATCTTCGAGGATGACGCTGGCGGGCAGACGATTCTGCGCCAGGCCGATGCGTCCATCCTTCAGGTCGGAGCGGATTTGTTCATGCTGGACACGGTCGAAACCGTTCGCTTCGAGCAGCGCGGCGAGCGATTCGCGGCCGGTGGTCTCGATCTTCCCGCGCGGAAGCATAACGTCGAAGAGGGTCTGAACTACCCCGCGCAGCTCAGGCCGGGTGCGGCAGGCGGCGCCGAATTTGTCGAGTTCCGCGCGGCGGAGGAAGGAGAGGGAAAGCCGATCCTGGCGAAGGA
>TBL_comb47_HYPODRAFT_10002336_pt1 | contig 23497 bp, 17 predicted proteins | sample TroBogypolimnion_40_FD_10682 | JGI IMG/M metagenome (IMG submission 10682)
GTCCGCCTCTGTCACCGCCTCTGTCACCGCCTCTGTCGCCGCCGCCTCTGAACGGACGGTCGCCGCCTCTATCGCCGCCGCCTCTGAACGGACGGTCGCCGGGGGCTTTTTCTTCGCGGGGACGGGCTTCGTTTGCAACAATGGTACGTCCGCCGAATTCGGTATTGTTGAGTTTTTCGATAGCTGCTTGTGCTTCGGCATCCTGAGCCATTTCGACAAAGCCGAAGCCTTTGGACCTTCCGGTGAATTTGTCATTAATGATTCTAGCTGAAGTAACCTGACCGAAAGCGCCAAACGCTTCTTCCAATTCGCCTTCACTCAACGTATAAGGCAGATTCCCGACGTAGATGTTCATTTTTTCTTAATCCCTCACTGCTTGTGACTCTAGTTCTGTTTAAACACGTCTTTTGCTGTCCCCGACCATCAGATTTTTGCTAATCCTTACTTTAACTTTTTCTGATTCTTACCCTCAACTGCGATAAATTAAACGGACAGTCATGGGACAACATAACGCTGTGACTCCGTAAATCATCCTGCAGTTCTGTCATAACTCCTATACGTTTGAAGTTATTTTCAATCATTTACAAAAAAATGTTGAATAAGAGTAGCATAGCAAAAAAAAATGTCAAATTCAATGGCTGAACTAACTTTTTTTAATAATATTTACATTTTTTTGCGTTTTACAGTTAAATATTATGCTAATTTCAGTAAATCATTAATAATATGCGGCAGAACCTGCCTCGCCAAAGATATCGAAAAGTGTTGTATTGACCGGTTCGTGCCGGGCTTCCTGAATAAATCCCGGCAGCGCGGCAGGCGATAAATACATTCCGGGCGGCAATTTGTTGTCCAGCATGCTTAGCATAACATCGTGCAGTTTTTTCAGATACAGATTGCCGAGGTGGCCGCCGTATTCAAAAAAGACAATTCTGCCGGTAAAAGTATTTTCCAGCCAGACCCGGTCGGCATCGCTTTCCAGGAAGTCATTCAGGGAATGAATAACCCTGACGTGCGAGTTTGCCGCCAGTTGCAGTCCGATTGCAGTCAGGCTGGATTGGCGGTCCAGTTCGTCCGCGGTGACCTGCCGCTGCCACTTTTCTGAATAATATTTTATGGCGAAAGTGTTCAAATATCTGCTGAATGAATAATCAACCAGTTCACGGTACAGCGCCGTCCGGTTGCCCCAACTGTAAGGCGTTTTAAGAATACCCAGGTTTTGGCGGTGATGAATCGAAACAATCATTTCGTCAAGAGTCTGTTTAAAGCTGTATCCGACCAGAACTTTGGCCTCGTGTTCATCCAGACTGACTTTGTAGCGATCATCACATTCAACAGGAGAGCCTTTTTTGCCGTTTGTTGCGGCATCAGTAGTATCAACATAATCTTCCCATGGGTATTTAAGCCTGATCAGCAGCATAAATTTGCCGGCCGCATTCATTATATGCTCAAATTGCTGCTTGTCATCGCCCCATTTGCGGATACTGTCATAATACGAGTCAAGTTCGCTCAACCCGTATTTCAGATTAACCGGCGGATTGATGGCAACATAACGGTCTATGCCCAGTTTGTCTTCGGACATTTCCATTTGAGCGACAAACAGCGTGTGCAGCGCGCCCATGGACAACCCGACCATTACTTTACGCTCAGGCTTCAATTCTTTGTTTGTTGTCAGGTCTTCAAGTATTTTGCTGACAGCGTTCCGGACGTCCGCGGCATCAATCGGGGTATAGCCCGGCACCAGCACCGAAGAGGCCGATTCCATGAACTCCCAGTTCAGGCCGCTGCTCATAGTCACCACCGAGTAACCATGGTCATACAGGACTTCCGCCATCGCGCCCACGGTAGCGCTGGTGCAATGTCCGCCTAAGCCGGGCAGGACAATCGCCAGCGGGGCATCTTTTTTATCCTGATACCAGACTTTATAATCCATTGCCGGTTTATCAGCGTAAATCTTTACTGAACGGACTGAACCCTGGTTCGGGAAGTCGCTGTTCCACCAGGCCAGATCAACCCACAATGAAACTCCGTCTTTCTGCATATTGAACATTGCCACTCTGAGAGTATCAGTCGCGACTCCCTGCGAGCAATAATCATCCATCCTTATGACGTCATCGCCGAACTGCGACAGCAGCGGAGAAACTGGAGGCTTGACCGGCATTGGCGGCGCGGCTGCGGCTTCCTTTACGACCGGAACCGAAGCTTTCGACACCGTCTTTTGCTCCGCGGTTGCGGGCTTGGCCTCTGTCTTTTGCTCTTTAGTTTTCGGGCTCTGCCGCTGGACCGGACTCCAGTCCGTCAAGGTCAATTCCCGCTTGATGCCGCCTAAATTTTTAAATAGTTGATACGGATCGTAATTTGCCAGCGTCAGCCGCTCGTAATCCGCATACTGCCTGGTTCCGAGATTCAAGTAGGTGAAAGTCTGTCCGAAATAAATATATGACTTGGGGTCGAACGCATAGTCAAAGATTTTGCCGACGCCGTCGCGCATATTCAACGGGCCGGGGCCGGGCAGGAACAAATAACATCCGCTACCGATACCCCAGCAGTAGAATGCCTTGCCGAAATCATCGTCCTGACGCCGCAAGCCGAACCACGGGTCCGCAACTTCAAAGAACCCTGCCACGCCAAGTGTGGTATTGGAGAGGAATCGCAGAAACTCAATTCCCCCGCCGCCGAATTTAGCTTCACAGAAGCAACTGAACATCCGCACCGGAAATCCGAGATTGTCCGTAAAGCGGTTGATCGCGTCAATCCCCGGGCGCGGAACGATTGAACCATAAACTGAGCCGATCGGACGAAAAACCCAGCGGATGAAAAAGTGGTTTATGCTGTACATGGTACGGTTAAAACCTTCGATCGAGTCCCGACCAGTCAGTTTTTCGGATAAAGCCAAAGGTTTATTTACTGCGGAAGTTTCAGTTTTGCCTGTTGTTTCAGCCGCCTGAACGGCTACAGGTTTTACCGTGGCGGGGTTTACCTGTTTCTCAATATTATTCTGGACAGGCGGCACCGGCTGGGAATCAGGGTCCGACGAGGGGCCAGACGCACATCCGGCAAGCAGCAGCGCTGCTCCAAAACATACTAAAATTTTATCAATACGCACAAGTCTATTCCTTAAAACATGTAAAAATGCTTACTACAAAGTAACACCATAAACGCATAAGACAAGCTCACAAATTTTATGACAACCCAAATTAATCAAAAATCAATACATTCCTGAAGACTATTTCCCCTGAGTTTTGTCCTAAGAACAATGATTGATTCAACCTTTTTAAAGATTATTTGGACATCTCCCAACCTTTCCGCAATCGCGTAAGACACCCGCTTGGCGCAAAGCTTTTATGAGGCATATGGGACCTATGGGACCTATGGGGCCTATGGAAGCTCCCCGGATATTGGACACCCGCAGTTGCAGAACATTTCCGAGAGTTAGAGAGTTGTTGAGCAGGGGTGTTACCGGCATTAGGGGCAACCGCGCCTGTACGGTTATGAGAAGACTGGGAAAGACTGGGAAGACTGGGGAAATGCCGCTGAGTCCGGCTCCGAGTATTTAGAGAGCCGTTGAGCGGAGGCTGTTTCGCCCAAGCGATTACACAAAAACCCGGATGCAACGGGCGGCAACCGCCCGACTCAGAGCTTTTAGAGAGTCTTTGAGCAGGTGCCTCATCGGATTTTTCGGCGACACTCCCAGTCTTCCCAGTCTTCCCAGTCTTCCCAGTCTTCCCAGTCTTCCCAGTCTTCCCAGTCTTCCCAGTCTTCCCAGTCTTCCCATCACATTCCGGTAACTCCGAGACTTTGGATTGCCGTTGAGCGGAACTATGTTCCGCAATGGAGGGTTGTGCTCTGTCACAACCGCCCAACTCCGAGACTTTGGAGTGCCGTCGAGCAGAGGTATTGTCATTTTTCACAGTCTGCCCATAGGTCACATAGGCCCCATATGCCTCATCGTCTTTCAAGATTTCCGAGATATTAGAGAGCGCTTGAGCATAACTATTTTGCCCTGCGCCAGCAGAACAAAACTTGGATGCGACAGATCTGGCAACCATTATTCCCATTATTCTCATTATTCCCATTATTCCCATTATTCCCATTATTTCCAGTTAAGTTAAACCTTTCCCAATTTTATTTGTTCCAGTCACCATAAAACATGCGCCTGTCTACATATATAGCAAAAGTGTCACTGAAAAAGGTGCAAAGCATTTACATACAATCAATTACATTTACCAAAACAGATATTTGAAATGACAGTTTTTCTTACCTTTGTTGATTCCTTGCTTTTATAGGGTAAGTTAGAAGGATGTAAGAGGTTCAATGTCCGGCATAAATGCATATTTCAAAATATTGTTTTCGATATAAAATTAAATCTATAATAGGAGCAAAATGCAAATGAAGCGATTAATTATGATTTTGGTTCTGTTCGCAAGCTTAAATATATTTGCGGAAGATCTAATGAAATATTTAATGGACACGGAGAAAATGGCTCAAGAGGGGAAGAATCAGGAAGCATTAACGAGATTTATTTGGTTTTATAACCATGTGTTAGAATATGATCCGGCATTTTCTGCGGTACGTGTCTCAGCGTTGTTGGCATATTGGAAAGAACTCGCGGACAAATATCCTCCAGCGATGAAAGCTTTACAAGAGGTTCGCGACAGGGAAACTGAACTTCTTAAAAACGGGAAAGGAACATCTGAGACATTTAATGAAGTTGAGTCTATTAATGGGGAATTGATGGAAGATGAGAAATCTATTGAATTGTTCGAATTTATTGATAGCAAGTATCCTGAGTTGGCAGAACACTGTTGGTATTATATCGACAGTAAAATAATTGCGGCAAAGAAATTTGATTTAGCCAGAAAATATCTATCCGAGCCTACGAAGAAATTTAATAAAATCGTCTTGTCCTATAAAACTAATGTTTTACGTTATGAAACATTGAGAGATGTAAAAACCTATAAAGAATTCAATGAAGACAACTTCGTACATGAAGTTTTGGATCTAATAACTACTACAACAGAAGTGGTTAAAGATAAAAAAATGGCAGAGGAATTTCGAAAAAAGGCCTTCGAAATACTCCCGGACCCGCGTTTGAAGCAGTAATCACGGCAGCAGAGGCTTGAACCTGACTTTGCCCCTGCGTCGCTTATCCAGTTTCCATCAGAATCAAAAGCGGCGCAGGGTCGCCGCAGTCCAAAGATTGCTGCGCAATCATAGAAATCGGGGGAAATATGCAAATCATCTCCCGGATTTTCGCAAAAAAAATGCCGGAACTGAATCCGGCATTTTTTCATATAAGCTGAATATTACTATCAGCTTAAGGTAATCGCATCGCAGGGGCATTCGCCGACGCATGCGCCGCAATCGACGCAATCGCCTTCGCTGACAACGGCGGCGCCGTTATCCATAGCGATAGCTTCGGTCGGACATACGCCGACACAGGTTTCGCAACCAGTGCAAGTATCCTTATCAATCTTAGCAGCCATTTTCAATCTCCTTGGTTATAAATTTAAAGCTAACTGCAAAATAGTCTTGTTTTATAAGTTACTCCCAAAAGCGCTTTTTTTCAAGAGCTGAAGAGACTGAAAACGGACTATTTTTTACCATAATAGAACACAAATAAATACACTCCACCATGAAGAGCAGAAAGATAATGAAGAAAAAAAATTGGGGGTCTCCACTGTAATTTATGGGTAAAAGCAACGAATATCCAATATCCAACAAGGAATATCCAACTGATGAAGGAAAGACTAAATGCAAAAAGCAATCATATCAACTATATTCCTCTCAGCGGACAATCTTCGAGGCAAATACTTTTCCGGCAACATTCCTTGGCATTCCTGACCAGCAGCGCATGATATTCATTATAGAGTTCCGGCGAGACAGGCAGATTTTCCGTGAATATTTTCTGTAGTTCATGGTATGAAATTTCCGGATCGGCGCCGAAATGCCTGGCGGCAATACGTTTGGTATAGGCGTCAATCACAAAAACCGGCTGGTTGAAACAATAAAGCAGGATGGAGTCGGCCGTTTCCGGCCCGATGCCGTTCACTTCCAGAAGCCGATGCCGCCATTCCGCCGTCGAATGTCCGGGCTTAAGTTTCGAGTTTTGCACATTATCCAGCCACCACGCGGCCATATTCCGCAGCCTATGCGTTTTGATCCGGAAAAAACCGGAAGGGCGAATCAGTTCTTCAAGTTTGGCAACCGGCAGTTCAACCACCACCCGCGGGTCCAGCGCGCCGGCAGACTTCATCAGCGCTATCGCCTTTTCAACGTTATTCCAACTGGTGTTCTGCGTCAGCACCGCGCCGGTGCAGATTTCCCAGGGGGAATCGCCCGGCCACCAGCGTTGTTTGCCGAAACGGGCAAAAAGCAGGTCAAATCCTTTGGCAATGCGCTTATCCATTTATACTCTATGTAGGTTGAAAATTTAAAATAGATTGCGAAGATTTTGAGAATTGGTTCGTATTCTGAGAGGCTGCCGATACCGGGGTATCGAAAGCCTCGAAGAGTGCGAATCCAAACTCAAAAGATCGCAATCCCGCATACGCGGGACGAGTGTCTTGCGGCCGTATTTTTCCGTTCCTCCTTCAGGCGATATTCATATCGCCAATCAGTCGGATCGAAAAAATCCAATCCACAATCCGACTTGTCTATGTTAAATTTTCAACTTAATAGAGTATTACTTAAAAACCAGAGCTTCGAGTTCCTTAAATGATTTCACGGTGTAGTCAGCCTCGCGTTCATAGTCGCCGCCATGGGCATTTTTATAATAACAGGAAACCGCTCCGGCTGCATTCGCGGCTTGAATGTCATGAATATAATCGCCCACCATCAAGCATTCCTCAGGTTCCAGGTTCCATTTCTCCAGGATATGGAGCACCGGTTCCGGCGACGGTTTCATGTGCGGGAATTCACGGGTGAGAATAATATCAAAAGCGACCGTCAATTTTGTTTTCAGCAGTTTTTCCACGCTTTTCATGGTATTTCTGGTAATTATTCCCAGGCGGATGCGGCTGGCCGCGAAACGGGAAAGCACTTCCAGCGCATCCGGCTGCAACTGATTGTTTTTGCAGGCCTCATGTTCGTATTTCTCGATCAGTTTCCAGCCCTGAGCGCGCCGTGGCTCCGGCCATGATTCGATTACTTCGGCAATGTCGCCTTCCGTAATTCCGAGATCGCTCCGGATACGGTTGAAATCCAGCAGCGGAACCGTCAAAGTTCCGTCCATATCAAAGATTATTCCCTTATAACGCATCTTCATATCCTGAAATAACTGTTAGTCACGGTTTTACGGTTTTCTTATCCGGCATTTTCATCATGCGGTTCCGCATGATGATGTCGTTTACTTTCTGGAAATCGTTAAATGTCTCTTCGGAATCTCGCGTCAGGATTTTTTCGCGCAGTTTTTTCAGCGCCGGTTCATCTTTGGGCGCACTGTAAATTGCCAGCAGTTCGTAACTGCCGTTCCTGCCTGCCGACTTGAACAATTCCTCATAATCGCGCTCGAAGAAAAACGGCGAATTTTGTTTCTTTTTTGCATACGCAGCTAAACTTGCTTCCATCAGGCCCATATTGGCAAGAGTTCCGCGCGCGTAATTAAGCAGATTTTCATCTTTCTCCTCCGCGACAATCTGCTCGAACACTGACTTCATTTTCGCCGCATCCGGGATGGTCCGCTCCAATGCGCTCAAGATCGAGCCTCGAACTTTCATATCCTGTTCCCGCCGGTACTGGTCTTGCAGCGGCTGCGCGGCTTCAGGCGCGATCAGCCATTTGCCCAGCACATTGACGACGTTGATGCGGACATTGACGTTTGGGTCATTGATTTTAGACACCAGGAAAGGAACCGCTTTATCCCCCATTTTGCAGAAAATGAAAATAATCGGACGGAAAAATTGCTTCGGGTCCTGCTGGAGTAATTCTGTTGTTGCCGGCAGAACCGCCTCGTACTGCATTTGCGCCAGCAGATTTATGATATTGCACCGCATGTCCTTATCCGTTGTCGCCTCGAGCACGGACATCAGGAAATCCCCGGCCGGTTTGCCGCCGATCAGCGACAGGGTGCGCAGACAGTTGCCTTGCACCAGTTCAGACTTGCTTTGCCGGTACATTTCGATTACCGGAGCGACCGCAACCGGGTCTTTGATTATGCCTAACGCCCAGATGTAAGCCGCAAGCTGTTTTTCCGCGGCATTCGGGGTTTTAAGTTTTGCAATAATCAGCGATGCAGTGCCTTTCGGGCTTTTCTCAAGCTGTTCCGCGATTGATTTTATAAAATTAATCGAGTCTTTTTCTTTAGACAAAGCGAATTTGTCCAGCTTCGACAGGACAGCGGAAGCGTCCTGTGCCGCGGCAGAGACAATAAACAAGGCCATGACAGCAGCAAAAAGTCCAGACCGGCAAACCATCTTATCCCATAACATAATGCCAACTTCTCCATAAAAAAATCCCGGATTGTTGTCGAGTTTTCGCTCAACCTCACCGGGATGCACTAAACTAATTTTATTTGGATTATTTCACAAATTGTGAAACAAACGACACCGGCAGTTTGCTCTTTACCTTCGCCTGCTGCCAGTAATTCACATACTGGGCCGCGGTGATATATACTGAAGCGGCAAGGCAGATTACAGAAACCAGAGCAAGCACAAAATACAACATGGAAGGCTGTCCCGCGGCGCTGGTTGCGGCGGCGGCGGCGCTGCCTTCAATTTTTTCCATATCAGTCTGGACTCGCGGCGGGCCTTGCGGTTCTTCACCTGCTTCCCGCTTTCTAAGTTGGAGACCGCCTTTCTTTTCTTCGCCTGCTTCTTCCTCGCCAGTTGCCTCCATCGCGGCTTCTTCAACTACCGGCGGTTCTTCTTCAACAACCTCAGGTTCCGGCGGCTTGACCGTCGGAGCCTTGCCGGGCAGAGACAATCCAGCCTTCTGTTCGGGAGCCGCCGCCGGAGCGGGTACCGGAGTAAGCGTGGGCTTCTTCAGAGTAAGTCCCGAAGGAGCAGCGAGATTAACTGTCGGCGACGACGGCGCTACAGCCGCAGGCGTCGGCAGCTTGGTAGTCGGAGTTGACGACGCGATGCCGGCAGGCGCAGGCGTCGGGGCTTTAGGCGCCAAATTCAGAGTCGGCGACGATGGTGACGGCGCGATGCCGGCAGCAGACGTCCCGTTAGTAGTTAAAGGAGAAATCTTGATTGTGTCTTTCGACGTGCCGGCAGCAGGTTTAACCGCCGTGGCCGCCGGTTCTTCAGGCGGGACGGTACCGCCGCCGGTTGACGGACGCAGTTTAATCGTCTGTTTCGACCCCGGCACAACGGTCTTAGCTTGAGCGACAGTCGGCAATGGGGAAGAGGCTTCATGCGCGGGAGCAGCCGTCTGGGTATGTGCCTTCTGAATTTTTACAGTGTCATCGCTTGTCTCTTTGACCATCGGCTCGGCATCCGGCGGCGGTACAGCCGCAACTGCCGGAGACGCGGGAACAGGTTGAAGCACGGTCGGGGTGGCTATGGTTTTTTCCTGGTCTATTGCCGCGGGAGCAACAGGTGCGCCGCTGGGCGGCAGCGGCTGTAATTTCACAGTCTTTCTTGTTGAGGTGTCTTCAAGAATATTTTTCAAGCTGCCGGTATCAGTGCTGACCGGCGTACCCTGTCCCGGAACAGGCATCACTACAGGTTTAAGTTCAACCGTCGCCGCAAAATTTTCCGGAGGCGCGGCAGGCGCGGCAGGCGCGGGAGCTGGAGCAGCAACAGGAACCGGAACCGGTTTAAGTTCAACAGTTGCCGCCTGATTTACCGGCGGAGAACCTGGTTTCGGCAATACAAACGGAGCGGGAGCTCCGGCAGGTTTGCCGAGCGGAGTAAGTTTAGAAATCGGCCCTCCGGCAGTGAGCGGAGTAAGCTTAATCGTCTTTTTAGTTTTAGTGTCATCCATTCTTTCCATATTACCGGTATCAGTATCGCGCCCTGAAAGCACATCACTGAGCGGGGCGGATTCAGTACTTACAGCAGGCACCGGCGGGGCGGGAGGCGCTTTCAGCACTACGGTCTGACGCGTTCTCGTGTCGTCCGCGGGACTGACCGGTTGCGGCAAAGTAGTTATAGGAATCGACTCGGTATCAACCTCCTGGGCGGGAGGCGTTTTCAGCACTACGGTCTGGCGCGTCCGCGTATCGTCCACGGGACTCACGGGATGCGGCAGCGTAGTTATGGGAATCGACTCGGTATCGATTGGGGACGGAGGCGCTTTCAGCACTACGGTCTGGCGCGTCCTGGTGTCGTCCGCTGGACTGACGGGGCGCGGCAGCGTAGTTATAGGAATCGACTCGGTGTCAATCTCCTGGGCGGGAGGCGTTTTCAGCACTACGGTCTGGCGCGTCCGCGTATCGTCCACGGGACTCACGGGATGCGGCAGCGTAGTTATAGGAATTGATTCGGTATTGACCACCGGAGATGGCGGCGTTTTCAGCACTACGGTCTGGCGCGTCCGCGTATCGTCAGCGGGACTCACGGGATGCGGCAAAGTAGTTATAGGAATTGATTCGGTATTGACCGACGGGGCAGCAACGGTGCCAAGTTTCATAACAGGCACCGGGCCGGCGCCGGCGGAGATTGGAGAAAGCTTTACGGTTTTTCTGGTCTTGGTATCATCCATCCGGTCAAGATTGCCGGTATCGGTATCGCGGCTGGACAATACATCTTTCAGCCGGGTGGATTCAGTAGAAACAACTGCGGAAGCTGCCGGCGCAGCGGGAGCCGCGGGAGCGACACGCGAAACAGAAGGATTTGCGCCGAGGCTTATAACCGGAACCGGCGCAGTGCCGGTGGCCGGCTTGATTTTTACTGTTTTTCTAGTCTTAGTATCGTCCATCTTATCAAGACTTCCGGTATCGGTATCGCGACCGCTCAACGGATCTTTCAACGTCAAAGCATCCTGCGTCACTTCCGATGGATCAACATTCGCCTGCCCCGGAACATTTAAGACTATTTTTTTTTCATTGTCAGCCATTTCAGTCCCTTTCTAAAAAATGCACCCGCCTGTCTTCAATTAAATTAATATAAACATCATTAAATTCAAATCAAAAATATCCATGATTTTGATAACAGTGTCCTCAAGCGGTCTCGTCAACCGTTCTTTTTGCTGTTATAATAGTCTTGAACCTTCTTGCCGACATCAAGATAATTGACATCCGCCTGATAAATTTCCTTATAGTTTTCCAGAGCTTTTTCCGAATTTCCCGCCGCCTCGTAAGTTTTGGCGAGGTAATATAAGGCCTCTTTCTTAGCCTTGTCCATCACCAGCATTTCCGCAAGCGCGGCGGACAACTGTTCTATCGCCATATCGTAATGGTCTTTAACCAGAAAGCAGCGGCCCAGATAGACCATACAGGTGACTTTGCGCTGAAGGTTTTTGCGGGCATACTGGAATTGTTCGATTGCATTGTCAATAAAGTTGCCGTTAAAGTAGAGTATCGCCAGGTCAAAACGCAGTTGATTATCATTCGGATAAGTATTGACCCGCTCAGTCGCGCGCTCGAGCTGAAAGTTAAATCTGTTCTTTTTAAGCTCTTCGACTTTATCGGAATTTGCCGGATCGGCGGACAATGCATTAATTTCAACATCCATTTTAGCCAGGTGGGATTTCTCAATGCTTTTATCCACCGCCGGATCCATGGCGCCGATTCCCTTGGCAACGCGAGTATATTGCTCAATCGCGTCATCATAACGGGCGCAGGCGTGATACAATTCGCCAAGTTTTTTCCGGGCATCAACAGACTCTTCTTTTTCCAGGTCTTTTTCCAATTTGGCGATTACTGTTTTCATCTGGTCAATATCATGAAGAGTTGCGTCAAGCAGTTCAGCGACCATACCCTCTTCCTTGTCCTTGACCTTATCCTGGGTTTTGCCTTCTTTCTGCCAGTCGCCCTTCTGCATGCTGGCCAGTGCCACCGCGGAACGCATTTCAGCCTGAACTCCAAGATCTTTTGGATGTCTTGAGGCGATTTCCTGAACTATTTTCAACGCACTCATCGCGTCACCGCATTTTCTGTGAAAATCAGCCAACTTGCGCAGATTGGTTTCGTTGTGCGGCTTCAGCTCGCGTAGAATAGATAATGCTTCAACCCCAATAAACGGAGCGCCGGCCTTCACTGAAGCGTCAGCCAGCAGATTAAGCACCAGCGGGTTGTAGAGATTTTTAGCCAGCACATCTTCGCACATCATCATCGCGTCAAGCGGCTTCTGGGACATGGCGGATTTGATTTTAGCTGCTTGAAAGGATGATGTAAGATTGATAAACCTCCCGCTAAGACCACCGATTTTGTTAGACTTCAGCCGCTCAAACTCACGCAACTTTTCCCGTGCCGGCATCAGGCTCGGGCTCTTCTTGATCAAATCCTTCAGCAACTCAATCGCGTAATCTAAATTGCTTTTTCTGCCTGATTCAACCGCACGGTTAAACATTTCCCGCATGCCTGTTTGCACATCCTGAAGATTCTTCTTGTCCATTACCTTATCCTCAAAGCTTTAACTTTTTTAGCGCGATAATTTCCATTAAAATAAAACGGATTAAAATATACGATAAAAAAACTCTTTTCAAGCCTGTTTCCGCTATTCATGGCAATAAAATCGCATTCTTCTTAATTAAGGCTGACTTCTTTCAAAAAAAACGCTTTAATTTTTATTTTTCAGAATTATTGGCAAAGGTGCTTGACTTATTTTATTTACCGGTTTATAATTTATTATCATACGTTTTACGGTTTATAAATTTTAAACTAATAGAATCTTAGCTTGGAAAAGGTCAAAATGAAAACTATCAAATGCGGTGTTATCGGTTGCGGAGTAATTGCGCCTTCACATATCGAAAGCTTTAAGTTCCTGGAAAATGTGGAAGTGAAATGGGCTTGTGACCTGGTGCTCACTAAGGCTAAAAACATGGCGGAACAATATGGAATTCCCCAAACAACTACTGATTATCATGAAGTCCTGCATGATCCGGAAGTTGACTGTATCGCGGTCTGCACCGATCACGGCAGCCACGCCCAAATCACAGTTGACGCGCTGGACCACAAAAAACACGTTATCTGTGAAAAATCGCTTGGGTGCAGCCAGGAATGCCTGAAGAAAATGATCGCTGCCCACAAACGCAATCCTGAACTCGCGTTCGGCGGTATTTTCCAGCATCGCCATGAAGCGGTCAATCAAGTATTGAAACAATTGATTGATGACGGCGCTTTCGGCAAGATTCTTACCGTCAACATGAACAGCAACTGTCTACGCACCAATGAATATTATCTCGGCGACGCCTGGCGCGGCACCTGGGCGCACGAAGGCGGCGCGGTGTTGATTAATCAGGCGATTCATTATATCGACTTGATCAACTGGCTGTTCGGCGGTATTGAAGAACTTTCCGCGCGCTGCGAAAATATGACCCATCAGGGAATTATTGAAACGGAAGATACTGCCGCATTTGCCGTCAAATTCAAAAGCGGCGCGCTCGGCGCCGTTACCGCCACCGCATCCAGCGCCGCCAGTTGGCGGCATTCATTTTCAATCAGCGGCACTGAAGGTTATCTGGAATATCTAAACCTGAAAGTCACTTATCTTGAATTCAGCGACAAAGCCAGACAACAGGAAATCGAAAAGCGTTTCGCCGCATGCGGCATTGACTCCGCGCTTCAGGCGGGAAAAGTCTATTACGGCGGCGGGCATCCTGCTCAAATCAAAGATTTTGTACAGGCGATCCGCGAGAAACGCCAGCCGTTCGTGACCGGCGAGTCGGCGGCGGAAACCGTCAAGGTGGTTCTGGCCTGTTATGAATCCAGCAAAACCGGCCAATGGGTAAAACCGTAATCATTTACGGCTTGCCGCTGCTTTATTTTTCCATATTTAACGCTATATTGCCTGATTCACTAAAATACAAAAGTTTCAGGTAATACCAGATGAACACGGAAGATACAATCAGCGCAATCTGCACCGGCATCGGCGGCGCGATCTCAATTATCAGGATTTCCGGGCCGGAGTCGCTCCGCGTCGCCGGCAAAGTCTGGCACGGCAGGACCGCCCTCGGACATGCCAGCGCCAGAAAGATGCTGCTGGGTAAAATATCCGCCGCCAATGACATTGACGGGGAACCGGCGCTGGCAGTCTATATGCCCGGCCCGAACAGCTATACCGGCGACAATATTGTGGAACTGCACTGTCACGGCGGAACACTGGCCGTGCGCCGCGCTTTCGATGCCGTCGTCGTCGCCGGGGCCAGACTGGCCAAACCCGGGGAATTTACGTTCCGCGCCTTTGTCAACGGGAAAATGGATCTGACGCAGGCGGAAGCCGTTGCCGACCTGATTTACGCTCACAGCGACATGGCGCTACATCTGGCGGAAAGACAGATTGCCGGGGCGTTAAAAAATCAGATCAACCGGCGCCGCGAATCCCTGATTGATATTCTGTCCGAATGTGAATCCAGAATGGATTTCACGGAGGAAAACCTCGACTGGACCGGCGCCGATATCTTCGTTGAAAAAATCAACGCCATCTGCCGCGATATCGACAAACTGAAAGCCTCCGGCAAAGAAGGCGTAATCCTGCGCAACGGCATCAGGGTGGTCCTGGCCGGCAAGCCGAATGTCGGCAAATCCAGCCTGCTGAATCTGCTGCTAGGTTATGAACGCGCCATTGTCACCCAACTGCCCGGCACCACCCGCGACACCCTGGAGGAGACCGCCAATATCCGCAATATTCCAGTCCGGCTGACCGATACCGCCGGCATTCGCGAAGCGACCGACCTGATCGAAGGCCTCGGCATTGACCGCAGCCGCAAAACCATCAAGGAATCCCAACTGGTTTTCTGGATGCTTGACGCCGCTTCCGCAACTATCAGCAAAGACATTGAGGAAATGGAAAAACACGTGGCCGACCACCGCAATGTTATAGCGGTATGGAACAAACTAGACCTGGCAGGCAATTCCCCCCTGCCCGATCTGAAATACCCGTCCGCCAGAATTTCCGTCACCGCCCGTACCGGCATTAACGAACTCATGGATCTTTTCGAACAGGCAGTATGGGGGTTCCCGCACACCGAAGAACCGGAAATCGCCGTAAGTTCGCGTCACGCCGCATTGCTTGACGAAACCCTGGCCGCGCTCCCGGAAGCTGCTGCCATGCTGAAATCGTCCGACTGGGAACTGGCCGCCGTCCACCTCCGCGCCGCCATCGCCGCGCTGGGCTCCATCACCGGCGAAAACGTCTCCCCAGATATCCTCGAAAACATCTTCAGCCGTTTCTGCATCGGGAAGTAATTCCAGGAATCAGAACAAAAACGATGGGACTTATGGGACTTATGGGACATCGCATCCAAATATAAATGTATTCTTCCTCAGATTCCTGAGCGTTCCTTACCAGTCGCCTCGTTTTCAGGCCTGCACTTGCTTATACCTGAAACAACCGGTTATATGGTCATTTACCATTCCGGTCGCCTGCATGTGCGCATAACAGGTGGTTGAGCCTAAAAACTTAAACCCGCGTTTTTTCAAGTCTTTGCTCAACTTATCCGATTCAGGAGATACCGCGGGCAATTCCTTTAGTTCTTTCCATGAATTTACAATCGGGCGCCCGCCGGTGAAACTCCAAATATACTTGTCAAAGCTCCCGAATTCTTTCCGCACTTCCAGAAACCGCCGGGCATTGTTGATTGCCGACTCTATTTTTTTCCGGTTTCTTATAATCCCCGGATTCTGCAATAATTCTTCGACTTTCTTCGAATCATATAAAGCAATTTTCTCAGGATCAAACCCATCCAATGCCTGCCGGTAATTTTCCCGTTTTCGCAGAATGGTAATCCAGCTTAGTCCAGCCTGCGCGCTTTCCAGCAGCAGAAATTCGAAAATCTTCCGGTCATCATGAACCGGAGTTCCCCACTCGTTATCATGATAATCTATGTAAAGCTGGTCCGCGCCCGGCCATCCGCACCTTTTTTTCATATTTTCCCCCATCACTCTTTCTCCAGTTCCCGCTGCTGCTTGTTTATGGCCTTGTTGATGCCTTTGCTGATATTTCTGGCCATATCACTGCCGGCGCCTTTGCCGATGCCGTCAACAGTGCTTTCCTCATCGCCGCCCGGCATACTGCCTTTCAAGGTTTCTTCCGGGGAATACTTCGCCAGCGTGATTGCCATTTTTTGATTAGAGGAGACCAGCCCGACGGAATTATCAACCCGCGTCCAGCAAATACTGATACTCTGATTAGCCCAGTTACAAATATTTTCAGTCCAGGCCATCCGCCCGGTTCCATGGGTAACCGCTTTAAAGTTCGGCTTTTCGGGCACTCCAACCTCCGTGCGCAATCTTCCCAAAAAGCGCGATACGACGGTGCCGTTCGGATTAATCGCAATGTCAGGTAAGGAATAATGCCCGTAAACCGCTTGAATAATTCCGGATTTATCAGCAATCATCATAATTTCTTCATCAATCATGCCTCTGGAGTCTTTGGCCGCTTTCGCATTACTAAAACAATACATTTTGCATTCAGGATATTGCGCCGGAACCGGCAACTCTTTGAATTCAAAATTCAATTTGTCGAGAAAAGTGTTCATTACCGGAAACAGCCCCAGCGGCGCTTTAGCGGAAATGCCGAACGGTTTGGCCGTATAATAATGATAGACCGTAAAACCAACCAGCAATATGATGGAAAGCATCACCAGTTTTTTAATCAAAATACCATACTTGAACCAGAATCCCGGCTCGTCATCATCTTTGATCCTCTTCTTTGCTACAGTCTTGCCACCGGTTTTGAAGTTAAACCCGCAGGAAGTGCAAATAACATTGTCGTTTGAAGATAATTCCCGGCAGGCCGGACACACCTGAAAATCGCCTTCAGGCGGAGCCGCCGGCAGGGTGAATTTAGCGCCGCAGTCGCAGGCAACCTGTTTGCCGCTGAAACTGTTATGCACATCATAATTCTTTTTACATCCGGGACATTCAATTTTAAAAATCATGATAAACCTTCTTATCTTTAATAAAATAACTTGTTAATGCATAAAATACTTCGACACGATAAGCATCCCCGACAGTATCAATAAAGTCGGAGCGGCGGCCAGCCAGACAAACGCCTCCATCTGCCGCCCCTGCATTTCAACCAGGCCATTGCGCAAATCCATGATGGAGCCGGTTCCCAGAAAGACAGCGCCCTGCACATAAATCATCATTCCCGCCACTGCCACCATAAACGCTGAAATGAACGCCCCCATCAGCAATACCGTCAACGCCAGGATTTCCACCGCCACGAACAAAATCACACAGACGATAAACGCGATCAGCGTCAGTGGACGGAACAATCCGGGATAACATTCGGAGATAAAACGCAGCACATGAAGCCACCACGGCACAATATCCTCCGGCTTGATTATTTTGGTGTTCAAAAGCTGTCCGGAATCAAAATCGTACCCGCAATTCACGCATATTTTATGGGATCGCTCCACCCCGCCCCGGCAATTCGGGCAGATTTTAGGAATATAATCCGCCACCGGCGCTTTGAAATGAGCTCCGCAATCCGGGCAAGCCACCATATCGCCGGCATGTTCGTCGGCAATCATCAAGTCTGTATGGCAGTGTGGACAATTCGTATTCATAAAACCTCCTGCCGGATAAATTAATCTGCCGTTTTGTCCGATGCAAATAAAACTATGGAAATGAAGATAAAAGAATCACGGCAAATAAAATAACTCCAAATTCAATATTTTTGAATTTTTCTTGAAAAAATTTCAGGGAAACTTAAATTGCTACATGGTTTATTGCATATTTACGAATATAATATAAACTGTTAAGAGAAATACGCGTTATTACCCATTCAAACGAAATAGTACAGCGAGGCAGGATGTGAACAGAAGCATCAACACCGCGGTAAAGATGATCGTCCGGCCTAATGTCTGGCCGCTGACACTATTTGCTTTCATCTTTATGATTTCCTTTGCCTTGCTGCAACTACACGGCGCGAATCCCCCGGCTGAACCCGCTAACCGGCAGGACAGGACGATATCCGGTTTAAACATGAAAATGGTTTATGTCGAGCCGGGAACTTTCACAATGGGCAGCCCCGGTGAAGCAGACCGTGATGAAGACGAGACTCCCCATAAAGTAACTATAAGCAGCGGTTACTGGATTTGCATTTATGAAGTAAAACAGCGGGAATACTGGGCTGTCATGAACGAAAATCCGAGCAGTTTCAAAGGCGAGAATCTTCCGGTTGAATCCGTCAACTGGTATGATGCGGTCAATTTCTGCGATAAACTGAATGAACGGGAAGCCGCCAACCTTCCGCCGGGCTATGTCTACCGTCTTCCGACGGAAGCTGAATGGGAATATGCCGCCAGAGGCGGCAAAAAAAGCCGCGGGTTCAAATACAGCGGCAGCGATGATCTTAATGCCGCCGGCTGGTATGTTGGAAACTCAAAAAACGTTACGCACGAATCCGGAACAAAATTACCGAATGAACTGGGCATTTACGACATGAGCGGGAATGTGGCGGAGTGGTGTCATGACTGGTATGAGAAATACAGCGGCGCCGGGCAGCAGGATCCCTCCGGAGCGGAAGAGAGTAATTCGTACCGAGTAATTCGCGGCGGTGCGTGGGACGGCAATCCCAGAAGCTGCCGCCCGGCGGACCGTGATTTTTATCTGCCCGGAAGTCCGAACATAGATATTGGTTTTCGCGTGGTTCTTGCGCCGCGCATCAGCAAAAATGCTCGTCATTCTGCAAGTGAAAAGCAATAGGAGATTATTCGTTTTTATAACATCGTTGCAAAGAACTCAACCTGTTTTTCGTTTCTTCAGGGAAATTTTAAAATGCATCATTCATTAAAAATATTTTCTGAAAATATATATGAACGCAAGAACATGCGTGTCATATTTGCCAGTCTGATTGGCTTTGCTTTATTTTTTATTTGCTCGTGCGGCAGGGAAAAAGCGGTTCAGTCGCCGCCCCCTGTAGTTGAGGTTGTAAAGGTTGTCCGTAAGGATGTGCAGGTACCGAAAGAGTGGGTCGGAGTGACTTACGGGATGGTTGACGCAGTTATCAGGGCGCAGGTAACAGGTTACCTTATCAGCCAGAATTATAAAGACGGGGATTTTGTCAAAAAGGACCAGGTACTGTTTGAGATCGATCCGCGCCCTTTCCAGGCGGTGGTAAACCAGGCAAAGGCGGAACTGGCACGGACAGAGGCGCTGTACATGAACGCCAAGGTAATTTTTGACCGGCTCCGGCCCCTTGCCGCCCAGAACGTGGTGAGCAAGAGCGACCTGGACAATGCCATCGGTCTTGAAAGGTCTACCAAGAGCGCCGTCATCTCGGCCAAAGCGGCGGTGGCGAAAGCGGAACTTGACCTGAGTTTCACGAAAATCGTATCCCCGGTTGACGGGATTGCCGGCTTTGCTCAAAATCAGGTCGGCGATCTGGTCGGCCCCTCGCAATCCGGACAGTTGACGACCGTCTCGGAAATCAACCCGATCAAGATCTACATCAATCTCAGCGAACAGGATTATTTCTACTACGCCAAACGCTACCGTAACATAGACGAAGCCAACAAAAACGAGGAAAAGTTAGAAAGTGAATTAATCCTGAGCAGTGACGCGATATATCCGTACAAAGGCAAATTTTACGCGATTGACCGGCAGGTCGATCTGAAGACTGGAACTGTGCAATTGGCCATGGCATTCCCCAATCCCGATAATCTGCTTCGCCCCGGCATGTTCGTCAGAGCCCGGATAACGGAAATAATCACGGGAGCAATTGTCATCCCGCAGGAAGCGGTAAGTGAACTTCAAGGCAGTTCGCAGGCGGCAGTGGTCAAAGCTGACAACCGGGTGGAAATCCGGGCTGTCAAGGCCGGAGAACGCGTTGATAATCTCCGGGTGATCAGCGAAGGCCTGACCCCCGGAGAACTGGTAATCGCGGAAGGGATACAGAAAGTGAAGCAGGGTACGCTCGTCACTCCGAAACCATTTCCCGACAATTCCCCGGCCCAGGGGAAAACCTCGCCGCCAACCGAATCCGGGCTGTCATCCGGAAGGAGGTAGGACGCAATGTACCGTTTCTTCATAAACCGCCCCATCGTTGCCATGGTAATTGCGATCATCATCACCATCATCGGTTTGATCACGATGTTCAGACTGCCGGTGACACAGTATCCTGAAATTGTTCCCCCGGAGGTAGCAATACAGACCACTTATGTCGGGGGGGACGCGATATCAATCGAACAGGCGATCGCCACTCCGCTGGAACAGCAGATAAGCGGCGTGGACGATATGAACTATATGTATTCGCTAAATTCCAACAACGGCCTGATGCGCATGTTTGTGAACTTCGACGTAAAAACCGACCCGAACGTCGATCTGATGCTGACCTATCTGCGGGTGGCTCAAGCGCAATTCCAGCTTCCGCAGGCGGTGCAAAACTACGGAGTAAACGTTTTTAAATCCCGCGCTGCTCCTCTTATCTTTTTTGCGCTGCATTCGCCCAAAGGAACTTACGATGCCGCATTTCTGGCGAACTACGCCTATATCCATTTATACGATTCGCTCAGCCAGTCGAAGGGGATTGCCAGCGTAGTAATCTATGGTGCTGGTCAATATGCAATCCGCTGCTGGGTACGCCCTGACGTATTGGCCAAGCTTTCCATTACGGTTCCGGAAATTGTGGACGCTCTCCAGAAACAAAATACGGTGAACCCGGCGGGACAAATGGGCGGAGAACCCATTGCTCCAGGTCAGAAGTTCACCTATACGATCCAGGCGCAAGGAAGACTTGTAACTCCGGAAGAGTTTGGACAGATTGTGCTGCGGGCCAATCCTGACGGCTCGCTTGTTCGACTCAAAGACGTTGCGCGTATTGAATTAGGAGTGCAAGACTACAATATAGAAGGGCGTTTCAACAGCAAACCTTCGGCAATCCTTGCGCTTCTCCAACTTCCGGGAACCAACGATTTGGAAACTGCCGAAGGCGTCAGAAAAGTGATGGCCCGCCTGAAAGAGTTCTTTCCTCCAGACCTGGATTACACGGTTGCGCTGGATACTACCCTCCCGGTCACGGAAGGGATAAAGGAAATTGCCAAAACTTTTGCCATTGCAATCTTCCTGGTGGCGGTGGTAGTATTCATCTTTCTCCAGGGATGGCGGGCCACGCTCATTCCTATCGTGGTAGTGCCGGTTTCACTTCTCGGCACTTTTATCTTCTTTCCGTTTCTGGGTTTTTCAGTAAATTCGGTAGCGCTCATGGGCATGGTGGTGGCAATCGGACTGGTGGTGGACGATGCCATGATTGTGGTTGAAGCGGTGGAGCGCCACATCGAAGAAGGCATGTCCCCGAAGGAATCGGCCATGAAGGCAATGGAGGAGGTTTCCGGCCCGGTCATCGCTATTGCCATCATCCTGGCATCTGTTTTCTTCCCCACTGTGTTTCTGCCCGGCATCACCGGCCGACTCTACCAGCAGTTTGCCGTCACCATTGGAATATCCGTGCTTATTTCCGCTTTCAACGCACTGACGCTCTCTCCCGCGCTTTGCGCGATCCTGCTTCGCCCCAAGCAGGAACAACACGGACCGATGGGCCGGTTTTACGGCTGGTTCAACCGGGTATTCGCGCGCAGTTCCGAAGCTTATGTCAGCATATCCGGCGCTATCATCCGGAAAGCGGTAATCGGATTTATAATTTTAGCCGTTATAACCGCGGGCATGATTTTCCTGGGGAAGAAAATACCGCAGAGTTTTCTGCCCGAGGAAGACCAGGGATACCTGTATGCCGTAATTCAATTGCCTGACGGTGCCTCGCTCCAGCGCACCGTGGCGGCGAGTCGCATGGCGGAACAGATTATTTTGAAAACTCCCGGCGTCAAGTCCTGCATCGGAGTAAGCGGGTTCAGTCTTTTGAGCTATGTGCGTGACACCTACAGCGGATTTTTTTTCATCACGCTGAAACCGTGGTCGGAAAGAGGAAGTCCTGAACTAAAGGCTCCAGCTATCATAAACCGGCTCAATCGCGAACTTAATAAACTGCCGCAATGCCAGACAATCTGTTTCTCCCCGCCGGCCATCCAGGGTATCGGGACTGCCGGAGGAGTGACATTTATTCTCGAAGACCAGAACGACAAGGGCATGGCATTTCTGTCGGAAAATACTGAGAAATTCATTGCCGCGGCACGAAAACGTCCGGAACTTAAATATGTGAGCACCACGCTGCTGCCCAACGTGCCGCAGTACTTTGTCAAGGTGGACCGCGCCAAGGTGATGACCAGAGGACTGGACATCGGCGAGGTGTATACCACGCTCCAGACATTCATGGGAGGGCTTTTTGTGAACTACTTCAACCGTTTCGGGAGGCAGTGGCAGGTATATGTGGAGGCTGAGGGGAACTACCGTAAAGACGTAAAACTGCTGGATCAGTTTTATGTGAGAAACTCTTTCGGCAACCCGGTGCCGCTTTCGGCGGTCACACAGATTGAACAGCGCACAGGGCCGGAATTCACCATGCGTTACAATCTCTTCCGCTCAAGCCAGATCAATGCGATTGCCGCACCCGGCTATAATTCCGCGCAGGCGATGAAAGCCATGGAAGAGGTTTTCGCCGAAACCATGCCGCCGGGAATGGGATACAATTACATTGGCATGTCCTTTCAGGAAAAACTCGCGCAAAAGGGAATATCTCCAGCAGTGATTTACGCGCTTTCACTGCTGTTCGTTTTTCTGATTCTGGCGGCGCTTTACGAGAGCTGGTCGCTGCCGTTCAGCGTATTGCTCGGCACGCCAATTGCAATAGCAGGCGCATTTGCGGCGCTTATGGCCTTGAGAATGGATTTCAACATCTATGCGCAAATCGGCCTCACCGTGATCATCGGGCTTTCAATAAAAAATGCCATTCTGATTGTCGCATTCGCTAAAAATGAATATGAGCAAGGAAGACCTTTGACAGAGGCCGCGCTTTCCGGAGCCAGACTCAGGTTGCGGCCGATCCTGATGACCTCTTTTGCATTTATCCTCGGCTGCATCCCGCTGGCGCTGGCCGGCGGCTCCGGCTCCATCGCCAGACAGGTGATGGGTACCGGCGTCATCGGAGGAATGCTTACGGCCACTGGTATTGCCATTTTCTTTATTCCGATGATGTTCTGCGTCATCTGGAAAATAAGCAGAGGCAAAAAACAGTGACATGAAATCCGGCCTTTGCGGAGTTCCGGCATGACAATGAACACTTTCTTCGCATATTAATATTCAAAAAACACTGCTCTATAAAAAGACGATACGGCAGCATTGCCGCATTTTGAAAAATGAACTCATTTTTATTTACTTTATGATGTTGTTGAACATTAGTATCTTTGTTTTAGACTTCTATGTTTTAAAGTTTTTAAAATTGGTGTCATAAAGAGGTTGTTTATCAAATAGTTGCGTCAATAAACGGCCTTTCGTTTTTGATCCTGTTCCATTGTTTCCTGAATTTCTGGTTTCCATTCTGAATCCTGAATT
>TBL_comb47_HYPODRAFT_10002337_pt1 | contig 23492 bp, 17 predicted proteins | sample TroBogypolimnion_40_FD_10682 | JGI IMG/M metagenome (IMG submission 10682)
TCTTATAAAAAATAAACGATTTTTATATTTCAAAATTAGACTTTGCTTTAAACGGATATATAATTCCCCTGCGTTTAATAAATTAAACAGAAATATATCAATATATAAAATGCCGAAAGAGGCGCTAGTATGTCAGAAGAAGAAATGAAGAACACTCCTTTGTGCGAGCAGCATGTACTCGCCGGGGCCAAAATGGTGCCGTTCGCCGGCTGGAACATGCCGGTGCAATATGCGGATGGAATTATTGCCGAGCATAATCATACCCGGCAGCATGTTGCTATTTTCGACATCTGCCACATGGGCGAGTTTACCGTAAAAGGCGCGGGCGCGGCGGCGGCGCTCGATCACATTCTGGCCCGTCCGGTATGCGACCAGAAAGTCGGGGTCTGCCGCTATAACTTCCTGTTGAACACTGACGGTAAAGTTATGGATGATTTAATCGTCTACCGCATGGGGGAAGATGATTTTTTCATTGTGGTCAACGCCGGCACCAGATTCGGCGACGCGGAACAAATCAGTTCCAATCTGCCGGAAGGCATTGAATTTAAGGACGTCTCCGACAGTACCGCGAAAATTGACTTGCAGGGGCCGGAGAGCGCTGACGCGCTGGTCGAAGCCGGTCTGGATATCGCGGCTTTGCCGAAGTATTTCTGCTGGACCAAAACCTTTATTCATTCCATTCCATGCCTGCTCAGCCGCACCGGTTATACCGGGGAACTCGGATTCGAACTCTACTTCAGCGCCAATAAAGCCGTTGAGATGTGGAAATATCTGCTGACGCTGAAAAATGTGAAGCCCGTCGGGCTCGGCGCCAGGGATACGCTGCGCCTGGAAATGGGCTACGCGCTTTACGGGCATGAACTGAATCTGGAAACCACCCCGATTGAAGCCGGTTATGCCGATATGCTTAAACTGAATGAAAACCCGGATCGCAATTTCATCGGCAAAAATGCGCTGGTCGGAGACGCGCCGGCGAAAAAGCTGGTCGGAATCGTGCTTGACGGCCGCCGCGCCGCGCGTGAAGGCGCAATGGTATTTGCCATGGACGGCGCCACCGTGATCGGCAAAGTCACTTCCGGCGCGTTTGCGCCGTCACTCGGCATGGCGGTAGCGATGGCTTATGTCAATATTGACGCCGGAATTGAGCTGGGCAGCAAGGTAATTCTGGAAGCCGGCAGGGCGCAGATACCGGGAACGGTCTGTGAAATTCCATTTAATAAAAACGGGTCAGCCAGGAAAAAACTATAAAAAAACTGTAAATTTTCGGATTTATCCTTGAATTTTATCTTTAAAATGTTTAAATGCAGTGTTTCAAATAATTTTGTCATTACATTAAAATTAAATAAGGGAAGATATGTAAAATGAAGTATTATTCAGAAGATCATGAATGGGTTGAAATCCATGGCGAAGAAGCAACTATCGGCATTTCCGAATATGCCGCCAAACAACTGGGCGACATTACCTACGTCGAACTGCCGTCCGAAGATGATGATTTCATCGTCGGCGACACCCTCGGCGTCGTTGAATCGGTGAAGGCCGCCTCCGACATTTACAGCCCGGTCAGCGGGACTGTGGTTATGATCAACGACGCGCTCGAAGATGAGCCGAACCTGATCAATGAATCCCCCGAAGACAAAGGCTGGCTCTGCAAGCTCACGAATATTGACACTTCCGAGCTTGATGACATGATGAACGCCGATGCTTATGAAAAGTATCTGAAAGAACTGTCCTGAGAGTCTGACTATGATTTACAACCCGGTTTTTTCTTTCAGCAGAGAAAGCCGGGTTTATCTCTTTTTATTGCGTGAATTTTAACCGGGGAGTATATTCAATTGCCGTACATTGCCAATACTGAGGCGGATGTCAAAGAGATGTTCAAGACTATCGGTTGCGACAGTTTTGAGCAGATGTGGGAAAAGGCGCAAATCAAGTTTCCGCCGCCGTCTCTGGACACTCTGCATTCCGGGCTGTCTGAATATGAGGTGGTCAAGCACCTCAATGAACTTGCAGCCAGAAACGCCACTCAACTCGTAAACTTTCTCGGAGCCGGATATTATGACCACATAATCCCCGCCGCCGTCGGTGAAATCACCGGGCGCTCCGAATTCTACACCGCTTATACGCCGTACCAGCCGGAGGCTTCGCAGGGGACGCTCCAGGCCATTTATGAATACCAGTCGATGATCTGCCGGCTGACCGGACTGTTCGTTGCCAACGCCTCGCTGTACGATGGCGGCACCGCGCTGTTCGAAGCCATGATGATGGCCGGCAGAATCACCCGCCGCCGCCAGGCTGTAATCTCCGAGGCAGTATCGCCGATTTTTCGCCGGATGATCGAATGTTACAGCAGCAATCTGGACATCGAACTCATTCAAGTTCCGTCCGGTACCGATGATTCCGCGCAGCAGCGTTTGATGGAGGCGATTACTGAAAACACCGCCTGCGTGATTGTCCAGTATCCGAATGTTTTCGGCACGATTGAAGCGTGGGAGGAAGTTACCGCCCATGCCCATGCCAAAGGCGCGCTGGCGGTCTGTTCCTGCTATCCGATTGCGCTGGCGGTGCTGACCCCGCCCGGTGAAATGGGCTTTGACATTGTTACCGGCGAAGGCCAGAGCATCGGGATTCCGCTTAGTTTCGGCGGTCCGTATCTCGGCTTCATGGCCACCACGGAAAAACACATGCGCAAGATGCCGGGCAGAATCTGCGGTCGCACGGTTGACCTGGACGGCAAGGATGGTTTCGTGCTGACGCTGCAAACCCGCGAGCAGCACATCCGCCGCGCCTCCGCCATGTCCAATATCTGTTCCAATGAAAATCTCTGCGCGCTTACCGCGCTGGTTTATCTCTGCTGCATGGGCAAGCAGGGGCTGATTGACGTCGCTGAACTCTGCGCCGCCAAAGCCGCCTTCGCCCGCAGCGAAATACTGAAAATAGACGGCGTGAAGCCGGTGGGCGGCGAGGCGTTCTTCAATGAATTCGTCATCAGCCTGCCCGTGGATGCCGCGGAAGTGGTCGGCAAGATGATTGACAAGGGTTTTGCCGCCGGATTCCCGCTTGGACGCTATTATCCCGACCGGAAGAACCAGTTGCTGATCGCGGTGACTGAAAAACGCACCAGGGAAGAAATCAAAGCCCTGGCTAATGCATTGGAGGCGGTACTGTGAAACTGATATTCTCAATAAGCAGAAGCGGCCGCGAAGGATCTTCCATTCCGAAGGCCGATGTTCCGAAAGTGAACGCCATTCCGCAGCAATTCCGCCGGAAGAAGCCCGCGGAACTGCCGGAAGTGTCCGAACAGGAAGTGATCCGTCATTTTACCGCCTTGAGCCGTAAAAATATGGGAGTGGACACCAATTTCTATCCGCTCGGTTCCTGCACCATGAAGTACAATCCGAAATTCCATGAGCGGATCGCGGCGCTGCCGGGATTCGCCGAACTGCATCCGCTGCTGCCGCAACTGCGGCATGGCGGCGTGCTCACCCAGGGCGCGCTGGCGGTGATTTACGAAGCGGAACGCATTCTCAGCGAACTGCTGGGATTCTCCGCCTGCACCATGCAGCCGCTGGCCGGCGCGCATGGTGAACTGACCGGCTGCATGTTGATTGCCGCTTATCACAAAGACTGCAAAGATGAAAAGCGCAAAATCATGCTGATTCCGGATGCCGCCCACGGCACCAACCCCGCCAGCGCGGCGGTGGCCGGTTTCGAGACCGTTGAAATTGCATCCGACAGTGAAGGCAACGTGGATCTGGACGATTTGAAAAAACATCTTGGCCCGGAAGTCGCCGGCCTGATGCTGACCTGTCCGAATACGCTGGGGCTCTTTGACCCCAACGTCAAGGAAATCTGCCGCCTGGTTCATGAGGCGGGCGGCCTGTGCTATTGCGACGGCGCCAATTTCAACGCCATTATCGGGCGGGTCCGTCCCGGCGATCTGGGCTTTGATGTGATGCATGTCAATCTGCACAAAACGTTCTCGACTCCGCACGGCGGCGGCGGCCCCGGTTCGGGTCCGGTCGGCGTGGCGGAAAAGCTGGTTCCGTATCTGCCGGTTTCCCGCGTCGCCAAACGTTCCGACGGCACTTATGCGCTGGAATATGACTATCCGGACAGCATCGGCTATATCGCGCCGTTCTACGGCAATTTCGGCATTATCCTGCGCGCCTATGCCTACATGCTGACGCTGGGCAAGGAAGGTTTCAGGCGGGTAAGCGAAAACGCGGTGCTCAACGCAAATTACATCCGCTGCCGCCTGACGCCTTATTACGACCAGAAATACGCCCGTTTTTCGATGCATGAATGTGTCTTCTCCGCAACCCGTCAGATTGCGAAAGGCGTCCATGCGCTGGATATCGCCAAGGCCCTGATCGACCGCGGTTATCATCCGCCGACGATATATTTTCCGATGATTGTGCCGGAAGCGCTGATGATCGAGCCGACTGAAACCGAGTCGAAAGACACGATTGACAGCTTCATCGAAGCGATGATCGAAATCGCCCAGATGACCGAGTCCAATCCGGAACAAATCCAGCAGGCCCCGTTGACGACCCCGGTAAAACGGATGGACGAAACCAGGGCCGCCAGATCTCCGGTAGTTGCCGATTTGGGCTGCCCCGGAATGTAACTTTCTGATATGCAGTTGTCCCGCTCCGGCAAACCGGAGCGGGATGATTGATTTTAATCTGGCGGGCTTGCCCGCCTCTGGAGAATTGTCTCTGTCGCAACCGCCCAACTCCGAGACTTTGGATAGTCTTTGAACATGTGACGTATCATTTTTCATTGGCCGACTCCCTGTCTATTCTGCAAAATCCGCTGACGCTCCTTTCTCGACATTTTAGAGAGACTTTGAGCAGATGTCCTCTTATGGGAAGACTGGGAAGACTGGGAAGACTGGGAAGACTGGGAAGACTGGGAAGACTGGGAAGACTGGGAAGACTGGGAAGTATGGGAAGTATGGGAAGACTGGGAAGACTGGGAAGACTGGGAAGACTGGGAAGACTGGGAAGTATGGGAAGTATGGGAAGTATGGGAAGTATGGGATAGGCCAGACAACTCCGAGACTTTGGAGTGTCGTTGAGCGGAAGTCTCAGCGGATTTTCCGGCAACACACCCAGTCTTCCCAGTCTTCCCAGTCCTCCCATCGTCTTCCGGCAACTCCGAGACTTTGGAGTGCCGTTGAGTACAACGGTTTTTGAAAAATCTTTCCGGTGTAGCGCCCTCTCTCTGAGAGGGAGGTTCCGAATTCTCCTGTCCGAGACGGACGGCGCTACAATAAACCCCCGACTCCGAGACTTTGGAGTGCCGTTGAGCAGAAGTCTCAGCGGATTTTCCGGCGCCCCCCATTATTCCCATTATTCTCAGTCCTCCCAGTATTCCCATCGTCTTCCGGCAACTCCGAGACTTTGGAGTGCCGTTGAGTACAACGGTTTTTGAAAAATCTTTCCGGTGTAGTGCCCTCTCTCCGAGAGGGAAGATTTGGAAACACCCGTCCGAGACGGACGGCGCTACAACAAAACCACATTCCCGTGCTTTTAGAGAGTCATTGAACACAGCCTCTTTAATTTTCAAACAACTTTTTGAAACCGTTTTAACCACAGAGACACAGAGACACAGAGACACAGAGACACAGAGACACAGAGAAAACATGATTTCCGTTTCAAATCCAAATTTTACTGATTTTTACCCTGTTGCATAAAAGCAATGTCTTTTTACTATTAGGCAACTTTGTCAACATGAACTGTGTAAATAAGCTAAAATAATGCCGTAAAATGCATTTTTGAAAGTCAGGTTTTTTTAGGCGTTTTTATGATTGCGCAGCAATCCTTGGAGTGCGGCGACCCTGCGCCGCTTTGGATATGGTATGGCGTTACAAAAGCAGGTCTCACGCGGAGGCACAGAGAAGGCGAAACCGGGGAAATGCGGCGCACCATGAAGGACATGAAGATAAAAAGCTTAAATCAATTAAAGCTGCCTTAAAAAATAGCTTTAAGCATGGTTTTATCCCAGATTATTATCTATATTTATACTTAAAAATATTAGATAATGGGGTCCGACCCCTAACGAAAACCCCTAACGAAACAAAAAGATTCCCGGCAGCAATCATGATTCGCCGTTGACGGAGTCCATCAGTTTTCCGAAAATCGCTTCAATGATTTAAATTGAGATTTTATGTGATCCCTCTGTTCGTCAACTATGCAACGTATGTAAATATACGGAAGGGGAAGAGCCGGTGACCTGCTTGAATACTTTTGACAGATGGAATTCATCGCAGAATCCTGTCTGGTCAGCAATGAATTTTATTGATTCGCCTTTCGCCAGCAGATTTTTTACTGCATTAATTCTGAATGTCGTCAAGGTTTTCATTGGACTTTCTCCCGTCAGCTCCTTGTACTTGTGGGAAATTGTCGATGAACTGGCGTTCAGATGTCCGGCCAAATCCGAAATGCTGATATTGATGCCAATACGTTCCTGTAAATACTTTCTGACGGTCTCGATGAAAATCAGATCTCTGCTGCGATTATCGTCCTGACCATGCCCGTCAATAATCTTTTCCAGCCCGTTTCTCGATGATTGCGCACTGTGAAGCATATTTATGATTTCATAAAATTTTGCCATGACAAGCCAATATGACTTTTCGCCGCCATTATTGGCCTCCAAGGCGGTAGCGGCCAGGAGATCGCCCAGCTTTCCTGTTTTGTCAAGAAAGCGTCCAAAGCCGTTGCCATTATTTACATGTTTTATAAGATCAAGGTTTTTTCCGCCATAAAATGTTACAAAAGAACTTGATAACGGCAATGGCGCAGAAGCATAATCTTCCCAATATGATGTTCCAGGCGCATACAGGTGGGCGCAACCCTTTTCCCGTTTAAGCCATGGAGCTGTCATCTTTCCGACACGGCAAAGTCCGCAATTGTCAACTGAATAATCCAGCACCCAGAACGGATGTGTCAATGTCTTTATGCCAGCATAAGAATTTCTTACCCCGTAGTATGCGGAAAGTACGGACACGCCGGCGGACTTTTGCTGCTTTTCCAGCTCAAAAAAATACCCCTGTGAAGTTTTTTGCAGAAAATAATTCAATGAAATGTCCTTTTTGCATTATTATACATGCTTTATGCAATTATGTCAATTCTCTTTCCTGTGGTTTCAATGTAAGATAATTAATGAACAAATCAATATTGATTGTTTCGCGGTGTAACCGGTTATTTAAAATAAAGGATCATTATAAAATGAGAATAGCTGTTTTATTTGGAGAAGACAAGATTAAAGGCAGTATCAATGTCGTAAACGGCGTTATGGAAAAGTTAGCGGCGGCGACTGGTGATAAGATAACCGCAAATGATTTTTATCTCGCGTCCGGCGGCAGATTGGAAATATCACTCAATAAATTCACCTTGAAAAACGGCGCTTTTACAACCATAATCAATGTTTTTACTGAAAGGAATCCATTTTCGTTTTTTTTAAGGGATGTAAATTCTGATACTCCGATATACATTCCGGAATTCAAAGTGGCGGTTGTTGCAGGCGGAGACACCAGATCATTCCAGCAGATAGCAGATGATATTGCCGGGAAAACTCTGCTTTCCGACTTTGGACGTTTTGAGAATGAGCCTGAGGAATCCTATGAAAATGCCTGCCGGTATAATCGTGATCAGTATTGTGCCACCTGGCTTGGCGTCGGTCGCGACATGCGCATATTCCGGGTTGGTTTGCAGAATTACGGCAGTACATTCCAATACTGGGGGCAGATCATTCCGGTTTATCACTCTAATAAGCAAAGCCATCCGGCCGACAAGAATGCTCCGTATCAAATACTGTTTGAGGTCGGTCCCGGCGAGAATTGCCGCCCGGATGTGACTCGCAGACTGGAAGGCGGGGTTCTGCCGATTCTCCGGAGTGTCCAGGATGAAGCCGGCGTGCAGTATCATGTCACATCATTTGCCTCGCTTGAAAAAAGTCCGCTGGACATTGGTTCGGTTCGCGGTACTGACTGGCTTGCTGCTTATGCCAACACCGGCGGCAATATGCTGACAGCAGAAGACAAGAAAAAAATAAAAGATTTGCTCGAACTGGAAATGAATAACCGGGAGCAGGAAATTATCTGTGCGGTACGGGTCGAGGCGGTCAATGTCGGTAAAACTCCGAATTATGCCTTCTTTAAATCTCCGCATTCTACGGTGTCCAAGCCGCCGGCAAAGCCGGAATTCAAGAATGGCAAGGCGTGTTTTTCCGATCTGAATAAAGTTTTTGCCGTAACGCTGATTGACGGGGAGCCGATGCCGGAAGAGGAAATGGCTGTTCTGATTCAGCCTGGACAAAAAGTAGTCTTTGACATGTTAATCCCGCATTCGCCGCTGCCGGTGAAGCGGGCGGAAAAGCTGTTGCGCTGGAACGTGGAAAAGCATCTTGACGCCTGCCGCAAATTCTGGCAGAGCAAACTTGAGAGTGCGGCTCAGATAAATGTCCCTGAAATGGCGATTGACGAACGGATCAAGGCTGGCTTGCTGCATTGCGATATTGTTACACTGGGGGTGGAGCCTGACGGTCCCGCGCTGGCCACTATCGGCTGGTATAGTCCGATTGGCACTGAGAGCGCTCCAATCATCCAGTTTTACGACTCAATGGGGTGGCATCAGCTTGCCGAACGCTGTATTCAGTTCTTTCTTGAGCGCCAGATTGAAAACGGATTTATCCAGAATTTTGCGAACTATCAGAGTGAGACAGGACCGCTGCTGTGGACAGCCGGAGAGCATTTTCGCTATACCAGAGATATCAAATGGCTGAAACGGGTGATGCCGAATCTCAAAAAAGCTGCCGATTATCTTCTGGCATGGCGTGACCGTAATAAACGACCTGAATTAAAAGCAATTGGCTGTTACGGGCTGGTCGATGGCAAGGTAGCTGACCCGCAGGATTTCTTCCATGCTTATTTTCTCAATGCCGGAACATATATCGGCTTGTCCAGAATGGTGGAGATGACGGCTGAGACGGACCCTGATTATTCGAAAAAACTGCATAAAGAAGTTGAAGACTACCAGCAGGATATTGTCAATTCCGTATACTGTTCACAGGCTAAAGCGCCGGTAGTTCCGCTTGGTGACGGCTCATGGGCTCCGTTGCTGCCGTCATGGGCGGAATATACCGGCGGCAATCATCTTTATGCCGACGGGGACAATACTTTTACCCATGGCACATTTGTAGCGAGAACCGCAGTGATCGGAGCCAACTGGCTGATTATGCAGGAAGCGCTGGACCCGAATGAACAGGCATCGGATTTCATCCTGAAAACCAATCAGTACCCGATGACCAGAGAGAATGCCGCGCTCAGCCAGCCCTACTACAGCCGTCATGATTTCGCACATATCAAACGCGGCGAAGTCAAAGCATTCTTGAAGATGTACTATAACCAGTTCACTGCCTTGCAGGACCGCGAGACTTACACCTTCTGGGAACATTATCACCACGCCAGCGAGCACAAAACCCATGAGGAGGCCTGGTTCCTGATGCAGACCCGCTGGATGCTCTATCTGGAGGAGGGAGACTCCTTGGCATTGCTCAAGGCAATTCCCCGCCGGTGGCTTGAGGATGGCAGGAAAATTGTTCTGAACGGGGTGAAATCATATTTCGGCGCTATTAATTTCAAAGCTGAATCCGACCTGAAAAACAACCGGATCAAAGCTGAAATCGCAGTCAGTGGCGGCAATTTGGATAAAGTCACTATCCGGTTACCGCATCCGGAAGGTTTGAAAGCGCTTGCGTGTGAAAACGGCTCATATGATCCGGCGACTGAAACCGTAACTATCAGCAATTTTAACGGTAAAGTAAGTGTCAGCTTAAAGTTTTAGCGGTCTGATGTTTTTATCCAACACCACCTCGGAACCATATCGGGGTCACCATATCGGCATATCGGGTTCAAACTTTAGCTTTGGTGTTTTCGTTGTTTGAATACCGGGATTGATATGTCGCTCCGCTGGAGCTGAAATTTATTTATGGGATTTTGAGCTATTAATATTCCGCGCCGCCGGCGTTTTTGCTTCCGATAAGAACGAAATTCAAAACATCTTCTCCACAAAACACACGAAAAATATGACGTGGTTGAAAGTACCTCAAGTTTCCAGCTTGAGCAGAAGCCGCAAGCAAGATGCTTGCGATACTCTGACATATCGTGCCGATATGTTATTCCGCCGGAGCTTGATTATAATGAACTCTCTTCATTACCTTCATGCTCTTCATGGTGAAGCGTATTCCGCAGTTAAAACATAAAGCCGGTCAGGCGACCGGCGCTCCCGGGGTACCGCTTGAATATCCAGGAAAATCTTTACATTTTTTTAATGGAGTTTTAACTTTTTTTCTTTTGCATTGCTAAATGATTTAAACTATATTTTGCAGTTGTAAAATTCAGAAAGGACCGGTCAATGAATCTGGACATTCAGTGGTTTATATCAGGGTTGGTCGAAAATAATATTTTGACTGTCGAACAGTGTCAGGAAATAATCTCCAGGATAGGCGAAGGCTGCGAGATTTCGGCATTTGCGCAGGAAATCTTGAACGCCATGGCGCAGGGCATGGAAGAGGAAGACGCCATGGCGTTGCTGGAAAAACTCCAGGCGCTGATGGAAATGTCCGCCGAACGGGCGGCGGCCGGTGATATTCCCCAGATGTTCGCGCCGCCTGAAGAAGAAGAGGATGACATGGCAGGCGCGGATTGGGACAATCTGCCGAAACTGGACAATGTTGCCAATATGTCCGATCAGGAAATCGCGCCGCTGATGATAGCCTTGCTTAAAAGTTTGCGCACCCTGGGCGCCAGCGACCTGCATATTTCCGCCGGGGCCGTTCCGTTTATCCGCTGCAATCTGCATATCGTCAAAATCAGCGAACGCGTCATTCCGCCTGAAGACGCCATGCGGCTTAATCATGTGCTGCTGACCCAGGCGCAGAAAGACGCTTTCGATCAGGAAATGGACTTGAACTTTGCGCTGGAAATTGAACATGACCGTTTTCGCGTCAGCTTAATGATGCATAAAGACGGCGCGTCCGGCACCTATCGTCTGGTTCCCAATAAACTCAGGACTTTGAGCGACCTGGGTTTTCTGCCTCAGGATGTGGCAACTGTTGAACGTCTGCTGGACTATCACAACGGGCTGATTCTGGTTACCGGCCCGTTGGGCAGCGGCAAAACCACCACTCTGGCGACCATGATTAATACCATCAATAAAAAGCGTCATGACCATGTGATCACGGTTGAAGACCCGATTGAAATATTGATTCCGTCCCAGAACTGCAACATCACGCAGCGCGAAGTCGGCAAACATACCAACAACTACCGTTCCGCGCTGAAAGGCGCGTTGCGTGAAGACCCGGATATCATCGTCATCGGGGAACTCCATGACCTGGATACTATCGAAAACGCCATCACCGCGTCCGAAACCGGGCATCTGGTTATCGGCACGCTGCATACCTGCGATGCGGCGAACACCCTGAACCGTCTGCTTGACGTGTTTCCGACGACGCAGCAGCCGCAGATCCGCGCCATGACCTCGGTCAGCTTGCGCGGCATCATCTGCCAAAGGCTGATTCCGGCGGCGGCCGGCGGCTTGACCGTGGCGTATGAAATGCTGATCAATACCATGGCGGTAGGCAATATCATTTCCGAAGGTAAAACTCACCAGTTGAAAGCGGTCATGCAGACCGGCACCACACAGGGGATGACTACTTTCGACGGCAATGTTTTTAACAAGTTCAATGCCGGTCAAATAACCGCGGAAGTGGCGGAATACAACATCCGCGACAAAGTGATCCTCAAGCAGTTTAAAGATGCAGTCGCCATTGGCGAAGCCAAAAAATATGCCGCGGAACAAGCCGCGGCGAAAAAGAAGTAAGGAGGAAATACCGCTATGCCAATGATAGACGAATATCTCAGGGCGATGTTGGAAAAAAAAGGTTCCGACCTTCATATTTCCATCAATCACCCGGCTAAAATACGCGTTCACGGCGACTTGGAGCCGCTGACGAATTATCTGATAGATGCGGACCTTATGGAGAAAGTGCTTCATGAGATTTGCCCTGAATTCCGCTGGCAGAAGTTTCTTAAGGACCATGACCTGGACTTTGCCCATGAAATTGCCGGACTGGCGCGTTTCCGTACCAATTACCTGTACAATTACAACGGCATGGCCGCGGTATTCCGGCAAATCCCGTCAAAGATTCTGACGCTGGAACAGCTCAAGCTGCCGGCCGTGCTGATGGATATCTGCAACCTGCGCAGCGGCCTGGTGCTGGTCACCGGTCCTACCGGGAGCGGTAAATCCACCACGCTTGCCGCGATGGTTGACTATATCAACACTAATCACACCAAACATATCATCACGATTGAAGACCCGATTGAATTCGTTCACCATAACACTAACTGTATTCTGGTGCATCGCGAGATCGGCATTCACAGCAGTTCATTCGGCAAGGCGCTCCGGGGCGCGATGAAATCCGACCCGGACATTGTGCTGATCGGTGAAATGCGCGACCTGGAAACCATCCGCCTGGCGCTTACCTGCGCCTCGTCCGGCATGCTGGTTTTCGGCACTCTCCACACCAACAATGCGCCCAAAACCATTGACCGTGTTATCGACGCGTTTCCGGCGGATGAACAGTCTCAGATCCGCACCATGCTGGCGGAATGTTTGCAGGCAGTAGTATCCCAGTTGCTCTGCCGTACCGCTGACGGCAAGGGCCGCGTGGCCTGCCACGAAGTGCTGCTCTGGACGGAAGGTCTCCCCAATACCATCCGGGAAGGCAAGATTTCCAATATCCGCACTATCATCGAAAGTAATAAAGGGATCGGCATGTGCTCCATGGACGGCAACCTGAAGAATATGATGGAACGCGGCGTCATCACCGGGATTGAAGCCTACATGAAAGCCAGCGATAAAAAGAACTTTGTGCAGTTCCTGGAAGAAGTGCCGATTGCTTGACCGCAAGGCGTTTCAACCTTTGTCTCTTCGTCTGAATTCGCGGGTCGTTTTCTGTATAAATAACCGTATCCGTTTTTAGCGGTCAAATAATTTGAATGTCCAATATCCAACAAGGAATATCCAATATCCAAGGTAAAAAATACAGTTTCGGTTTCCTTAAGCAGCAGAGAAAACCTGATTGAAGGTTGAATCAATATTTATGAAACGGTCTTGCAGATCGCAATTTCGATGATTGTCTTTTATATTCCGCCTTTCCTTCATCAGTTGGATATTTCCCGCCTCGCGGGATCCCGCCTTGCGGGACGGGATATTGGATATTCGTTTTTTGCCCATAAATTCTAGTGAATACCCTAACCTTTTATTTTGCGGCGGACAGGATATGCGGAATAAGTTGTTCGATGTCGCCGGCGCCGATGATTGCCAGCAGCAGCGGACGGGAATCAGCCGGTTTTAACAGAACCTCTGTCATGTCTTTCCAGTTGCCGGAAATAAAGCGGGCGGCGGGACCGGTCTGCCTGGCCAGTTCCTCGCTGCCTAATTCGCCTTTTTCCACCCATGCGGCAAACACCGGAGTGATGAAAACCGAGTCAGGAATCCGCAGTATTCGCGTAAAATCATCAAAATACTGTCGCAGCCGGGCATAGCGGTGCGGCTGAAAAACCACCCTGAAATGATGTCCGGGGAAGCGTCCGCGCAAAGATTCCAGCGCGGCGGCAAGTTCAGTGGGATGATGCGCATAATCTTCCATCACCGTCAGTGACGGAGTATTCAAATGACAGGTCATGCGCCGGGAAACGCCGGGGAAAGTTTCCAATGCCCTTTCAGCAGCTTCCGGCGCAGCGCCAAGCTTTATTGCCGCGGCCAGCGCAATCGCGGCATTCTGACTCTGGTAGCCTTTCCATTCCTGCTGTCTGGCCGGGGAAAGATATTCGAAATAACCGGGAGCGAGAATTTTATCAGGCTCAAGCCGCAGCGCGTCAGCATGTCCCGCAAAAAAGCGGTCGGAATTAGGATGCGCCACATATATCAGGTGACGGCTTTGGGAGGCAAAGTCGCTGAAGTTGCGGAATAGTTGTTCGGTCCCGCCGACGCTCCAGCAGTGGTCATCTTCAACATTCGTAACCAGTCCGAGAAAAGAATTCATCAGCGCATGAGTGCCGTCGCTTTCATCAACTTCCGTCACGAAAATGTCGCCGTTGCCGGCGGCCGCGCTCAAACCGGAATTGACTTTGCCGCCAACCATTGCGCCGCATTCTATGCCGCATTCCCGCAAAACATGGACCAGCATGGCGGTAACTGTGGTTTTGCCGTGAGACCCGCTGATTGCGACCGGACGCCGGTAAGCGGCAGCCAGCATTGCCAGCATTTCCCCTCTTCGCACACACGGGAACCCTGATTTTGCCGCCTGCGCCATTTCCGGATTGTCGGATTTGACGGCGGAAGAATAGACGATCAAACACTGCTTTACAGACGGGATATGATTGGCGGTGTGTCCATGGAATATTTCAGCGCCTTTCCGGCGCAATTCATCCGTCTTGTCGCTGAGTTCCAGATCGGAGCCGGAGACTTTGAACCCGCGTTCAGCCAGGATCAGCGCCAGCGGCGCCATGCCGGCTCCGCCGCAACCGATGAAATGGACAAAGCCGTCCTTGAAATCGCTGATTTGCAAAGCCATCTGAAGCCTCCGGTCAGGAACCAGATTTACCGAACTGAGTATCGTGCAGTTTTTTGTAAACCCCGCCGTGGACAAGCAGTTCGGCATGAGTGCCGCTTTCGATAATCTTGCCGTGTTTCAGCACAATAATCAGGTTTGCGTGCTGAATAGTGCTTAAACGGTGAGCAATAGCAAAAACCGTGCGGTTGGACATAACGCGGTTGAGGGCTTCCTGAACCAGTCTTTCCGTAACAGTATCGAGGGCGCTGGTAGCTTCATCCAGAATGAGGATCGGCGGATTTTTAAGGATTGCCCTGGCAATCGCGACACGCTGTTTTTCGCCGCCGCTGAGTTTGAATCCTTTTTCTCCGACCTCAGTTTCATAACCTTCCGGATGGCGTCCGTCAATAATAAACTGATGGGCATTGGCCTGCATTGCCGCCTCGATAATCTGTTCGCGGGAAGCGTCCGGACAGCCGTATGCAATATTATTGGCGATAGTATCGTTGAACAGTATGGCCTCCTGCGAAACAATCCCGATATGTTCGCGGAGCGACTTTGTTTTCAGGGTTCTGACATCCTGTCCGTCAATGGTTATGCTGCCGGAATCGACATCATAGAAACGCGCGATCAAGTTGGCAATCGTCGTTTTGCCGGATCCGGTTTCGCCGACCACGGCAACCACGCTGCCTTTTTTGATTTTAAAGCTGATGTCATCAAGAATCTTGTGCTCAGTATCATAAGAAAAACTGACATTGTTGAATGATATCTCATCTTTAAAGCCTTTAATCTCGGCGGCGTTTTCTTGCTCTTTGATGCCGGTATCGGTATCAATCAGGGCGAAATAACGGTCGGCGGCGGCCATGCTGCGCTGCAGATAAGAGGATATTTTCGCCAATTCCTTGATCGGCTTATAGGCCATAAACGCCGGCAGCAGCATTGCTGTAAGTTCAGTAAGGGTGACATGCCGGCTGTAGGAATAAACCAGAAAAACCAGCGTGGACGCGACCGCCACAACTTCCATCATCGGGGCCATCAGCAACTGCATTTTCAACGCCCGGACAACAATCCGGAAATATTTGCGGTTCACCGCCCGGAAAACGAGCGATTCTTTTTCTTCGGTATTGTAGGCTTTAACCACCATAATTCCAGTAAAAACTTCATGCATTCTGGAAGTGACTTCCGCGATTTTGGCGAACGACGCTTTATAAGTTTTACGGATCATGCGGCCGAGAATAATCAGCGGCAATATGCAGAGCGGCATTCCCACAAACAAAATGACCAGCAACCCGTAGTTTTTGTATTCCATGCTGGCGATGATGATCGCCGCCACGCAAGCCATGATTTCCACCGGACAGCGGGTAGCGTCGGCAATGGTATTGGCGACGGAGTTTTCGATTGCCGCCGTGTCATTGGTACAGCGGCTGATGAGATGGCCCACATCCATTTTGCCGTAAAACTTCAATGACTGGCCAAGCAGGCTCTCGAAGACATTAGCGCGAAGGTCATTAACCACCTTGGCGCCCACCCAGCGCATATAGTAATGGTTGATATAGTCAGCGATGTTTTTGGCGGCCCAGGCGATGATGAAAACGATGACATAGATGGCGAAAAACTGCCAAGACATGCGGCCGCTGTCATCCGCCACCGGAATCCCGATAACACAAGGCCAGGTCAATTCTATTTTCTGCTTAGTCACTGCAACCGGCAGATTGAGTTTTTTAACAGCCCCTTCAACTTTGTCCAATGATTTGGTCAGCTTCGGATCGATGTCGGCGGGATGAAGAATTTCTTCAACTGCTTTAGCTTTTTCCGCATCGGAAAGTTTATCCGAACGGCAGACTTTGGTTATTTTCTCCGCCGTGGCGGTTAATTTCTTGCCGCCGCCCATTCCGGAAGAATCCATGGCGGTCATCAGTTCCGGAACGACCAGCAGACTGCCCAGCAGCGAACCGCCGACAATAAAGCCGAAAATTATGCCGACCGACAGACGCAGCCAGTACGGCTTCGTGTATTTCAGCAGGCGGAAATAACTCTGCGCCTTAAAATCACGTTCATTCTCACTTACTCTTCCCATAATACATTACACCATCGCGCTTTTCAGCACAATGCCTTTTCAATTGTCGAAACTACATATTCGAGTTGTTCCGGCTGGAGTTCCGGATAAATCGGCAGCGCCAGAATTTCTTCAGAAGTCTTTTCGCTTACCGGAAAATCGCCTTTTTTGTACCCGAGGTTCTGGAAACATTCCTGCTGGTGAAGGCACAACGGATAATAAACATTGCAGCCGACGCCGTTGTCTATCAGGTATTGTTTAAGCTCATTGCGTCTGCCGTTTGCAACCAGGATACAGTACTGGTTGTAAATATGGCGTCCCGGAAAGTCAGCCAATGCCGGCGGCGTAACCTTGCCGCTGAGTTTGGATGCGGCGAACAATTTGGAATAAAGCGCAGCGTTGCGCTGACGGCCTTCAGTCCATTTGTCAAGTTCGCGCAGTTTGATAGAAAGTATCGCCGCCTGAAGCGAATCCAGCCGGAAATTGCCACCGATATATTTATGGATGTAAGTGGAACCCTGTCCATGATTTCTGAATATTTTCAGCTTTTCATAGCGTTCGACGTCATTAGTGGTGACAATGCCGCCATCGCCGAAACAGCCGAGGTTCTTGCTCGGGAAAAACGAAAAGCAGCCGTAATGGCCCATACTGCCGGTACGTTTGCCCTTGTATTCAGAGCCAATCGCCTGGGCAGCGTCTTCAATGACAATCAGGTTATGCTTTGCGGCAATCGCATTAATCTTATCCATATCGGCGCACTGCCCGAAAAGGTGGACGGGAATGATCGCCCTGGTTTTTTTCGTGATCTTTTCTTCAATCTTCACCGGGTCAATGTTGAAAGTCTTCGGGTCAATATCGGCGAAAACCGGAGTCGCGCCGACGCGGGCAATCGCGCCGACTGTGGCAAAAAACGTAAACGGCGTCGTAATCACTTCGTCGCCCGCGCCGATACCTTCGACCATCAGCGCGATAATCAGGGCATCCGAGCCGGAAGTTACTCCGCAGGAATATTTAGTACCGCAATACGCGCTAATTTCGTTTTCCAGTTTTTCAACCTTTTTTCCCAGAATAAACATCTGGCTGTCGCAGACTTCTCCGATTTCCTTGAGGATTTCGTCCTTAAGTCCGGCAAACTGCTCTCTCAAATCCAGCAACGGTACGCGCATTTTTTGCACTCCAATTTATATAAGGTATTAATTTTAAATGATGAATCAAAATTTATAATCAGATAATATAGCCCGTTTTTCGTAAAGTTTCACCCTCTTTGTCCGGTTTTTTGGGTAAATGTTTTGTCTGTAGCGAAAAACCGTGCTTGAATGCGGTAAATCACTCTCCTCGCAAGTTTATTTTCCGCCAGGCATAAGCGGAGCCGGCTGCTGAGGAGGCAGCAGCGATTTACGGCAGAAGATCAGAAAACCTCCGGTATTATAAATACAGGCATATGCCGGGTCAAGGGACACTTTCTTAATAAGGTCCTGATAAACTGTAATCGAATCAAATCCGCAAAATGATTTTACGTCAAACACATAGAAGTCAGGATTCCGCGGATCGGTGATGACACTTACGCCCTTATGCCGCAGGAAAAAGACTCCCAGATTATTCTGGGCGCAAACCGTAAAGCTCTGAGGAATGCAATCCTTGATTTCGTGGAACAACGCAGCCCGCGGATAGTCCAATACCTTTAAATTGAACGGGATGGACATGATGCCCAATTGGCGATCCGTCCGGTATGCCGGAATATAGCTGTGATATTTCAAATGCGGCAGTTCGCAGAACATGACATTGGCGGTCAACGGCATCGTGATGCAAAGCGCCAGCGCCATGCGCCGCTGCCATGCGGGGAGGCGCCTTAATCGCCGCGCCCTGACCAGCCCCAGCAGCGCCGCCAGCGGCAGCAGCGGAATAAGCACGTCCGAATAGTGGCTTATCAGAAGCTGCTGATGTCCGTTAATCGAACATATCTGGCTGAAGGCAACCGGCAGCAGCAGCAGAAAAAAGACCCGCCAGGATAACACCGGCAAAAATGCGAATGGTATCAGCAGGCTGAGCATCACCGCCAAACTGTTTCCGCGGCAAATAAGCCCCGCAATTTTTAAAAGGTTTTGAAACGTTGCCGCGACAGAGTCGCCTAAAATCGTGGGATAGCGCGAAACGTGGTGGTATTCCAGCGGAATTATGTGAGGAAACCAGACAAAGAGAATAAAAAGCGCCATCAGCAAACTCAAGCCCAAACAGGCGATTCCCAATTTAAGATCTTTTTTCCGCGTACACAAGTACAAGCCCACGGCAATGGTAACGATGCAGAAAGATTCTTTTGCCAGAACCGAGGCAAAAAGCAGCAGCAGAAAGGTTGCCTTTTTATGATGCAGATAAGCCAGCCAGGCGGAAAAAAACAGCACCGGATAAAAACTGCCCATGTGGTATTCATAAAGCGTAAAACGCGACAAATACGGATTCAACAGATACATAATCACAATCAGCAGCGGCCAACCCGGCGCTTTAAGCATTTTCCGGCAGCAGAAGTAAAGCGGTATCCCAGCCGCCCCCAACATAACCGACTGTCCGATCAGCAACACATACGGACTGTCCCATATCCAGTAAAACGGGACCCAGAAAACCGCCAGCGGAGTAAAATGTTCACTGTATCCGCCGCCGCCGATCGTCCCTTTCAGGAACCCGCCGAAATGGGCCATCGTCCTGATCATATCCTCATTGCAGCCGAAATCAAAGATTCCATATATCAACTGGTAATACCGCAGACAGGAAAACGAGGCATAAATGATTGAAAAAATTATGCAGGCAAGCGCCGCAATACGGAATTCAGCCTTGCCTTTTTTCGGCATAAATTCAAACCGGCTGACCCCTATTGCGCCGGCAAGCGAAATCAGTATGCACAGGCCGGCCGCCCAAAAATAACTCATGTGCATATCTTCTCCTATCGGATTTTGTGTTTCTTTATTGCCTTGACAAATATTCTACAAACGTTACGACAAGCATATTCAGGAACGGCTGCTGAAAATACGCAACAGCACAAACGGAACAAGCAGCATTTTTGAGAACTTCAGCTTGGAACCCGCAACATCATTCCATTGCCGGAGAGGCAGTTCTATAATTTTTGTTTCGCAAGCCGGAATCCCGTATATTTCCTTCGTGCGTTTCAGCAGCTCAACGTCAAACAGCCAGGCCGAGATAAACGGGCGATCAAAAAGTTTTGCCGCCAATTCCGCCCTCATCAATTTTGCTCCGCACTGAGTATCATAAACCTGCATTGACAACATTGCGGATACGGTGGTAGCGAAAACCCTGCCTAAATAATGTCTTGATACCTTGCGTTTGACTTTGGAGCCCAGATGAGCCAGACGACATCCCATCACCATTTCCACGTCAGGGTTGGATAATTCATGGATAAAAGCTTTCAGTTCAGATAGCGGAGTTGCCAGGTCTGCATCCCAGAATCCGGTCAGCGCATTTCCGTCCTTAATGCTTGCCAGGATTCCATGGCGGACCGCGACCGCCTTTCCTGCGTTTTTCTCCAACCTTAATACTTTGACGCGAGTGGATTTGACGGAAAAATCCTGTAGTATCTCATAGGTATTGTCCGCGCTGCCGTCATCAACAAAATAAAACATCAATTCGGGATAGCTGTCAAGGGTTTCTTGGAATGCCGGCAGATTAAGCCGTTTCCCTTCGTTATAGCAAGGTATTACTAGAGCCGTTTTCGGCATATCAGAGAACATTACTCACCAGAGTTATAATTTAAAAGCATCATTAAAAAATATTACGTATAAGGTATCTGTTTTCAGGCAAAATACAATGTCACCAGGAGCAGTTACCGACGATGCATCTTATAATATTACTTATGAAATCGTCATTTAAAGCACAAATTTCAATATATTTTTTGATTTTTGCTTAACTCGGACAATCTTAAAACAGTTCTGATGTATTTTTTTCATTTAAAACATTAAACAAAGAGCAATAATGCCGATACAGGCCAAAAATAATAATATCATTGATATTGCAATTGAGACCGTGGCGTTCGGAGGCAGCGGCGTTGGCCGTTACTCGGGCATGGTGTGTTTCGTACCATATACTCTGCCTGGCGAAACCGTCCGGGCCAAAATCATTCAGGAAAAGAAAAGTTTCATTATGACGGAATTGCTCCAGGTTCTGACGCCATCCCCTGAACGCATTGTTCCGGCCTGCCCGTTCGCCGGGAAGATTTGTCCCGGCTGCACTTATCAGCATATGAGATACGATTGCGAAATTGAAATCAAAGATCAGCAGTTCCGCAACTTCATAACCAGGATAAAAGATATCAATCCTGCTGTTTTCAGGCCGCCGGTGAAATCGCAGCGGGAACTCTATTACCGCAATAAAATAATACTGCATTCCAGCTTTGACAAAGACGAGAAAAGACTCGGGTATTTTATGTCGGACAACCGCACAGTCCTGGATATCCCGTGCTGTCCGCTGGCCTCTGACGCCATCAATGCCAAATTGAAAGCTCTGCGCGACGACCCGGGATTTTCCCATACTTTGCGTGACGGCATGACTGTCACGTTCCGTGAAACAGCCAATGACGGCGTCATCTTCTGGCGCAACTCGCCGCCGGATAAAATCAGTTGGTTGAAAGAAGATACCGTTTGCGGCAAAGTTTCCGTACCGGCCGGCAGTTTTTCTCAAGTCAATCCGTCCTGCCGGGATGCCTTGATGCTCGCTGTCACCGACATCCTTAAAACGGAAAAACCGGAAACATTCATTGACCTTTACTGCGGAAGCGGACTCTTTTCCGTTGCCGCTGCAACGTTCGGCGTTCTAAAAATCATCGGCGTTGATCTGGACGGACCGGGTATTAAGGCCGCGGAATATAATCTGTCCGGCTTCAGCGCCAAATCCACGTTCGCCGCCGGAGAAATCGCCGACATTATGCCGGGCATACTTAAAAACATTGCCCCGGACGGTACCGTGCTGGCGGTTGATCCGCCGCGCACCGGGCTGGACAGTAAAACATTGAACCTGCTCTGCTCGTCACGCCTGAACAAAATTATTTACGTTTCTTGTGCGCCGGACACCTTGCAGCGGGATCTGCAAGTCCTCTGCGGACACGGTTTCAGGATTGAGTCAACCGGAATTATCGACATGTTCCCGCGTACCGCGCATTTTGAAACTCTTACCTGGCTCAGGAGGTCATGATGGATACTGAATCGAGCCAAGGCCACCGCGAGCGGCTTCGGAAAAAATATTTGCAGACCGGCATCGGCGCGCTGCATGACTACGAACAACTTGAACTGCTGCTGACCTTCGTCATTCCAAGAAAGGATGTCAAACCCATCGCCAAAAACCTGTTGAAAACCTTTAAATCATTTTCCAGGGTGTTCGATGCTTCGCTTGAAGATCTTCGCGGCGTTGACGGCATCGGCGAAAACACCGCCGTCTTGATTAAGCTGGTCAAAGATTCTTGCGGCAAATATCTTGAGGATAAAACTCTTTGTTCTGACGTCGTCGCCAACCCGACGGCGGTAATTGATTTCGTCCGCATGTCGCTGGGCGGACTGCAAAATGAGACGTTCATGATAATCTATCTGAATGTTAAAAATCATGTCATTGATTACGAAACGTCTTCCGGTACGGTGGACTATGCCGCAGTTTATCCGAGAAACATCATTCAAGGAGCGCTGCGCCGGAATGCCACCGCCGTCATCCTGGTTCATAATCACCCCAGCGGACATTGCGATCCGTCCAAAGAAGACCTCACCCTGACCGCCACGGTAAAATCAGCATGCAAAACGATCAGCATAAATCTGCTGGACCATATTATTGTCGGTAAAAGCGGCTACATCAGCATGGCGGAGAAAAATCTAATTAATTAATGCATATAGAAGCATCACCTAAAAGCAAACGCTAAGTTTGACTAAAGCCCGAAAAAGTTATACCTATCAAAATTAGCAAAGAAACTCCTGAAATCATAAAAACTAAGGCAAACTTCTTATACTTTTTCAGGCCGCAACTTAACAGAATAAGGCACAGCGGCATAAGACAAGTTTTTATAGTGTTCATGTGGCGCTGACTATCCGAAATAGCTCCAGATATGAGGCTTTCATTAAAAAAATTATATATCCATCCAGAAAGGAAAACTATACTTACTGAAAAAATACAAAGAAGAACATGGTAGCCAAACTGCCATTCAATGGAATGGCTTTCATCTGAAAATACATGATGGAATGTTTTCGTGATGCCGAAATATAAGAGCGTTCCTGTACATGTAAATGCCAGCACATGCTGCCAGTCATCTGGCACATAATATGAATCTGCAAAATCACGTCCAAACCTTAACAAGTAATATGCTCCATCAATAGTTGGATATAGCCATGTATGCCTAATAACAAGCCACGATGAAACTATTGAGAGCAACAAGAGTACCTTGCCTGTCGGTATTTTGGAAATGATAGCTCCCAGATATAGCAATAATAGTCCGACTGTTAGAAAAAATATCTCAATAAATGGGAAAAGGCTTATCGCCATCGGACCACCCATACGCCCCACATCATTGATACTGTCTATTGTAGCAGAACTAAGAAAAAGACCAATACTTATCAGGATTATCCCAAGTATTTTACGTATATATAGTTTGATTGCCATAATGTTACGTTCTAGGTCACTCCAGAATTCTAAGCTATAAAGGCTAACTAGTATATCGTTCTTGAAATAATGTTGCATTAATCAATATAATGTGCTATACTATCAGCATCTAAAAAAAGGATGTTGACGATGGCAAAAAGAGCAAGGTTGAATATGAGTGCGGAAGAATTTA
>TBL_comb47_HYPODRAFT_10002339_pt1 | contig 23483 bp, 33 predicted proteins | sample TroBogypolimnion_40_FD_10682 | JGI IMG/M metagenome (IMG submission 10682)
TATTAGCACTATTCCATGTTATCGCAAAATCTCCTGCTACTGCTCCTGTAATATAGTTATTAGACTGAGTAGCCATCCCATATAGAGCTGAGTATGTGGGGGATGCTATGTTATCTGCAAATCGTATTGAAGGCCCTACCCCTGTAACTGCCATTTGATTATCCGCACTTGCACTATAAACTACAAATCGCCTTCCACCATTAGTTGTAGTATTAACCATAAACCCTGTACCATCATCATAAGCTGTACTTGTATTAACAGTATTTGTTCCTGTCCATTTGGTTATATAGTTAGTTGTTCCTGTTCCTGTTACGGGATTGGTAAGAGCATTTTGTTTATTATTAAAAGTATTCCAATCTGTAGAACTTAAATAACCATTACTACTTGTAGTTGCTTGTGAAATAGAAATAGCCGGAGTAGTACCACCCGAAGATGAAATAGGAGAAGTCCCTGTTACGCTTGTAACATAAGTTCCTGCTGCCTGATATTGTGGAATATTNAAAACCCCTGTACTTGTAGTNTANGTAGCTGCTCCACTTGTTCCTGTTGTTGTTAAACTTATTGCATTTCGTGGGTAGAATGTTTTATATCCTGCAAGCATCGAGGCAGTATCAGTATAATTAACCTTTAAAGCAGTAACACCTAAAACATTATTAAATCNNGGTTGAATTGTTGCAGTATCCGCATTTAAAGCTACTATCCCTGTACGGTAGTTATTCAACATTGAGGCTGTATCAGTATAGTTTACTTTTGTAGCTACCACCCCTAATACATTATTAAATCGAGGTTGTATTGTAGCTGTATCTGCATTTAGGGCTATTATACCTGTTCTGTAATTATTAAGCATAGAAGCCGTATCAGAATACTTAACATCTACCCCTCTACTACTATCTACATAATTTTTATCTACCTTAGTCCTTGAAGTATAAGATGACCCTAAATTTGAAGTATAAGTATCTAATCCCGAAGAATTAATTGTACCTGTAGTGCTAAACCCTGCTGTTCCTGCTGTGCTATTTGTAGGGAAGAAAACATGGACATCCCATTGACCTGCTGAAAAGCTATTAGATAATAAAATAACCTCAACATATCCCCCCGAAGGAACTGTATATAACGCACCCCCACCATATTGTTGTATTGCTAAACCACCTGTAGCATTATTGTTAAATTGATAAGTATTTCCTATTGCGATAGTTGTTGCATTGGGTAATACTATTGTAGTTGTAGTTGGTGCACCACTTGTTATATACCAGTTCTGTGATGATGAACTTGTCATATTAGTAGTAGAACCACCTGCTACCCCTGTTACTGCAGATTGAAACCCATTAGCTGCTACAAACCCTGTAAAATTAGCAGTAGTTCCATTTAGATTACCCGTTAAAGTACCACCACTTAAAGGCAAATAACCGCCACTTACTGACCTTGTATAAGGTGCTAACATTGCAGCCGTATCACTATACTTAACTCTTGCAGCAATTTGAGCAGCTTGATAGATAGTATCGGCATTAAGAGCAATAATACCATTAAGATAATTATTAAGCATCGAAGCAGTATCAGTATAATTTACTTTTAAAGCTAAAGCTGCATTAGCAGTTGCAGTCCTGTAATATGGACTAAGCATGGAAGCCGTATCTGTATAATTAACTTTAGTTGCAAGTTGCGTGTTAATGTAATTAAGCCGACCATAAGGAGAAAGCATAGAAGCAGTATCGGTATATTTAACATAACTTCCTAAAGCTGTAGTTCTTGCATAAGGGCTTAACATTGAAGCCGTATCTGTGTACTTTACTCTCGCAGCAATTTGGGCTGCTTGGTAAACCGTATCTGCATTTAAAGCAATTATTCCTGTACGGTAATTTGCCAACATTGAAGCAGTATCACTATATTTTACAGCAGTTAAACTTCTTTGATAAGGGCTTAGCATGTTTGCTGTGTCGGAATATTTTACTAAATAAGAATACCATCCAGCCCCCAACCATTTGCCTGTAGTGTCTATTTTCCTTAGGTAAGGGCTTAACATAAAAGCTGTATCCGAATATTTAACCAAAGAAGGTAACCATCCAATGCCAATCCATTTCCCTGTTGTATCTATAGTATGATTATAAGAAAGTTTTAATCTTCCTTGATTATCAACGCTTAAAACGCTATCTCCTGAATTATTGTTTTTATACTTAGCAAATGTTAAGCTATCTGTGTATTTATATTTTCCATAAATAACAGTTTGACTTTTTGCCAAAAAAGGTAATAATACTACTAAAAATATAAATAATTGCTTCATTATAAAGTAATTGTCTGAGTGTAAAGAATAAATAATGTTTCGCCAACACCTAATGGGTCTATTCCAATCAATTGAATGGATCCCGTAATTGAATTGAAAATAAATTCACTACTTTTTAAAGGCTTAATCTCTCTTTCAATTTGTAAAATATTCATGCCTTGTAAATCAACAATAGTAATGTCTGTTTCTCCTCCTGTGGCTGTATAATACAGCGATAATGGTTTTATATACATATTTAATCCTTGTGGTGTTACAGGTGCAGGATTGATAGGAATAATAACAGGGTTCTCGCCACCTATAACTTGGAACCAATTATTAGTGTTTTGCCCGAATAAAGTAGAAAAAACCTCCCCCGAACCTGTTGTTATTTTATAAGTTGTTTGGTCCTTAACAATAGATTCATTCCATATTATAGCCTCATTAGAATAAGGGGCTGCATCAGGAACTAAATTATTGTCTTCTAATAATTTTATATAATTATCAAGTGTGCCGTAAGTATTTAAGCATACATCGCTAAATGACTGCCCCGAAACCGCATAATAAGTTGTCATATAGTTGCATTTGGAGTTATAATAAATTTACCATCAGGTGATAAAGTAACTGTTGGATTAGTTACTGTATAACCATCTGACACTAATTGTAATCTTAATTTTTTTGTCAATTCCTGAATTTGTGCCGCCCCTTTTTGCCATGCACCAATACCAATTCCATCGGCAGGGTTTTGTTTCCACCAACCTGGAAAAGCATTTATAGTATCTATTATGTGCTGCTCATCACTTGCAGCAATTAAAAAATCACCATTCTGCAAATTGCAGTCATTATTTATCAATGAAATATCAAAATTAGCCATGTGTTATCTTTGTATTTTCTATGTCAACCACCTTAGTGGGAGTTAATGTTCCACTCACCGGGGTTGTCGTGATAGTAGTCGGACTTCCTATTGAAACAACTCCATGTGTATGGGCATTAAAGGTACTGATTAATTGATTTACTTTAGATTCCAAGTTATTCAACTTAGCCACCAAAGGATTAGCCTCAACCAATCCCCCTAGGGCTCCATCATTAAAAGTTATGCTCCCATCATTTAAAATCTCAATAGAGCTATCTCCTACTTGTAAATAAGCCTTATCTATATCCGAATAAAGGACCACAATAGGATTATTTTGAGTAGAATATAAAATCATAACTGTTGAACCGATGACAGGAACTAAAAGCCATCCATCACATATCCCAGCTTGTAATTGAACATTAGGCAATGGCATCTCATCATCTACAGTACAAGTACAGGTATTGCCTTCAATACTTTGAACAGTACCAACAAGCATTCTAACTTTATCTTCTTTAAAAGTTCCTGCCATCTTTTGAATAGCTGATATGACCGCTCTGTTACTCATAATAATTTATAATCTAAACTAATTATTTGTCTATGACCATCCTTTCCCCCTGTATATTCAACTCCTCTAACAACATATTTTCCCGATCTATCCGGCATAATGTGGTCTATTATTTGAATATGGTCGCCTAATTTAACAAATGGATAAGCAAAAGTTGTAAACTTTCCTTTAAATCCTGTGTAATAATATTTTTTTAACTCTGCAATCCCCAAATTAACCATTGTAGTAACATCGGATATATTAGGGAAGAATAAAGTTCTCCTTTCTCCTTCGGTATTTGCAGGCAATTCTTCCCCTTTCTTTTTAACTATATGCTGAAAATTACCTGATGAATCAGTATAAACCAATACAGTCAATCTTTCTTTTTTAGTTTTCTCCTCGCCTTTTTTATTATACCCAGCTGATACAGTATTTATAGATTGACAAACAGCCGATAATTTAATATCATCTTTTCTTTGGAAATCTAATTGGTCGCTAATTATATTTTGTTGAAAAGCAAAAACATTAGTTGTTACAGCTTCCGAAGCGATATAAGGAGAAAGACCTAACCTTAATTCATTGCCTCTAAAATAGCTTTCTATATGAAAATCTTTTCTTAATCTTTCACAAAGCTGTGCAACAGTTTCATTCTCAATAATAAAACTTCCTATATTAACATCACTTAATTGATTAACCGTAAATTCTGTCCCAGCTAATAATAACTGAAATAAACTTTTAAGACTACTGCTCCAAACTTGCCTTTTACATGGAATTTGTTTTAATTTCCACATATTATTTTGACATTCTAATTGAATAGGCTTTTTAGATGTAACCTTACTAATATATCCTTGAAATATTTGCGTTACGGAACTATTCCCATCTTCTAACCAATAACCATATTTAACCGTAACCTTATCTCCCCTTTGGAATAAATTATTTACCTGTAAATCTGATTGGGTGCCTCCTAATGGTTGAAGTATGCCATTAGCATCTTTAACATACATATTTTTTGGGAAAGTAATCTTACATTCATTAGTAAGGTTTACCCATTCATCCGTAGCCGAAAATTCATTAACAAAATTGAAAGAAAAAGACATATTTCTCCCATTAGTTACTTGTTGAAATGATATTTCAGTAATCGGTCTATACATTCGGCTGGCTTATTTTAAGTTCAACAGGATTATCAGAAATAGCCGAAATAGAAAACATTTGATAAGAATACCCGCCCTCTACCTGAGGAAAACTATATGAATCAATTACTATTTGGGATATCCCTAAATTATCTAACCACCAAGCCGTTATTTGCTTGCTTACAGGGGCATCTAACCATGTTTTGAGGAAATATACATCTAACTTAGGATAAATGCCGTTAGACCCCGTTATAATGCCGTTTATGGTTATCTTGGCATCATCTTTCCCTATATATTCTTTTACTGTACCATCTCTCCCTTGAATTTCTGTTTTTACAATTCTTATAGGTTGGTCGATAGTAATTATACAAGTGTTTAAAACAATATCTTGCCCCGAAGGATAGATAGTTTTACCTGTAAAATCTGTGTAAATAGGTACAGGCTTTAAAATTAAATTAGAATAAATCGGGGTGCCTAATGATGAAGTGCCGATTGGTAAATCAGGTACATTTTTTACTTGTAATTCAGGCTTACCCTCATAAGGATTATTTTGTTTTGCATTGATTACAGCAACATTATTTAAATTGTAATAACGAGCTAATTTAGTAATTGCCCCAGGTGCTTCAAAGCCTCCTTGTAAATTTATTAAACTCATATTCCAGCTTGTATTGAACTATCGTTTACCGCTTGAAGTAATGTATTAGCAACGTGTTCCTGAATCTTTCCGTATGATTCCTGCATATTAGTAGTGCTAACTTTAAATTGTTCTATCAATTTGTTAATAGAAATATTTATTGTAACTGATTTTTGCCCTGTAGCTCCCTTTGGTGAAATATCTTTAGTAGGTCCTTTCGGGTTGTATTGCTCCCATTGGTCCTTTAGCAACTTTTTTCTTTTCTTCTTCTTTAGGTTTGCCAAAATCAGCCATTCCTGATGCGTAACCTTCCTTTCCCGCTTTTCCTATTCTTTCAGCCGCATTTTTTACTGCTGAAATAGCTTGTTCAGCCCCCGAAGCAATCATTTTAGGATCAAAAGTTAATATTCCTGTGATTGTTTTACCCAATCCCATAAATACATCGCTTACAATACTTGCAAACTCCTTTAATACTGCCCATGTAGCCCAAACTCCGCCCCTAAATTTGCCAAAAGTATCATAAGCCCACATAACCGAAGCCGTTACTGCTGCAATAGCCGCTATTACTAAAGTAATTGGAGAAGTTAATACAGCTAAAGCTGCATCTAAAGCCCATGTAGCCGCTGTTAATATAGTTGTACCTATTGTTGCTGCATTGACATAAAGGGTATAAAGCCCATAAGCAACTGCTGCCACTCCTAATCCTATCCCAACAGCTTTAACAATAGTTTGATTTTCTTTAAGCCATTCGATGAAATGTTTAATCCCTTCCCCAGCAGAAACAAATAAACTACCTATCTTAAATAATGCCGGAGCCAAAAAGCCTAACAATTCTTCCCCAGCTTGACCGACCGCCATAGAGAATGAACCCATCATCTTATTAAAACCCGCTATTGGGTCTGCCTCAAAAGCTGCCTTAGCACTCCCGCCAAACTCCACGCTAAGTTCTTTTAATATAACTTGTTGAGCCTGGGCTGTATGCCCTGTTGCCACCATGTTTTTAATCATTTCCTTTTGGGCTTCACTAAAATTTACCCCTACTCTATGTAAAGCCGAAACCCCTTTAATTGGGTCTTGCAAAGCCTTACCCACTTGAATAGCTGAACCCTTTAAATCTGTACCTAAACGAGTGCTCATATCAGCTATCAACTGAGAAGCTGGCATAAATGATTCTTTAGTAACCGCAGGGAATGTCAATAGAACAGATTGCATTTGTAGCATAGCTGTTCTACCATAAAGCATTCCTGAACTTAAGTCTTTAGCCCCTTTTTGTATATCATCAAATGTTAATCCGGCAGCACCCTTTGTAGATTCTAATCCCGCCTTAATTTGGGCATTCGCCTGTTCTAATTCATGAAATTTCTCAACAGATTGTTTAATAAACTCCCCACCCTTGAATACAGCAAAACCGACACCTAAGAACCCTAAAGATTCTTTTACTAAATCCATCGTTCCATGCAACTTTTTAGCTGCACCATCCGCTTCATGTAATTTATTAGTTAATAAATCCTTTAGCGTTAATTCATATTGTACCTGTTCTACTGCCATTGAGCTGTCTTTTTAAGGGCAAACTGTAATCGCCCTATATATTTTGCGAAATCCTCGTCATTTAATGTATCAGGGTCTATCCTGAAATAATATTGAATTAAGCATCCCCATTGTGTTATCTCATCGCAGTTATCATCAATCCAGCATTCTTCTATTTTTTTTTAAACTGATTAACCGCTAATGTTACAAGATTGTAGGCTTCTAATGTAGCACCTAAATAATATTTATCATTTTCGGGTGATTCATTATAAATCCTTGAATCGCTTTCCTCTTTAATCAAATAAGCATCTACAACTTCACTAGCAGCAGTAATAGGACTTGTCAAACCTTTATCCATTACTCTTAGTTTAACAAAACGTGGAGGCTCTTTCATAAAACCTATTACCTCATCATCGCTTCCTTCAACTTTAAACACAATCGGATGAACAACAGCACCATGTTTTGCACTTAATTCTTTTGCTTTTAATGCAACTTCTTCGTTTGTCATAATATATTTTTGAACAAATTTAAGCAAAAAAGGGATATAAAAATATCCCTTTTCCAAAAAAAACTACTATGAAAAACCTATGCTGCCGTATTTATGACTTATGTTCTACTAATCCAATTATTATAGGAAGTTCAACCATAATTTTTGTATCTCCTTGTGCTACTGTGAAAGGGTCTTCTAAGAACTCACAAGCCTTTAAAACATCTAAAGCCGGCTGTACTCTTGTACCTGCAAAAGATACTTGAATATCAAAGAAAGGAATATCCAATGGGTCTCTTGAAGGAGCAGCTGCAATAATTGCATTCCACTCATCACGATACAAAGTAATCTTTCCTTCGTATTCTTTATTTCCATAACCACGACTTACAGGCTCGATGCCAAAACCGTAATTATTTTCTTTTTTCTGTTTGCGTTTATATTCAACGTGAGTAATGCCTACAACAGGAACTCCGAAAAGAACCAATTTAACATTTGCCCATGAATAATTTACGCCATTTATTAGTGGTGTTGCCATTTTTTAAATTTATATTGAAGTTACAAAACCGATATTAACCTGAATAGACCTCGCCACTCCGATAGGCACTAACTTAACAGCTATAATCAATTCACCTGTAGATAAAACATTTTGTGTTGGATCTATTGTAACTGATTGAGCAGAAAGTTCAGTATCTCTAATCATTTGAACTAAGTTTAATTCAGCCAAACTTTCAAAATATGCTATTGTAGTGTCTGCCAAAGTACCATCTGAATTTACTTGTACAGGGCTATTTAAAGCAGGTAATACAGAAGAATAAACACCTCTAATTGCTTTATCTATAACTCTGTTGTTTTCGATATAAGCATAATCAGAAGTTACTATAATAGCTGTATGAGAATCATTTACATAACTTCCAGCGATACCCACATATTTAATTAAGAAAATATAGCGTAAGTTATCTAAGGCATTTAAGAAATTCTGTGATGAAGCAGAAACTAAAACACCATTTGCGAAAGCTATTGTATCTAATTCATAACCATTACTGAAATTATATTTACCAACCCATGCAATATCATCGCTAACAGAAGATGCAGAAACAGCCCCTAAAACAGCACCAACACAAGTGATAGATTTCCCGTAGCCTAAGTAAAGATAAGCTCCTAAACCACCTCCATCTTGACCTATAACTACACTCACCTTATTGTTAGATAAAGTTGATAAGTCAGTCAAAGTTGAAAGGTCAGAAGTAGCACTTAAATCTGCTGCATAAATAACTGATAATGGTTTGTGATTACCATCGCAATTAGTTACTACTTCATTTTGAATTACTGTCAAATCACCTACTGCATAAGTAGCATCTTTCCAAACTGCCAATTCTCTAACCTTACCGTTTGCGTAGTTTTGGATAGTTGTAATTTCAGTAAAAGTATAAGTAGAAGGAACTGCGAAGAAACCTACATATAATTGCCCTTTAGGGTTTAATCTAAAGTATTCTGCAATATGGTAATGCCATATAGCTTGCTTAGAAGCTACACCGCCTGAAAATTGGGTAATTGTTCCAGCAATAGTCCCAACAATAGTAACCGAAAGTGGAGCACCTGAATTTAAGAATATACCATTTCTTTTTGGGGCAACAATTGTTAAAGTAGCAGTAGTAAATGATGCAGTATAACCATGACTTACGGTTCCTGCATTAATTAAAGCTGCGATATTAGCACCCAATAAAGCAATAGAAGAATCTCCTGTAACTTTTGTATATGTACCTAAGTTAATAATAACATTATTAGCCTCTGTAACTTTTAAATTGATAGTATCTCCTGTTGCACCTAAGGTAGTTATTAAATAACTTGCCTGGGCAGAAGTACCATCAGAATAATCAGCCTTAATACCTGCTGCTTCGGCATCAGAAATACTAAACAGTTGTTTAATTCTGTTAGTTGAACTGAAACCCGAAGGGAGGTTAGCTGTGTAAAAAAGAAAGCCGGAAATGAAATCTTCTCCTGCGAGAGGTCTGCCAAGTCCGCCTTGCCCTTTTACAAATATGATGTCATTTAATGCCATTTTATTTCTTTTTAGTTGGTTTCTTTTTAATCACTTCCGCAACGCTAACATCTGAATTGCCTTTCGTTACTTTTTCTGCACCATGTTTCATGTGTAGATAGTAATCTCCGTTAGGCATTACCCAAATATGCTCAACGTGCGGGAGTGAATTAAAAACCTCTTTAAATAATTCTTCCATTATTAATAAGCATTTCTGCTAAGCTCAACCCATTTAGCACCATCGAATATAAAACAGATGTTTGCTCTAAGTCCGCTTGATACTGCAATAGAAGATGAAGCTACTACGGCATTAGAACCACTAAATTTAAGTTTATTACCACTTGTAGTTCCGATAACAGTAAATTTAACTAAATCTCCAACATAGCATTTCGCTACGCTAGGGAAACTTACTACTAAACTATCAATCAAACTAACTGCGATGTGTGAATTGTAAGCATTCAAATTTAATTTAACGCTATCTGCACCAGAGGCATCAGAAGCAGAATAAAATTTGAAAGTCAATGCACGAAAAGTATTATCATTGTTCGCACCTACTCCGCCACGTGGAGTTGTTGATTGTGCAGAAGCAGCAACCGAACAAATTACGAATAAAACAAAAAGTATTTTTTTCATTTTTATATTTTTTTTAAAAATAAGGGGGTTGCCCCCCTTTAAATTATGCTGTTAAAGTTGTGTAAAGAACGAATTGGTCAGGGAAACCTATTTGAGTATCCATTTTGAATAGACCTTTAACGAAGAACAATTCAGAGTTGTTTTGCAATCTCATTAATTGTAATTGGTTATCTTCGGTGCTATTGATACCAATCCATGTGTTTGAATCAACATCAGGTTTTTGGATAGCTAAATAGAAAGTGTTTTCAGGAAGACCTGCAACCATTTCAATATCATAACCTCTAAATTGATCGTAAGCTCTTTCGTCAGAACGAACGTTTTTGTAAAGGTCAGTTCTTAGGGCTTCACCATATTTAAGGTAATCAGCATAAGAAACTACATATTTCAATCCACCTTTACCGAAACGACCTAATAAAGCCTTTGGAACTAAATTCAAAGCAGCTGTGAATTGGTCACGAATGTTTGAAGTAGTCAAAGCTACAGGATTAGGAACAGTAATAGTAGGATAATTAGGGTCAGAAGCAGCATCCAACAATTTCTTAATCAAACCATCAAAATAAAAGTAATTAGCTGCATCAGCGTGTTCACCTTTAGTTGTTGGGTCAATAGCAGCTCCACCTGGATCAGTATCATATTGAATACGGCTTCTGTGGATTGCATTTTCAAAAAACTCATTCAAACGCTTCATGGTCTGAATCATCATGAAATTTTCAGCAGTAACAGGAAGTTCACGACCTAATAATTTAGGTTGCAATTGTTCTGCATAAAAATGTTGTTCATAATCTCTAGGGTTGAACTCGTAGTACAACATTAAATCCTGTGGAGTTAATACTCTACCATCTACATTCACACTACCTTGTGAAGTTGGAGTAGCAGTTCTCTTTTGGATGAAATTTGCAACTTCAATACGAGGGATAGTCTTCTTTTTACGAATACCATCTTCAACATAAATACAACCTTTTTCGATTGTGTCTGCACCTACTACCGCACGAGTAATCATATAGCTTGCTGCTGGACCACTCCACGATGTGTCTTGAATATTTAACGCTTCTGACATCTTGCTTTATTTTAATTTTTAGATTTTATTTTTAATTCTTAAGTCAGCCATTGCACCAGCGATAACATTTGTTAAAGTAGCTTCATTTGCAACATCTCCAACTTCGATTTTAGCAGCTGTTTTGTGAACAGGTAATGCTTCAATCATGTTTTTTGCTTTTTCAAAACCAATAGCTTTAGCTGTAGCAACCCATTCATTAACTGAATCAGATTTAATGCGACCTTGCTTAACGAAACCTTCAAGCATATTTTTAGCCTTAGAATCTTCGGCTTCATCTTCTGCTTTTTTCTTAGCTTCGTCTGCATCTTCGGCTTTCTTTTTAGCTTCTGCATACTTGGCTTTGTAGTCTTCCATTTCGTCTTCCATTGCCTTGATTTTGTCTTCCATCTTCTTAAGCTTGTCGTCAGCTTCCGCTTTCTTATTCTCAATAGATGAAATTGCACTAAGGATTGCATCCTCATTAGCTTCGGCTTGTAAACCTAACTTATTTGCGACTTTTGTCATTTTGATTGTATTTGTTTTTAATAAAGAATTTAAAATTTTGTTACCATTCATGCCACATTGCCTTAACATCATTTGATACAGTTGCCCTCCTCTTGTTATGTTCGCTGCTCACTTCTATTGTATCGCAAAACCCATTTTGGAAAGCTTCTGTTGCTGTTATCCAAGTAGTTTTAGACATAATCATTAAGATTTCAGCCTCGCTTTTGCCTGTTCTTTCAGCAATCATGATAGCAATGCTCTTTTTCATCTTTTCTATTTCTTCACCATCTCCGCCATAAGGATTATGGTACATCAAAAGAGAATAATCAGCCATGATTCTATTCCTTCCAGCTTGGAAAATTACTGCCGCTATACTTGCTGCTATTCCTACATTATAAGTATCAACCTTTGTTTTACTTTTTAGGATAGCATTATAGATAGAATAACCATCCATAACAATTCCGCCTGGTGAATTAATCCAAACTTGAATCCTTTTTTTACCCATGTTATCCAACATAAGTAATTCCGCCTGAAACAAAGAGCCATCTATTCCCTGTCCTTCCTGTTCATCATAACCAATATGCTTATTTATGAGCATTATTGGTTCGTCTGCGTTTGGATCTATACAGTAATTCATAGCACAAATTAAAATTGATTATTTATATTTCCTAAAAAGTGTGCCACTTTAAATACGAAGGTACATTGTACGTATTACGAACTAAGTACGAACGTATCCTGTACGTACAAAAAACCGTATAAAAAAACCCTCGTTAATACAAGGGTTAATTTTTAATAGGAGTTTTTACTGCGGACACGAGAAAGGTAGTCAATCCTTTGCTCAGGAGGTAGTCTTTGAAAAAAGTCTTTAACCATAATGTTTACAGATTCACTAAGACTCATTTCATTTGCCTCAGCATAAGTTCTTAATAAATTATCATTCTTGGGCTTTAAATAAGCCACCACTCGCCTTTCTTGTGTTGTTTTTATATCCATTTATTTCGATATTATTACCCAATCAACTGATAAATTTTGTACAGCACTTGCACTTTCTCTTGCTACTATATCAAAAGAAGATGTTGTTTTATTTTTAACTGCAAAAAAAGTATTCAAATCATCGGAAACATTTGATGCAGCCGAAGTAGGAGTAATCAATACAACATAATTCGTATTTGCCAATGTAGAACCCAAAGTTACTGTATGAGTAGTATAAGGAGTTGCTATATCCCCTATGTATGCACTACCAGCAGCCAATATAGGATTAGTCAAAGTAGGATTATTGATAACATAGTTAGGATAACCACCTGAAACCAAAGTCCCTGTGATACTAACTTGTGCCGGGATAGTAAAATTTAAAAAGAATGCACTTGAATAATCGCTTATCCCGCTTCCACTTGCCCCTTGTGAAATTTGCATTTTTCTAATGTTGTGTACATTATGAGTTGTGCTATCTGTAAAAGTTACGGGATCTGCAAAGGTTGTATATTGTGAAGTAACCTGACTGAATACTGCCGTATTACCTGAACTTGCTGTAAAGTTAGCCGCATCAACTAAATAAACTTCTCCGTTATAGAAAACTGCTCCTGCCGCAATAGCATAAACACTTCCTGAACCTGTATTAGTACATCCATTTAATACATAAAGGGTTGAAGCATTATAAGTATTGCCTATTAATCCTGTAATAGTTGCACCTAAAGTTTCTTTGTGTGCATCTTGCAAGAATTGTAGTGTTCCCTTTTTTAGGGGCATTTGAGTTGTATCGCTAATCGGGGTTATGTCTAAAATTTTCATAATTAGTATGTCTGAATTGTAAAGTTAAGACTTGCAGGAATAAAACGACGTATAAAATCGCTTACTTCTTGAAAGTTTGTTGTTGCGTAAATTGATGTTGGAATATTTATTTGAAAGTTGTTTACTTGAATAAATGGGTATGAATAACCAATGGTTGAACTGCTCATAGTTTGACCTACATCGCTTCCTATAGTTTCACCTATATTAAATCCGACCAAAGATGAAGGCAAATTTGTTATATATATGTCCGAAACAGCTGGAGGTTGCCTAAAATTAGAAAAAAATCTCTGATTTAAGGCGTATTCTAATACTAATTTCTGCCCATTGAATAAAACTCTGCTATCAACACCTAAAAATGAAGGCAAATAAACACTCCAGCTTGATAATGGGGGTTGGTCTGTATTGTTATCAATTAAACTTTCATAAACAATTTGCTTATAAATTACTCTTGCCCCTTTAGCATAAGTTCCGGCAACCCATTGAGCATAAGGGCTTCCTGTTTTATAATCTCCTAAATATTTATCTCTCAAATATTGTATAGGAGAAATCAAAGATTGTAGCCATCGAACATTTATCGCCTGTCTTTTATCAACAGGCAATAATTCAACGACCTTACTATTAAAATTTATATTATACAGTCCCATTTTATTGTGCTATAAATTGTAAAGAATCAGCGAAAGTCTTTCCTGCTGTAGTTTCCTGAACTATGTATCCTGCGATTGTATTCCATTGCCTTTGAATAACAGTTTGATTTAAAACTAAGTCTATCCCAGCTGCGAAAGAACTTGCATCATCACGACCACGTACATTGTTAAGGACCACATCATTAACTCCTGCCACCCCTCTAATAACTCCTTCTAAATCAGAAATCTTTAACGATCCATCAAAGTTAGTAACAGATAAATTTTGTAAATAAGTATTTATTGTATCAATAACGCTTTGTTGAATGATAGAAGCATACTGCCCTTGATAATAGATTGAAGCATCAACATAAATCTTATCAGCATTTAAGCTAATTACTAAATAATTAATCCCAGCAGCTCCAATAGTATTAATATATCCTTGTGCTGCACTTAATTCCGCACTTGCTAAAGCTACATAAGGGCTACTTTTAGCCACTTTTAAAGTTACGCTATTGCTTATGTCACTTGTAACAGAACAAGCCGTTATAATACGCTTTGTATCATCTACGACAGGGTATTGAGGAACTGTATCAATTAGTTGAACTATCTGTGGGACTGTAGCATCATATTGAAATTCAAACATCTTAGCTTGCAGCCATAAAACGCTTGCCCCAGCAGAAGCATTAACCTGATTTTCTACATTTGTTAAAAATGAATCTAATAATTGCTCTAATATAGCTATGCAAGTAGCAACAACAAAGGTCCACAAATTCCATATAGCCCTTTTTGAGGTACTATTTAAACCTGCTAATTCAGGTTGTGCATTTTTTGTTGCAATAATTTCTTGTTGTATCGTATCTATTGACCTTGCCATTATATTGTTATTTGTGGGGTTGCTGTTACTGTTAATTGTACGGGAGGATTAACATAATTAAACGCTTCTCCGCCTGTGGTATCTATTAATGAGCATTGGAAGTCTATGATGTAATGATAGACATCTGTATGCTCATAATCTTGTTGCTCTGAAACTTTCATCAATCTACTGCATCCGGAAGGTTCATAATAAGTTAAAAGTCTTACTATTGAATCTCTTAAAGAAAATATGCTTTTATTTTCTTCTAATGTCCCATCAACGGAATCATACTCTGTTTGCCCTATATGAATTTTGAATGTTACATCTGATTCTGTGAAACCACTCGATAATTGAGAATGATTTTGGTTCATTTGTACTTCAACAAAAAAACAAGGAAAAGGGAATGATTCAATCTTTCCCTGTTCCATGTATTTGAATTGATTATTAAATATTCTACAAAACCCATAAGAGGATTGTATAATATTCTTAATGTCTAATATTGCGTTATTTATCCCTGCCATATTTTTTGCATATAGCTTTTAATTTTATCTAATTGCCTTTTTCTTAATAAAGGAGAATCTCCAACAAACTGCCTTTTAGGAATTTTACTTGTTCCATAATTATTATACCCGGCATATTCGTTTTCTCCTCCTGTTGTAACCACAAATTTAATCGAATTAAAGTCCGCTTTAACAATACTATTAGATAAAGCCCTTCTTAATGTACCCGTTCTAACCAATATTGCACTATTCCTTCTCGAATCAGCACCCTTCTTTGGGTATTTATAAGCCGGAGTGCCTGGGGTTCTTCTTTGTACCTCTTTCCATTTTTGCCCATCCCATTCTTGCTTATCAAATCCTTCCATAAAATAATTCAAAGTATCATTAGCGATTACTTTAGGTAGGTCCGTTTTCATACGTTCTACCTTCTCGATTATTTTATCAAAGTTAAATTTATCCATTAGTTCATGCTTTCCCAAAGTTCAACTAATAAGGGAGTTGATTGCTGCTGGCTCCCTCTTTCAATATATACCCCATCAAATTCTAATCCATCATCGGGTGTTAATTCCCTTTCTAATTTCCTCTCTACATACTGTTTGAATTGGTCATACATTCTTGGCAATAGATGAATAGCCTTAATAGGCATATTTTTAATTCTATGACTAAAAATGCAACTTGCACACATATCTACAGCTTGAACATTAACCGCTTTATATTCTTTCCAATTTATCATGGTCTATCAAAAAATTTAAAACATTCAAAATTATTAGCCAACCTTATATCATCATCCGCAAACAAAACTATTAAACAATGGTAACCTATAACTCCCCTGCTTACCACTATGTCAGTTTCTACATACATTAGTCTTCATCTTCGGGCAAAGGTAAATCAAAATTCCTTCTCCCTAATTCTTTAGGTGCTGATGTAAAATAAGGATGTTCGGGACTAAATACATAACCATCTTTCCCTACATTCATTTTAAATACATCTTGCATATCTTCGTCAGCATGCTTCTCCGCTTCTTTTACTTCTTTTTTACTGCTAATCTCGCCTTCATCTAATTGTAAAACAGTAGAACGGCAATTCCAATGATTAGGAGGATAGTATTGATCCCAAAAAGGGTCATTTACAGGCAAAGTAATCCCATCCAAAGGCTCGCATATCTCTGTAGTTTGTGAATCTTCTACTACTGAAAGTCTTAATAAAGGGAATAAGTCTTTATCTTCTTCAATCTTATTCCATTTAGCCGCCATCTGCCCACTCGCTATCGCTGTATTATATTCAGTCTTTGCATAATCTTCATTATACAATTCGTAAGTCTGTTTTGCGTCTTTAAAAAACTCCTTAAAGGGTTTTATATTATCATCTTCATCGTATATCTTATCTTGTAAAACCCTTACTTCCTCATAAGTCTTAGCAGCGGAGAACATATATATATTGGTCCTCAATTCCTTTAATAAAGCTAAATCTTTCCCACCAAATTCCTCCAATCCCCCACCAAACCCCTTGTAAACCCCTTTCTCTAAATATTCAGCAATAGCAAAATATAAATTTTCAGGCAAATCTTCGGTTGTTATATCTCCCGAAAAAATACCCTCTAACAATTTTTTTATTTCTTTTTCGCTTAACATTAAATGTATTTTTCAAATTTATCTATAAAGCCAAAATCATCATTCACTAATAAGACGCCTATAATATCCGCAATAAAACAGATAACTATTGCTAAAGATAACAACATAAATGCTGAAAAAACAAAAGGGGTTAATATTGTTTTAATCAATAACCTCATTTATAGAATTGCTTTAACTTATTTTGAATCTTAGTGGGTGCTGGAAGTACAGGGGCTTCTATCTTCATGGTTGGAATGCCTGTTCTTTCCTCAAAGTATTTAGCATCCATCTGTAAGCCTGCATTCTTCATCGCCAAAGCTATGTTAGCCGTAAGCTGATTGTTTGAATCTTCCTGTTCTCTTTGTTCAAGTAGCTCATGATTATTAGAAAAGCAAAATCTAAATTCTTCGGGTATATTAAACCCTAAATTTCTCATTTTATCTAATAAAACATCGTTTACAATATCTTCCAAGAATGCCGCATCAACTGCTGCTGTATCTCTTAATGCTTGGTGAGCAGGACTATTCTCTCCGTTATTACCCAACTTGCCGGGGATACTATCTAAAGCATCGGCATGACCTAATATAATTTTACTAATCTTACTTTCACATCTTTTCTCCAAACTTTCGTATATCTTAAAGCCTTGACCGCCCTTAGTTTCTACTAATTCAACCTCATCCATTAAATCTGTAAGGATATATCCAGCTGAACCCATATTTGCTAAAGCTGATTCAAACTCTGCCCTTTCATCTTCATTGGTCTTAGCTGTTTTACCTTTCCTCATTGGCATACCATACAATTCGGCAGCATCCACATTAAAACCTAATATATTTCTACAAATAATCTCATATTGAGCCACATAATAAAGCAATCCATAACCTACTTTGGCGATACCTACATCTGTCGGGGTTGGGACCCATACGTGCCAATCGGAATAAGGTTCTTCTAAGAATTGGGCACCACTCAATGAATAAACATAAGAAGTAACATTCAATCTATCCGGGGAAATGTTAAATCTTCTGATAATAGTAAGCCCTGAAAACTCATCATTAATCAAATCATTTAAAGCAACTAAAGAATAACCGTAAAATTTAGCTTCTAAAGCATACTCTAAAAATAGAGCAAACCATTTCTTGTTAAATAGTTTATTTAAGTCTTCATTTTCTACCTGTGCCTCATTCTTAAAACACCAATCTCTTAATAAGGTCAAATCTTTTCTTCTTTTAATACAAGCATATACATGACCATTTAGAATAGTATCATTGTACATTCTTTGCATCCTTACTCTATGTGGGTACCATGCTTGTTCCGCTTCCTTTACAGCATCTCTCCACATTTGGATGTCATGCCTAATACGCTGTAACTGTACCGGAGTAATATATCCTCTAAGATTTTTCTCAACCTTATCTACAGGTCGCCACTCTGCACCCACTTCCGATAAAGGGTTTTGGGGGGTAGGGAAAAAGTAATTTCTAACTTGATTTAGTATATTAGGCATTATTAGTATGAATTTATATTTCTAATCTGTGATCCAAATCTTATCCTTCCACCCTGTGCAGGTTGTAACTTAGGAATATTAGGTGTAACATCTCCACGCATCGCCATTTTAAGCCAATCGATTGCGGCATTGTACCTGTCTATTCTTAATTGAGGAATATTTCTCGGTGCTATACGTGCGTGAAGATGATACAAAGTAATATCTGCAAAATACATTACCATTTGTTGGTCTCTATTGTCTGAATTTGACCATGCACTTTCATTTGTGATGTCGGTTCCTGCGGTAACCACGTAATCATATTGATAAGCCCAATAGAGAAAACCTTGAACTTGGTCATTTGGGAATATATTTTGGTAAGGAATATCGTATGTTTGGTAATATTGGATGCCATCCTCATGTGAAAGCACCGGGGTTTGTATTAAACAAGTATAAACTTTGCCCAGCCAATAAACTTTATCGCCCTTATTGTAAAGGGTGCCTAAATTAAACGTAGGGAAAGGAGTTAGAGCATAAAATATATCATATTGTTGCCCTAATAATGTAAATACGTTTGTATCAAAAACCCCTGAATAAGTAGCAATATTACATTCATATACATAACCATTCTCTAAAACTAAATTACCTAAATGATAAGTAAAATTACTTACAAATGGGGCTGCATTTAAATAAACTCTATCATTAGCATAATAAGGCGATGTTTTTACCCATTGAGTAGTATTAGAAAACTCAGTGCTAACATCAAATTTTTGTCTAAGATAAGAAATAGCCTCTGCCTGGGCAGCGAGCTCCGCACTACCTTGAATTAAAGAATTGGAAGTTATAATCTGCTGCAAGTTTGCATCCTGAATTATCTTCAAATAATCAAACGGTGTTAAATATGCCATCTTATTTATTTTTAGCTACGTGAGTAGCTTCTTTTAATTTTGTTTTCTTTACCCTCAATTTAGCATCAATAGTTTTTAACTGCAAAGCTGCCACTTGAATAGCCTCNTCCAAATCNTTATATCTTTGAGTTAATATATCTATTTCCTCACTTATTGTCATTTGGTCAGTATATAAAGCCCTTAATTCATCTTTCGCAATAGCGATTCTGTTTTTTATACTAAAAAAATGCTTAACATTTGCAAACATGGTGATTTATTTTTGTAAATTTAGTATGAATTTTTTGAATTTCGATTTTTTCCATAAGAAATGTTGTTAATTCCCCCACTTTGATATGACATAAACTCCGCAGCAAAGGCAAAACATAACATATAATCGAATAAATCGGTAAAGTGACCTACTTTCTGATAACGAACCTTAGTCTTTGGATCTGTTTCCATTTCCTTAGACTTTGTTCCATCCGAAGCCTCTTTTAACAAAACAAAATCATTGATAGTTCTTTTACAACTGTCATCTATCTTAATAATCACTCCGCCTAATTCTTTTTCAAGGACCGAATTAATCCACATACCCCTCATTGCGACACTTGGATTAGATTTTAACACCCTTAATTGTGGTCGGTAATCTTTCAACTCATCCAATATAAGCCTGAAAAAATTATATCCCTTTTCTAATTTGGTATCTTCCTTTTGTGCTGTTGCATCCCCGTAAACAAAAAGCCCTGTGTTATGATTAGGGTATTTTCTTCTGAACTCCCAGCATACTGCCCTAATGGTATTGTTAGGTGTTATCCCGGCAATCTCATCTATCATTGTAACCTTTTTACCCTCTATTTGGAATACTCCACAAGGTAAATAAGGGTTTACGTTATCATCCCAGCTAATATGTAAAGGTAAATTAGGATTATATGTTTCATGTGAAACGTGCCTATCTAATTCAAAGCATTTATAAAACTCGCCTCCGGTCTTTAATTGAATATCCCAATTCCCCTCAACAAATACTTCATATTGGTATCTGGGAAGCATTTTAAGGCTTTCTAAATAATCGGCAGGTATATAAGGGTTATCAAATATTTTGGCAGGGATATATTCCATTCCTTTAGGTAGTTCATCCTTTTGCCATTTATCGTAAATCCTATTTTTAAGCCATCCATTGGTTGGGTTGGCAGTCATAACTATTTTACTCGGGCATCCTTCGGAATGAAACCAACTTCCCGACCTTTCAATTACTTTATCAAAGGTCATTTCTTGTATCTCATTGGCTTCATCTATAAATGCTCCGTTAATTTCAAGCCCCCTAAATCGATTTAACTCTTTATCTGAATCAAACCCTTCCGCCATGAATATAAACTGACTACCATTGGTTAAAGTAACTGTTAAGCTCTGTTGGTTAAAGTCTTTAATATACTGACCGAATCCATTCTGAACAAACTCGTTAAAAGTAATCAATAAGGTTCTTTTTAGTGTAGGCAGGGTTTCTCTTAGAAACAACCATCTGCTTCGGGGATATTTGAAAGCTATTGTAAATGCGTACAGAACTAAAAAGTACGACTTGCCGCCACGTATAGTCAGGCACCCCCATACAACACTATCTTATTACGTTCACACGCAATATAGGCTTCACGCTGCTTGGGGGTGGGATTTATTTTAACTGTTTGCAAAATTTTTATTTTAAAAATGTTCATTAAATACTTTCTCCACTCCAATCTATTATAATAGGCTTAGCAACAGTAATATTTTGCTCTATTGTTTCCTTTGCCTTGCCATATCCTCGATCTAAAAGTAATTGAGCTGCCTTAACATCCCCTTTGGATGCCTTAGCCCTTAATGCTGATAATATAGCCTGTGCTGCTGTGATGCCATCTTTTTCTTCCCCTAATACCTCTGCCATTAACTCATCCAACTTAGGGAGTTTTTTTGGTCTGCCTGGACCGCCGGGATTACCTTTTTGAAAAGGTTTTAAATTTTGTTCGTTTGCCATAATTCACGATTTCTTCTCGATTTTTAAATCATTAAAAGCTTACATTCATAATTCTGTTCAATAAACTTATTATATGTTTGCTCTTGTTCTTCTTTTGATTTACAAATCACCTCAATTTTGTATTCTAATTTTATTTTATTATTAGATTCCTTACTCTCATCTGTATCGAAATTAGGAATATCTACTCCCCAATCTATTAACAAATTTACCTCAAATTCATTAGCTAAGGCATCCCAATCATGTTCACCATAGCTAACATTATCTTTAATTAAAAATTCTCTCCTTTGAAATTCGGTCCAATTATCCGCCAAAATAATAGGCAATTCCTTTAATCCTATCTCTGTTGCCGCTTTTAATCTCATATTACCGCCCAGCACTACATATTTACCATCTAAATCAGTAAAACATACTAAAGGTCTTTTCTCCAACATATCCGGGAACTCCTCTAAAGACTTTACTAGCTTTTTAAACTTATCATCTTTGATAATTCTTGGATTCTGCGGGTTGGGCTTTATTTTCTTAATATCTACTCTCATCCTTTAAATTTTGAAACTTTAAGTAATTCTTCTCTCCGATCTAAAAGAGCATCTAACAATTTGTTTACGTTTCTTATGCCATGAATGTGTTTGAAAACTTTTTGATACCTCCATATCTTATTCCAGGCATCGTTTAAGTCTTCCATACGGATTAAATTGTCAATGTATCTTTTTATGTATTTATATTCTGAAATTTGGTCTGTCATAATTTTAAATTTAAACCCCACCTGTAGAAACAGGCAGGGAACTTGCCATGAACCTAATAATTTTTAATAATTTCGTCTAATTCTGTTCTTGTCCATTTTTTTGTTGTTCTTGCGTTATTCTCTAACCATATAACCATATCTTCTCCAATCTTTTCAATCAAATTCTTTCTGTAGCCTATTAAATGAAATTCATCAAACCCATTGCACCTTTTACATTCGCCATGCACATTCATCTCATGGAATCTTAAATTGCTGGACCTTTTAACAGGTACATAATGCCCGGCATCCATCAAATCAGTAGGTGTTTGCCTTCCGCAGCTAATACAAGTAAAATATCCATCCTGTGAATCTCTTTTTCTTATGTAAGCATTAAATATTCGCTGTGCCTTAGCTGTTAATTTCGGGATTGTCTGTATCATGGACCACTAATTTAGTGCAAGTTAGAGAAATTTCTTTAATCCATTGGCAGAATTTAATATAGCCGCTGCCCTTTCCTCTAATGATTTAATCTGATTGTTTATTTCTATAGGGTCATGGCTTACATAATATCCGCATTTACTCGCTATTAATGGAATCATACCTTCCGAACGGATAAAATTGCACAATTTTCTTAATCTTGCCCCTGTTATTTTGTATTTAGGGAACATAGATATTAAAATCTCATCCGCAGTAATGGGGTTTTCTTTTGTTCTGTGGTTAAATCCGGTGATTAAAACTCTTATTAGCGAAAATTCGTATTCCGTTAAATCGTAGGTGATTGTTTCAAAATTAGTAATCATAGCATTTTATAAAATTGGTTATCAAAATAATTTTCTGATGAACTAATCCTGTATGGATGAATAGTATGGTCATACTTTCCTGCTCTGTGGGCATTAATAATAATCTCCTTTTCTTCTTTTAAATACTCATTTTCTAAAATGTGGTCTATGCACCAATCAATACCTCGTTCATCGTATTGATCTGCAAATTTTTTAAGCTTCTGTAATCCTTCGATAATTTTTTGAATAGGTGTCTGCATAGCGTTTTTTTTGTAAATATAATTAATTTGTATTAACTGCAAAATAATTTTATTTAAATCATAATATCCCTTATTATACGCATTAAGATATAATTTATCCCTTTTATGACACATTATATCTTTTAACGTATAAAAAGTAGCAGTTTTCACTATCTTTCTCAAAATTATAATATCCTGTTGTACCTAAATTATATAATCTTGCAACAAAGTAAGGGTAAAATGTAACAATTCTTGTAACAAAGTGAGCCAAATAAATAAATTATTCAGCTCATAATATTAATCTAAAAATATCTTTAAAGTCTTTTTCCCATCTTGATACACTATTTCTAATACCTCAAAATCTCCTAAC
>TBL_comb47_HYPODRAFT_10002342_pt1 | contig 23470 bp, 17 predicted proteins | sample TroBogypolimnion_40_FD_10682 | JGI IMG/M metagenome (IMG submission 10682)
GCCACTCAGGGGTTGCTGGAGCGCTTCGGCGCCGACCGTGTACTGGACACGCCCATCTCGGAGCAGGCCATCGCTGGGGCGGCCATCGGCGCAGCCCTCATGGGGCAGCGCCCAGTGGCGGAATTCCAGTTCATGGACTTCGCCCTGCTAGCCGCAGACCTCATGGTGAACTTCGCCGCCAAGGCCCACTGGCGGTGGGGTGCCACGGTGCCCGCGGTGTTCCGTGGTCCCTCCGGAGCCGGCCAGGGCGGCGGCCCCTTCCACAGCCAGAACCCCGAAGGCCATTTCCTAGGCAGCCCCGGCCTCAAGGTGGTGGCACCGGGAACCGTGCGCGATGCCTACGCCATGCTGCGCGCTGCCATCGAGGACCCGGATCCCGTGCTCTTCTTCGAGCATAAGCACCTCTATCGCCGCCTCAAGGACCAATGGAACGAAGCCCCCACGGCCCGCCTGGGCGAGGCGGCCTTGCGCCGGGACGGCAGCAGGGCCTGCATCATCACCTACGGCGCCGCCCAACACGTGGCCCTGGAGGCCGTGGCGGACCGGGATGTGGCGGTGCTGGACCTGCGCACGCTATGGCCCCTGGACGATCAGGCCATCGAGGATCTGACGCGGCGAACGCACCGGGTGCTGGTCCTCACGGAGGCCTCCCGCACCTACGGCCCTGGCGCCGAACTGGCCGCCCGCATCGGCGAGACCTGCTTCTCCTGGCTCGACGCGCCCGTACTGCGCGTGGCCGCCGCCGACACTCCCACACCCACAAGCCCGAAGCTGGAAGCGGCCTACCTGCCCAGCGTCGGGAGCATCCAAGTGGCCCTGGACCAGCTCCTCACATGGTGAAGATAGGAGCCCCGGTGCGCGCATTCGCCCTGATCTGGTTGGTCAGCCTCACGTTGGCAGGCCAATCCTTGACCCTCACCTTCGACGATGGTCCCAACCGGGTCAAGACGCCGCGACTCTCCCCGGCAGAGCGCAACGAGGCCCTGCTCTCCGCCCTCCGAGCAGAGAAGGTGCAGGCCATTGTCTTCGCCAACGGCATTGACGGTGGCGATACACCGGAGGGGCGGGAGGCCTTGGCGGCCTGGGGCCGGGCGGGTCACCTAGTGGGCAACCACACATACTCCCACCTCCGTTTTACGGACCTGGCCACCTTCAAGCCCGACTTCCTGCGCGGCGATGTCCTCATCCAGGGCCTACCTGGCTACACCCGCTTGTTCCGATTCCCCTACTTGAAGGAGGGCCCTACGGTGGAGGTGCGCGATGGCATGCGCAGAGCCCTAGCCGAGGCCGGGTACCGGAACGCCCCTGTGAGTATCCCCACCTTCGACTGGCTCATCGACGAGCACCTGCGGATCCGCTTGAAAGCCAATGCACTGGCCGATCTGGAGCCCTTCCGGGCCTACTACATTGAGAGCGTGCTCGACCAGGCGGATAGCGCCCGGGCCCTGGCCCACAAGGTCGTGGGCCGGGAGGTCAAGCACGCCATGCTTCTGCACCACTGCCTGCTCAATGCCCTCTTCCTCCGGGATCTCATCCAGGCCCTCAAGGCCAATGGCTGGACTCTGGTGGGCCCCCTAGAGGCCTACGCCGATCCCATCTACCAGGCAGAGCCGCACCGTGTGGACACGGACGCCAACCTGCTAGCCACCCTGGCTCGGGAAAAGGGCCTCATCTCTGGCCAGGCTCTGGCGCTGGACGAGGCCTACGAGCAGGAAAAGGCCGCCCTGCGATTGGCGGGCCTATGATCCTTTTCGCCCCCCCAGCCCTGGTCCAGACCCTGCCCGCCGAGAGCCCCCTCAAGGAGGCGCAGAAGGCCCTGTGGGCGGGCCGTCCACTGGATGCCCGACGCCTGCTTGAGTCCTGGCTTCAGACCCACCCGGAGGATGCAGACGCCCGCGTGGTGGCCGGCTTCGCGGCACTCCGCCTGGACCGGGTCCGGGAGGCCACCGAGCACTTCGCCCGCGCCCTGGAGCGGAGCCCCCGCTATGCCGATGCCCTTTACGGCCAGGGGCTCACTCTGCTGCGGCAGGGCCGGAACCCCGAAGGCCGCGTCCAGTTGGAAAAGGCCCTGGCCCTGGAACCCACGCGTACCGACCTGAAGGAGGCCGTAGAACGGGCTCGCCTGCTGGCCCCGGATCCTCCACCCCCCCTGGCCCCGCTGGTGCGGCCCCGGAACCTCCAGATGCCTGCCCGGGTGGCTGGCCAGAAACTGGAAGTCAGTGACGGACACGGCGGCTGGCGGCCCTTCTTCATCAAGGGCATGAACCTGGGTGCCGCCCTGCCGGGCAAGTTCCCCAGCCAGTTCCCTGACAAGTCCACCTATGCGGGCTGGATCGTGGAAATGGCGGAACTCGGCGTGAACGCCATCCGTGTTTACACCGTGCACCCGCCCGACTTCTACGAGGCTCTCGCCGAATACAACGCCAAGGCCACCAAACCCATCTGGCTCATTCACGGCGTCTGGACCGAGTTACCGCCTGGGGATGATTTTCGCAACGAAGGCTGGTGGTCCCAGTGGCGCGCCGAGATGCGAAAGGTGGTGGACCTCCTCCATGGCCGCATCGACATCCCCGCAGAGCCCGGCCATGCCTCAGGCGCCTACCGTGCCGATGTCTCGAAATGGACCCTGGCCATCATCCTCGGCCGGGAGTGGGAGCCGTACAGCGTGGAGGCCTATGATGCGCTCCATCCGGGACTCAGCGACTACCAGGGCAGCTACCTGTCCGTAAAGCAAGGCAATGCCACGGAAGTCTTCATGACCGTGGCCATGGACTACTTCCTGGACTACGAGTTCGAGACCTACCACGCCCAGCGGCCCCTGGCCTACACCAACTGGCCGACCTTGGACCCCCTAACCCACCCCACAGAGTCCACCAAGGACGAGGAGATGGCCTGGCGGCTCAAGCTGGGGCTGCCCGTCAGCAAGGGCCAGATCCGCGAGTACGACAACGATGCCCTCGGCCTCGACATGGAGAAGATGGACCTGCTGCCCGGCTGCAAGGCCGGCCTCTTCGCCAGCTACCACGCCTATCCCTACTATCCGGACTTCCTCAACCTCGATCCCGATTACGCCAAGGGCAGGGATGCCGAGGGCCCCAACAATTACTTCGCCTATCTGCAGGACTTGGTCCGCCACCACCGCAAGTTCCCCGTGGTGATCTCGGAGTTCGGCGTGCCCAGCTCCCGCCTCGTGGCGCACTGGCAGGCCCAGGGCATGACCCATGGTGGCCAGTCCGAGCGAGAACAAGGCGAGCAGGATGCCCGGCTCTTCCGGAACATCCACGACTCCGGCTGTGCCGGGGGGATGCTCTTCGCCTGGATCGACGAGTGGTTCAAAAAGAACTGGCTGGTCATCGAGTACGAGGTGCCCATTGACCGAAAGCCGCTCTGGTACAACGTCCTGGACGCCGAGGAGAACTACGGACTCATCGCCTACCGGCCCGGCGCTGGCGCAGCCACGATTCAAATCGATGGCAAGGCCCGGGACTGGGACAAGGTGCCCGACTACCTCAGCGGCCCCGAGCTGCGGCTGAAAGTGCTGGCGGACGAGGGCTGGTTGCACCTGGGCGTCTTCTTCAAGGGATCCGCCCCAGACTGGACGAAGGAAGGCTTCGCCCTGGGCATCGACACCCACGACCCGCAGGCAGGGGATCACCAGCTGCCTTGGGGTCTCGGCCTCCGCTCCCAGGCCGGGCTGGAGTTCCTGCTGCGCTTCCAGGGGGACCAGAGTGCCTTGTTCGTCGATGCTCCCTACGACCTCTACACCCACCGCCTGGACCGCCCTATCCGCAGCGTGGACAATCAGGCCGGCAACTTTCTCATGCCCCGCACCGAGAGCAACCGCTTCCGCATCGGCCGGGACGGCACCCGCTACCCGGGCCACCAGCAGGAGATCGGCTGGCTGCGCCGGGGCACCCAGGACCGCTCGGACCCGGCCTTCGACTCAAGAGCCGAGTGGATGGACGGCGAGGCTGGCCAGGGCTGGCATTTCCTGGAAGCCCGGATTCCCTGGGGCCTGCTGAACGTCACGGATCCCAGCAGCCGCCGGGTGATCCAGGACACGCTCCCACCCGGGGACGAGATCGGCACCGCAGTCACGGAGGGCTTCCGCCTCTGCCTGGTGCGCTACGAAGCCGCTGGGAAGGTCCTGCGGCCCACTTCCACCCTGCCAACCACCCAGCAGAACCAGTTGCCCCTGCCGCCCCTCTTCACCTGGCCCGGCTGGCAACGTCCCACCTTCCATCGCGAACGCAAGCAGTCCTTTGAACTGCTTCAGCGCTGCCTGCACAGCCTTCCCGACTGAGGGTCCTATGGTTCCAGTCTCCTTCCCGCCCGCCCTCGTGGAGGCCCAGGCCGAACCACTCGGCGCCCTGCTGACGCGGGCTCGCCAAGCGCGAGACCTCGGCCATTTCGCCGAGGCCATCAAGGCCTATGACGCCATGCTGGCCCAGGTGCCCGACCATGAGACGGCCCTGCTGGAACGCTCGGAGACCCTGGGCTGGATGGGTCAGTACCCGGCTGCCAAGGAGGGCTACCTGGCCTTCCGGAAGCAGTACCCGGCCCGGGCTCTCAGCGCGGACCTGGCCCTGGCGAAGCTGGCGGCCTGGCAGAACCGCAGCAGTGAGGCCATCCAGATCCTGGATCCCTGGATCAAGCAGGAGCAGCGTCAAGCCATCCTCGACGGGGCCACGTATCTGAGCTGGGGAGGGCGCCTGGCTGAAAGCCTGACGCGAATCCGTCGCTGGCTGGTGGGCCATCCCGAGGACCGTCAGGCTCGGCTCCTGGAGGCGCGGGTGCTCTCCTGGGCGGGCCAGAATGCCCGGGCCCGGGAGTCCTACAGCCGCCTGCTCACTGCGGACCCACAGGACCGGGAAGCCCTCCTGGGGCTCACCCGCCTGGCCGTCTGGGAAGGCGATACGCGGGAGGCGCGGCGCATCCTGGACCGTCTCTCCGCCGAAGGCCTGGCCCAGCCTGATGCCCAGGTAATGCTGGGCCAGGTGGAGGTGGCCGAGGGCCGGACCCGCTCGGGTTTCCGCCGCGCCAGCACCCAGGCCGCCGGAGGCTCCGCCCAGCGGGATGCCGAGGAACTGCGAGACGACTTGGTCCGCGCCTACGGCCCCTGGGTTGAATTTTCCACAAACCGCACGGAGACCAGCGAGGGCTTGCGCACCGACAATCCGGGGCTGCGCATCCGCCTGCCCCTGGGCGACGGGGCTCTGAACCTCGGCGAGACCTTCCACCGCAGCGCCTTCCAGGGACTGGACAGCCAGCCCTCCGAGGCCAGCCTCGGGGTGGCCTATCCGCTGGGCCTGGGCCTCAACGCCACAGGAACCGTGGTCCGCATTTCCAATGTGGGCGGCCTGCCCGCCTGGGGCTACGGCCTGGGCCTCGGCTACACGCCCCTGCCGGGCCTGGACCTCAACCTGGCCCGGGAGCGCAACTTGGCCCAGTTCACCCCCCAGGCCACCCTGCTTCGCACTGCCGTGGTCAGTACGGACCTGGGGGCCACTTGGCGCTTCGGCCAGGGCCGCCATGCCCTGAGTGGTGGATTGGGCCAGGCCGATTTGAGCTCCGACGGAGCGGGCAGTTCCTTGACCTCCACCCGCCACAGCCACTTCGCCAGCTATGAATACCGCTTCCCCATTGCAGCCCTGGACCTGCGGGGCGGCCTGCTCAGCCGGGGCTTCGGGTACAGCCAGAGCCTGCCCCTGGGCTTCTTCAACCCTGGAGACTACCGCTGGGACGGCGGTTTCGGCAGCGCCACCTGGCGCGATGGCCGCGTGTTCGAGCTCAGCGCTGGAGCCCAGGTGGGCAACCAGAGGGTGAATGGCGGCTCGGGCCAGGTCACCTGGTCCTACCGCCTTGGTCTCACGTGGAGCCCTCGCACATGGCCTCTGGACCTGTCCCTCTTCTGGAACCAGAGCCAGGCGGGTCTGCCAGTCACCACGCCTCTCGACCTGAGCAGCTACCGCGAACACACACTGGGGGCGGCGATCAAAATCCGTGGAACCAAATGGATCTGGTAAAAGACTTGGTAGACTCAAATCATGAGTCGAGTTTGGCCTGTGAACACCAGGGTCCTTGTAGTTGAGGACGACCAATCCACCGCCCGGATCATCCAGGCGCGGCTGGAGATGGAAGGGCTGAAGGTGTTCGTGGCCTTCAATGGCGTCGAGGGGCTGGAGATCATCCAGCGCGAAGACATCGACCTGGTCACCACAGACCTCATGATGCCCGCCATGAACGGGTTCCGGCTGGTGCAGGAGGTGCGCGACCTCCCCGCCCCCAAGGGACGGGTGCCCATCCTCCTCATCTCCAGCAACCAGAACGAGCAGGACATGGTCCGCTGCCTGGCTGCTGGGGCCGATGACTACATGACCAAACCCATCTCCGCCCAGGTTCTGGTGGAACGCCTCTGGCGCCTGCACCAGCGCTCGTCCCAGCAGGATTGAAGCGCCCATGCCCGTGGACTCGGTACTCAGAGCCCTAATCCTGGGTTCCATCGTGCTGGGCACCCTCGTGTCGCTGCTGGTACTGTTGGGGGCCTTCATCCAGTTCCAGCGGGATCGCCAGAACGTCCATCGCATCGAGCGCTTCATGGCCTGGGAGACGGCCCTGCCCGCCTACCTCTTCCGGGAACCGGGGGCCCTCCGGGAGTTCAGCGCCATCCCCCGCCGGGACCTCTCGATCTTCCAGACCTTCCTGGCTCGCTACCAGGCCACCTTGGGAGGGGCCGAGGCCGCCTACCTCAGAGACCTCTACCTGAGCCTGGGCATCCACGAGAGCCTGCCCAAGCGCCTCCAGCACCGCAGTCCAGCCACCCGGGCCCAAGCCGCCAAGGAGGTGGCGGTCTTCCAGCAGGACCAGTATCTCCAGCAGGTCATTCCGCTCCTGCTGGATCCTGTTCCCTACGTGAGCCACATGGCCGCCCTGGCCCTGTCCCGCTCTGGAGACCTGCAGTACGCCCGCTCTGTGCTCATCTGGGTCCTGCAGGAGGAGCTCTACCAGCGGGAGCGCCTGCTCCGGGTCCTGGAGGGCTTCGGCCCTGACCTGCTGCCCTGGCTGGAGAGCTGTCTGGACATGCCCAGCCACGACCCCGAGGCCTGGATCCTCTACGCCCTGCTGGCGGCCTCCCACAAGGATCCCCGGAGCGAGCGCCGCCTGCTGCAGCTCCTGGAGACGCCCCACGTGGACCTCCAAGCGGCGGCCCTGAAAGCCCTGGCGGTTCTCGCGGATCCCCTGGCTTATCCGAAGGTCCTCCCCTTCGCCCACCACGCCGCCTGGCCGATACGGGCACTGGCCGCCAAGGCCCTGGGCCTCATCGGTGGTCCCGATGCGATTCCCGACCTCATCGACCTCACGTGCGACCGGATCTATGAGGTTCGCCGCAATGCGGCCCAGGGCCTGGCCGACCTTGGGCACTCGGGCTATCAGGCCCTGGCCTGGCTGGCGGAGGATCCCACCGCGGACCGCTTCGCCCGGGACATTGCCCGGGAGCGCCTGGAGTGGGCTGAGGAACGGGGGCACCAGTGAGCCCCCGCGCCCTCCTCACAGGGTTCATCGAGTGGGGAATCCTGGGCTACTTCCTAGCCCTCCACCTGACCCACCTTTCCCTGATCCTGCGGGCTTTCTTCTCCATCCGGGGCTACCAGGACGAGGTAGAGACGGACCGCCTGGACACAGCCTTCGAAACCAGCCACTACAAGCCCATGACCCTCATCTGCCCCGCTCACAACGAGGAGGCGGGTGTCGTGCCCAGCGTGAACAGCCTCATTAGCCTGCGCTACCCGGAGTTCCAGGTGGTGGTGGTGAACGATGGCAGCAAGGACGCCACCTTGGAGCGGCTCATCGCGGCCTTCAAGCTCCGCCCCAGCCACCGCGTTCTGCGGGAACTGCTGCCCACAGCGGAGGTCCGGGGCATCTACGAAAGCGCCTACGTCCCCAACCTGGTGGTGGTGGACAAGGCCAACGGCGGCAAGGCAGATGCCCTCAACTGCGGTGTGAACCTGGCCCGGTACCCCCTGGTCTGTTGCATGGACGGGGACAGCCTCCTGGAGAATGACTCCCTGCTCCGCATCGCCCGTCCCTTCATGGACCGCCCCAACCTCGTGGCCTCTGGGGGCGTCATCCGTCCCCTCAACGGGTGCCGGGTCACGCCCATGGGCATCCGGGGCATCTTCCTGCCGGACTCGTGGCTGGCCCGTTTTCAGATCGTGGAATACCTGCGGGCCTTTCTCTTCGGTCGCGTGGGTCTGGCCTCGCTGGACACCATGTTCATCGTGAGTGGCGCCTTTGGCGTGTTTCGCAAAGACCTAGTTGTGAAAGTCGGAGGTTTCGAGACCGCCACCATCGGCGAGGACTTCGAGCTCATCGTGCGGCTGCACCGCCGGCTGCGGGAGTTGAAACAGCCCTACCACATCACCCTGGTGCCGGACCCCGTCTGCTGGACGGAAGTTCCGGAGGATCTGGGCGTCCTGGGGCGCCAGCGGAACCGGTGGCAGCGAGGTCTGCTAGAGACCCTCTGGAAGCACCGGAAGCTGTGGTTCAACCCGAAATACGGTCGGGTGGGGCTCTTCTCCATGCCCTACTTCATCTTCTTCGAAGCCCTAGCACCCATCATCGAGTCCTTGGGCTACGTGGTCTTCGCGCTGTCCCTATGGAGCCATTCCATCAACTCCCGTTTCGCCATCCTGTTCATCTGTGTGGCCCTGCTCCTGGGGGTGCTGAACTCCGTGGTCTCGGTGCTGTTGCAGGAGATCAGCGGCCACCGCTACCAGGGCCTCCGGGCCTGGGGCCTGCTGCTGTTCACGGCCCTGCTGGAGAACTTCGGCTACCGGCAATTGACCGTGTGGTGGCGCCTGCGGGGCACCCTGGACTGGATCCGGGGGAAGGAGGGCTGGGGGCACATGAAACGCAAGGGCATCGCGCCCAGTTCCGGCCCCCCCTCGGCTTGACTGGGCCGCCCCCCTCCCTCATCCTGAGACTGGTTCTTTGGCAGTCCCAGAGCGTTATCCAGAAAGGTGGAGGGAAAGGCCCTGTGAAACCTTGGCAACCTGCGGAAGCAAGGTGCCAATTCCTGCCCCCGGTCCCGGGGGGAAGATACCCCAGTGTCGAAGACTGACCCGAAACCCCATGGATGCCGATCAATGGACTGCCCCTCCCAGGCGATTCGTATGACTTCCCGCACCTTTCAGCAGGCCCTTGATGCCGGTGATTGCTTCCTCTTCGATGGGAGCACCGCCTCGGCTTTGCATGACCGGGGCATCACCCTTCAGCGCAGCTTCGAAGAGTGCAACCTCAAGGCACCGGACCTGCTCCTGGCCATCCACGGCGAGTTCCTGGCGGCCGGGGCCCAGGTGCTCACCACCAATACCTGGGGCGCCAACCGGCTGAAACTGGGGGCTCGGGGCCTGGAAGAACAGCTCGGCGAGATTAACCGGGAAGGCGCACGCCTGGCCCGGCGGGCCATCGACCAGCAGGGCAAATCCGCCTGGGTGGCCGGCTGCATCGGCCCCCTTGGGGCCCGCATCGAGCCCTGGGGGCCCACCTCCTTCGAGGAGGCCCGCGGCTACTTCCGCGAGCAGGCCGCGGCCCTACTCGAGGCCGGTGTGGACCTCTTCGTGCTTGAAGCCTTCGAGGATCTGAACGAGATCCATCAGGCCATGCTGGCAGTCCAGGAGCTCAGCCCCCTGCCCCTTGTGGCACTCCTGACCCCCAACGAGGAGGGCCAGGGCCTCTTCGCCACGGAACCCGAGTGGTTCATCAAGCAGCTCGACGCTTGGGGCGCCCACATGGTGGGTCTCATCGGAGGCAACGGACCCGCCCCCCAGCTGCGCCTGCTGGAGCGCCTGCGCGCCGTCACGGACAAGCCCATCCTGCTTGAGCCCAATCCGGGCATGCCCCAGCTGGTGGACGGCCGCCTCCTCTACGGCGCCAGCCCCGAGTATCTGGGCGACTTCGCCAGCCGGGCGCTGGCCGCCGGAGCCCGAGCCGTGGGCGGCTGCAGCGGCACCACCCCCGCCCACATCCGAGCCATGCGGGGCGCCCTCCGCCAGGACCATGCCTTCGTGCAGGGCGGGGGCGGCTTCGAGCTGAAGCCCCACGAGCAGCCCCAGCCCGAGGTGCCCTTCTCCCACCGCAGCCGCTTCAGCCTGAAGTTGGCGCAGAAGGAGTTCATCCACACCGTGGAGCTGGTGCCCCCCAAGGGCATGGAGTACGACAAGCTCGTGGCCAAGACCCGCCAGTGCAGGGCCCTGGGCGTGGACGCCATCAATGTGCCCGACGGACCGCGTGCCATGGCCCGCATGTCCGCCCTGGCCACGGCCCTCATCATCGAGCAGCAGGTGGGGCTGGAGACCATCCTCCACGTCGCCTGCCGGGACCGGAACCTGCTGGGCATGCAAAGCGATCTCCTGGGCGCCGCAGGCCTGGGCCTGCGCAATGTCCTGGCCGTCACGGGCGATCCCCCGAAGCTGGGGCCCTACCCCCAGGCCACGGCCGTCTTCGATGTGGACGCCATCGGCCTGGTGAACATGATCAAGCGCCTGAACACGGGCCTGGACCTGGGCGGCGCCAGCATTGGCAAGCCAACCTCGTTCAGCATCGGCGTGGGCGCCAATCCCGTGGCCGCAGACCTGGAGCGGGAGAAGACCCGCTTCCGCTACAAGGTCGAGGCCGGGGCCCAGTGGGCCATCACCCAGCCGGTCTTCGATGCGGACAGCCTCTTCCGCTGGCTGGACTTCATGGGCACCCTCGACCTGCCGGGCGGCCTGCCCGTCCTGGCCGGCATTTGGCCCCTGAAGAGCCGCCGCAATGCCGAGTTCATGGCCAACGAGGTGCCGGGCGTCTTCATGCCGCCTTCGGTCCTGGCCCGCATGGCCCGCTGGACCACTGCCGAGGACCAGCTCAAGGAGGGCCTCGCCATCTCCCTCGAGGTCATCGACGCCATCCGCCCCCACGTGGCTGGACTCCAGCTCAGCGCCCCCTTCGGGCAGGTCGAGCTGGTGGCCCCCCTGCTGCCCAAACGGGAGAAGGAATGAACGTGAAGGTCCACTTCCTCCTTGAAGACCTTCTAGTCGAAGCCCCCGCGGGCACGCCCCTGCAGCGCATTGCGGACGCCGCCGGAGCCGACATCACCTTCGGCTGCCGCACTGGCAGCTGTGGCACCTGCCGGGTGCGGATCACCGAAGGCCTGGAGCACTGCGGCGAGCCCAACCCCGAGGAGCGCGACTTCCTGAAGAGCCTCGATGCTCCTCCGGACCAGCGCCTGGCCTGCCAGGTGTGCGTCCAGGGCGACGTGGCCATTGACTATCTGGGACTCTAGCCACGGCTGAACAAGGAATCTAATGACAACGCTTGAATCCCTCCTCCAGGAAAAGGTACTGCTGCTGGACGGCGGCCTGGGCACGCAGATCTTCCTCCGCAAGCCCACCATGGAGGACTACGGCGGCGCGGCCTTGGAGGGCTGCGTGGACCTGCTCACGGAGCGGCGGCCCCAGTGGCTCAAGGAGATCCATGAAAGCTACTTCAAGGCGGGCTCCGACGCCGTGGAGACCAACACCTTTGGCGCCAATCCCCTGGTGCTGGGCGATTTCGGACTGTCCGACAAGGCCTACGCGCTGAACGTACAGGCGGCCACCCTCGCCAAGGAAGTGGCCCGCAGCTTCGACCGGCCCCGCTTCGTCATCGGCTCCGTGGGGCCCGGCACCAAGCTCATCACCCTGGGCCACGTCACCTATGCGGAGCTGCTGGCTTCGTACCGCGTGCAGATGGAGGGCCTGCTGGACGGCGGCGCTGACGCCATCCTCATCGAGACCTGTCAGGACCTGGGCCAGATCAAGGTGGCCGTGCGGGCCGCCCGGGAGGCCATGGCCGCCAAGAAGCGGAAGCTCCCCATCTGGGTCCAGGCCACCGTGGAGACCTCGGGCACCCTGCTGGTGGGTTCCGACATCTCCGCCGTGCTCACCAGCCTGGAGCCCCTGGGCATCGACGTGCTGGGCCTCAACTGCGCCACAGGCCCCGACGAGATGCACCAGCACCTGCAGACCCTCTGCGAAAACAGCCCCTTCCGCATCAGCTGCCTGCCCAACGCGGGCCTGCCGGAGAACCGGGGCGGCCAGGTGGTCTACCCTCTGGACCCCGCGGCCTTTGCACCCAAGGTGCTCCACGCGGCCAAGGAATTCGGCATCGCCATCCTGGGCGGCTGCTGCGGCACCTCACCAGCCCACATCCAAGCCCTGGCCGCAGGCATCGGGCAGCTCAACGTCCCCCACCGCAATCCCACCATGGAGCGCAGCGCCGCCAGTCTCTACCAGAGCGTGGTCCTGAAACAGGAGCCCGCCCCCCTGATCGTGGGCGAGCGCACCAATGCCAACGGCTCGAAGAAGTTCCGGGACCTGCTGGCCGCCGAGGACTGGGATGGCATGGTCACCCTGGCCAAGACCCAGCAGCGCGAAGGTGCCCACCTGCTGGACCTCTGCGTGGCCTACGTGGGCCGTGACGAGGTGCGGGACGCGGAGGAGCTGCTCAAGCGCCTGGTCTCCCAGATCACCCTGCCCCTCATGATCGACAGCACGGAGTTCCCGGTCATCGAGCGGGCCCTGCAGCTCTCTCCGGGCAAGTGCGTCATCAACTCCATCAACTTCGAGGATGGCGACGCCAAGGCCCGCCGGATCCTGGAGCTGTGCCGCACCTATGGCGCCGCCGTGGTGGCCCTCACCATCGACGAGCGGGGCATGGCCAAGAGCCGTGAACAGAAACTGGAGGTGGCCAAGCGCCTCTACGCCCTGGCCGTGGGCGAGTACGGCCTGGACCCCGGGGACCTCATCATCGATCCCCTCACCTTCACCCTGGGCAGCGGCGACGAGGAGTTCCGCGGCTCGGCACTCGAAACGCTGGAGGCCCTGAAGCTCATCAAGGCGGAGCTGCCCGGCGTCATGACCATCCTGGGCGTGAGCAATGTCAGCTTCGGCCTGAACCCGGCCTCCCGCCACGTCCTCAATGCCCTCATGCTCTACCACGGCGTGAAGTACGGTCTGGACATGGCCATTTTCAACGCCTCCAAGGTCATACCCGTGGCCAAGATCGACCCTGAGGATCGGCGCATCTTCGAGGACCTCCTTTTCGACCGCCGCAGCGAGGGCTACGACCCCCTCAAGGCCATCCTCGCCCGCTTCAGCGACCGCAAGGCCGCGGTCCGCGAGGACCACAACGCGGACCTGCCCGTGCTGGAGCGCCTGCACCAGGGCATCCTGGATGGCGAGAAACAGGCCCTGCTGGCAGATGTGGACGAGGCCCTGAAGGACCACGATCCCCTGAAGCTGATCAACGAGGTGCTCCTGGGCGCCATGAAGGTTGTGGGCGAGCGCTTCGGCGCCGGCGAGATGCAGCTGCCCTTCGTGCTGGAGAGCGCCGAGGCCATGAAGGCTGCCATCAAGCGCATCGAGCCCCACCTGCCCCGGGAGTCCAACTACCAGAAGGGCCGCATCCTGCTGGCCACGGTGAAGGGCGACGTCCACGACATCGGCAAGAACCTAGTGGACATCATCCTCAGCAACAACGGCTTCGAAGTGAAGAATCTCGGCATCAAGCAGCCCATCGAGGCCATCCTCAAAGAGCTTGAGGCCTGGCCCGCCCAGGCTGTGGGCCTCTCGGGCCTGTTGGTGAAGTCCACCGTGATCATGAAGGAGAACCTCCACTTCATGGACGAGCTGGGCCTGACGGTGCCCGTCATTCTCGGCGGCGCAGCCCTCACCCGCGACTACGTGGAGGGCGACTGCCGCCGAGCCTACCGGGGCTCGGTCTTCTATGCGGAGGATGCCTTCGAGGGGCTGCGGCATATGCAGATGCTCGTGGGTGGTGCCACTGAGGTACCGGCGGCGGCGCCCATCGCTGACGCGATGGGCGGGATCAAAATCATCAAGAGAGGCACGGCGGCTGTCCCACTTTCAGCGCAAGGACAAAGCAGCTGGATACGGCATGAGTCACCGGTGCCGACGCCGCCCTTCTGGGGGGTGCGGGAGCTGGCGGATGCTACGGAAGACCTCTTCGGCTTCCTGGACGAGTTCGCCCTGGTGCGGAACCGCTGGGGCTTCAGCCAGGGCAGCCTCAGCGACGAGGCCTTCGCCGCCGTGCTGAAGGACAAGGCCGAGCCGCAGCTGGCCGCCTGGAAGGCGCGCCTGCTAGGTTCGCCGCTGCTCCAGCCCCGGGCCCGCTATGGCTACTTCCCGGTGCGGGCCGAGGGGGAGTCCCTGCGGGTCTTCGATCCCCAGGACACCACCAAGACCCTGGCCCTCCTCAGCTTCCCCCGCCAAGCCACGGGGCGCCGCCTCTGCCTCAGTGACTTCTTCCGGGCCGACGGAATGGATGTGCTGGCCCTCCAGCTCGTGACCCTGGGCCAGGTGGCTGCGGACCACGCGGCCAAGCTCTACAAGGAAGACGGCTACGCGGACTACTTCGCCTTCCACGGCCTGGCCACGGAGCTGACCGAGGCCTATGCCGAGTACCTGCATGCCCGCATCCGGCGGGAACTGGGCATCCAGGCCAAGGACCTGCCGGGCCGCGCCCTCTTCGCCCAGGGCTATCAGGGCTCCCGCTACGCCTACGGCTACCCCGCCTGCCCGGACCTGGAGGGCAACGGCCCCCTCCTGGACCTGCTGGGCGGCGCCGAGATCGGCGTGACCCTCAGCGACAGCCACCAGATGGATCCCGAATACACCACCAGCGCCCTGGTGGCTTGGCATCCCCAGGCGAGGTATTTCTCTGTCTGAACCACGCTCCAAGTAGCGCAGCCTGTCAGAACGTCGCCCTGCTCTCTTAGGCCGACCGTAGCGTTTCACCCTGGCCCCCCCCGAATTGCATGTTGCGAAGCCTTCTTTCCTGCGCTACCTTTTCTGACCGGGCCCTGCGGGGCCTGCTTGCACCGAGATCCTTGTCAGTTCCATAGCGAGTTATCCAGAAAGGTGGAGGGACGGGCCCTGTGAAACCTTGGCAACCTGCGAAAGCAAGGTGCCAATTCCTGCCGTGAGCGATCACGGAGAGATGTCGAGCTGTGTCGCAACTGACAATCAGCCGCAGGGGCCCGAGCGATCGGGCCCCTGCTGTTTTTCAATTCCTGGACTTGCTTGGACGACAGGGCTCCGGCCCACCTTCCTTTTCAGGAGACACCATGAGCGACGCCCGCACCCCCCGCTTCGAGACCCTCGCCCTCCACGGGGGCCACACGCCGGACTCAGACACCAAGAGCCGCGCCGTGCCCATCTACCAGACCACCAGCTATGTCTTCGACAGCGCCGAGCATGGAGCCAACCTCTTCAACCTCTCGGTACCCGGGAACATATACACCCGCATCATGAACCCCACCACGGCGGTGCTGGAGACCCGGGTGGCCCAGCTGGAGGGTGGCATCGCGGGCCTGGCCGTGGCCTCGGGCCAGGCGGCCATCACGCTGACGCTGACCACCCTGCTGCGGGGCGGTGACCACATCGTGGCCGGCAACAACCTCTACGGCGGCACCTACACCCTGCTGCACCACACCCTGCCCCGCACGGGCATCGACACCACCTTCGTGGACTCCACGCAACCCGAGGCCTTCCGCGCCGCGATCCGGCCCAACACTCGTGCCATCTACTTGGAAGCCCTTGGCAATCCCAAGCTGGATGTGCCCGAGTTCGACGCCATCGCCGCCTATCGCCCACGCGGCGGGCATCCCCCTCATCGTGGACAACACCCTGCCCAGTCCCTACCTGGTGAACCCCATCGCCCACGGCGCCGACATTGTGGTCCACAGCGCCACCAAATTCCTGGGCGGCCACGGCACATCCGTGGCGGGCGTCATCGTGGACGGCGGCAAGTTCAACTGGGCGAATGGCAAGTTCCCGGAGTTCACGGAGCCCTTCGCCGCCTACCACGGCGCAGTGCTGGCAGACTTAGCGGGCGCGGCGGCCTTCATCACCAAGGCCCGCATCGAGGGTCTGCGAGACACCGGCGCCGCCCTCAGTCCCTTCAACGCCTTCCTCATCCTCCTGGGCATCGAGACCCTGCACCTGCGGGTGGAGCGCCACGGCGAGAACACCCTGGCCCTGGCCCAGTGGCTGCAGAAGCACCCCAAGGTGGCCTGGGTGAACTACCCCGGCCTGCCCGACAGCGAAAACCACGCCCTGGCGGTCCGGTACTTCCGCAAGGGCGCCGGCTTCGGCGGCATCCTCACCTTCGGCGTGAAGGGTGGGCTTGAGGCGGGCAAGGCTGTCATCGATGCAGTGCAGGTCTTCTCCCGCCTGGCCAATGTGGGCGATGCCAAGAGCCTCATCATCCACCCCGCCAGCACCACCCACCAGCAGCTGACGGCTGAAGAGCGCGTGGCCACGGGCGTCACCGAGGATCTCATCCGGCTGTCCGTGGGCCTTGAGCACATCGAGGATCTCATCGAGGACCTCAGCCTGGCCCTGGCGAAGGCCTAGCCATGCCGGTCAAGGTTCCCGATTCCCTTCCCGCCCGGGGCATTCTCGAGGCGGAAAACGTCTTCCTGATGGAGGAGCGCCGCGCCGACCACCAGGACATCCGCCCCCTCCGCATCGCCATCCTCAACCTCATGCCGACCAAGGTGGCCACGGAGACGCAGCTCCTGCGCCTGCTGGGGAACTCGCCCCTGCAGGTGGAAGTCACCCTGCTGCACATGGCGTCGCATGACTCCAAGAACACCTCCGCCGAGCACCTGCTGGAGCACTACGTTTCCTTCCAGGAGGTTCGGCACCAGTGCTTCGACGGACTCATCGTCACGGGCGCCCCGGTGGAGACCCTGCCCTTCGAGGAAGTGGACTACTGGCCCGAGCTGGCGGAGCTGCTGGACTGGGCCCGCACGAATGTCTTCTCCAGCCTCTTCATCTGCTGGGGTGCCCAGGCGGGTCTCTACCGCTACTTCGGGGTACCGAAGTACCCGCTGAAGGAGAAGATGTTCGGCGTCTTCCCGCACCGCCTGAAGACCCGCCACGAGCGCATCGTGCAGGGCTTCGATGACATCTTCTTCGCCCCCCACTCCCGCCACACTGAAACTCGCCGCGAGGACATTCTCGCGGAGCCCCGCCTGCTGCTGCTGGCCGAGTCCGACGAGGCCGGCGTGTACCTGGTGCAGTCCAGGGACCGCCGCCAGGTCTTTGTCACCGGGCACTCCGAGTACGACCCTTGCACCCTGCAAGGCGAATACACCCGGGACCGGGACAAGGGCCTGCCCATCGGAGTGCCCCAGAACTACTTCCCCGGCGACGACGCGACCCGTGAGCCTGAGGTACGCTGGCGCAGCCATGCGAACCTCCTCTTCGCCAACTGGCTGAACTATTTCGTCTACCAGGAGACCCCCTTCGAGCTGGGCGCCCTCCCGGTGGAGGGAGAGCAGGCATGAGCTTGAAGATCCTCAAATTCGGCGGCAGTTCCGTGGGCAGCGCCGAGGCCTTGCGCCGGGCTGCGGCCATTGTGGCGTCGGAGCTGCCCCTGGGCGGCCTGGTGGTGGTGTCTGCCCTGAAAGGCACCACGGACCGGCTCTTGGAGGCCTGCGCGGCAGCCGGTCGGGGCGACCTTCCCGAGGCCCTGCGGGTCCGCCAGGTCATCCAGGACCGCCACGCCGAGGTGGCCGGGGAGTTGGGCTTCCAGGCCGAGGTCGAGGGAGCCTGGACCGCCCTCTTCGCCCGCCTGGAGCAGCTGCTCACGGGCATGGCCATGCTGGGCGAGGCCACGGCCCGGGGCCGGGACGCCGTCTTGGCCGTAGGCGAGACCCTCTCCGCCCACCTGGCCGCCCAGGTCTTCCGCGCCCAGTTCCAGGACGCCCGCGAAGTCATGAAGACCGATGCCCGCTTCGGCAAGGCCCGCCCACTGCTGGAGGACCTGCGCCGAGCGGGCAGTCCCTGGCGCGAGGCCCTGGCCGGGGGCGCCCTCTGGGTCACCCAGGGCTTCCTGGGCAGCTCTCCTGAGGGCATCACCACCACCCTGGGGCGGGGCGGTTCGGACACCAGCGCCAGCCTCCTGGGCGAGGCACTGGATGCGGAAGAGGTCCAGATCTGGACCGATGTGGATGGAGTCCTCAGCGCCGACCCCAGCCTGGTGCCCGAGGCCCGGCCCATCGCCCAGATGAGCCTGGGCGAGGCTGAGGCCCTCAGCGCCTTCGGGGCCAAAGTGCTCCATGCGGACTCCCTGGCCCCCGGCGGCCGGGCGGGCTTCCGCCTGGTGGTGGCCAATACCCTGCGCCCCGGTGCCTCCCGCACGGTCATCCTGCCCGTACCCCCGGACCGACCCGCGGGGGCCGTCACCTCCGTGGCCTACAAGGAGGGCATCAGCCTCCTGCGTTTTCCGGCCTCCGAGGGCCTGGAGCCTCCCCTGGAAGCGGCCCGGGATCTGGAAGAGGCCGGGGCCCTGCGCTTCGGGCTCATTTCCAGCCCCGCCGGCACCCTGCTGGCCGTGCGCCCCGAGACCCATGCGGCCGCAGAAGTACTGGGCTCCTTGGCGGCTTCGGGCATCGCCTGCGAGGCGGGCTGGGCCGTGGTGGCCCTGGTGGGGGAGGGCCTGCGGAAGGACCCCGTGGCAGCCCTGCGCCACCTGGGAGCCCTGGGCCAGGTGCCCGTGGGCGGGCTGCTCACGGGCAGCAGCACCGTCTCCATCGCCTTCCTGGTGCCCGAATCGCGGCTGGGGGAGCTCATCCCCCGCCTCCACGACCGCTGCGTCCTGCACTTGGCGGATCAGGGCTGAGCGGTCTGCTGCAGCAACCAGGCCTTGAGCCTGGAATGAAACTGATCGGGATTTTCCAGGTCACCCGCCCGCAGGCGCGCCGGATGGTCAGGATCGCCCACAGCCACGGTGGGGTTGGTCGAGGTGCTGGGCGAGGGCTGACCCGTGGGCTTGGCCAATGGGGCGACCTGACGATCGGCCGGCCCACCTGCTGTGTTCCGCCGCTGATCCCCCTTCTCCACCCAGCCCATGTTCTTCTCCCGTAGAATCTAAAAGATAGGTTATTCCATTCCGCATGCCACCACTCAACCCAAGGGTCCAGGAGGGCACATGTCCCGCAGCATCCTCATCACTGGCGCCTCCCGTGGAATTGGTCGGGCCTGTGCCCGCCACTTGGCCCAGGCGGAATCTGCCCATTTGGTGTTGCTGGGCAGGGACCTGGAGGCCCTGGCGGAAACGGCCCGGATGGTCCACGAGGCGGGAGGCACCGCGGAGTGCCATGAGGCTGATGTGACCGACCGGGCCCGTCTGGCGGAGATCGCCCGCGGGTTGAAGCCCCTGGATGGCCTGGTGGCCGCAGCGGGCATCTCAGGGATGACCCCCGTGGACCAGGACTCGGATGCTTACTTCGACGAGATCCTCGCTGCAGACCTGACAGGCCCCTGGAACACGGTCCGCGCCTTCCTCCCCCGCATGCGGACCCCGGGCCGGATCGTCCTGGTAGCCAGCGTTCTGGGCCGCTTCGGCGTGCCCGGCTATGGGGCCTACTGCGGCGCCAAGCACGGCCTCATCGGCCTGGCCAAGGCCCTGGCCCTGGAGCTCATCGACCGGGGCATCGTGGTGAACTCTGTGGCTCCAGGATGGGTGGACACCCGCATGGCCACCGAGGGCATCCGCCAGATCGCGGCCGCCACGGGCCAGACCGAAGCCGCCTTCCGGGCCCAGGCCGAGGCGGCGGTTCCCGTGAAGCGCTTCTTCCAGCCCGGGGAGATCGCCCGGGGCGTGGCCTGGCTGCTCAACCCCGGCAACACCATGCAGGTGGGCCAGTGCCTGGATCTGGATGGCGGGGTCGTGCAGTCCTAGCCGCCCGACACGGTTGGACAACCTCCTAACCTCTGCGGCCACTTCTGAAGGAACGTCATAAATTCATTAGCTGGGATCGCGCTTGACCAGTGGAAGCCCTGGCCCAGGTCGCAACCCATGGCTTCCAGGCGCTTCAAGGTGGGGCCATCCTCGATGCCTTCGGCCACGGTGCCCAGGTGGAGGCTCTTGGCCATCTGGATGACAGCCAGCACGAGGGCCTCGTCCTGGGGGCCCTGGGTGAGGCGTTTCACGAAGGACTGGTCGATCTTGAGGCGCTCCACTTCGAAGCGCTGCAGGTAGCTCAGGTTGGAATAACCGGTCCCGAAATCATCGATGGAAAAGCTCAGTCCCCATGGCCCTCAGGTTGCGAAGTTTCTGGGCGAGCGCCGGGGAATCATCGATCAGCATGGATTCCGTCAATTCCAGCTCGATGCAGGAGGCCGGAATACCGGCCTCCGCGAGCGCCATGCGGACGGTGCTCTCCAGATCGTCGCGCTTGAACTGCACCGGTGAGAGGTTGACGGACATGACCAGGTCTAGCCCCTCTTCCCGCCACTTCCGGGCCTGTCGGCAGGCTTCTTCCAGAGCCCACTTGCCGATCTCGCCGATCTGGCCTGAGCGCTCCGCGGCGGGAATGAACCTGTCGGGCAGGAGGAGACCTCGTTCCGGGTGGTGCCAGCGGAGCAGGGCCTCGGCTCCGACGATGCGCCCGGAGCCGAGGTGGATCTGGGGCTGGTAATGGAGGACAAGTTCCTGCCGCTGCACGGCGGTGTGAAGACCCGAGGCCAGGTGGAGGTACTCCACCATCGTGGTGTTCATGCCGGGGTCGAAGAACCGGAAATGGTTCCGGCCTTGGGCTTTGGCCTGGTACATCGCCGTGTCGGCCTTCTGCAACAAGGTGTCGAAGTCCAGACCATCCTCGGGGTAGAGAGCCAGCCCCAGGGAGGCCGTCATGGGCACATCCATGCCCTGGACCCGAAAGGGTTCGGCCAGGGCGGCCATGATCCTGGTGGCTCCGGCGGCGGCTTCGTCCCCCGAAGGCAGATTCCCGAGGATCACCAGAAATTCGTCCCCAGCCTGGCGACACAGGGTGTCCGATGGATGCAGGGCGCCCTGGATGCGGTCCCTTGCGTCCAAAAGCAGTTGATCACCGGCGCGATGCCCAAGTGAGTCGTTGATGGTCTTGAAGTTGTCCAGGTCCAGATGCAGGATGGCGGCGAAGGAATCCGTTCGTTGAGCCTGGGAGATCGCCATCTGCAGGTAGTCCCGCCCGAGTACCCGGTTGGGCAGCCCGGTAAGGCCATCAAAGTTGGCCAGGAAGTCGATGTGAGCCTGGGACTGGATGACCCGGAGATTCTCCTCCTTCAACTGGACCAGAGTTTTGCGCAGATCCTGGGCCAGGACCCAGATGCCAAAGGCCGAACCCACGAGGACAGCGACCAGTCCCACGAGCATGCCGACCGTCACCTCCTGGACCACGAAGGTGTGCCATCCCTGCAAACTGGCCGCCAGGACCAACCCCATGGCCAGCACCATGGTGGTGGCGAGGGCAGCGAAAAGCCGCCCGCTGCCCAAAATGGCGGCGAAGACCAGGATTCCAGGGAAGGCGAGCATGGCGCCATCATGGAGGCCCTGGAAGGTCCACATCATGGCGATGGTGAGCAGCGTGAGGGTCGCGAGGGTGAGGTTGGTCGCCACGACGAAGCGGCCCTTCCGCGCCAACCCCAAGGCCGAGGCCAGCAGCAGGAGGCCGCTGCTGAGCTCCAGGACCGCCGGGACAAGCCCCTGAAGTAGGCAGATCACCCAATTGATCGCCAACACCGCCATCGAGACAGACTGGATCTGGATCAGCCTCCGCGTCGGCGTGACGGTTCCAGGGCCTGGAGCGACTGACGTGGTCAAGGTGGCATCCAAGGATCGGTTGAGCGGCCAGACTTCAAGCTGAGATCAGAGTGCAGAACCCTGCGGCGGGGTTGCTGGACTTTCAGGAAAACGAAATGCCCGCTCAGCCTAACAGAGCCAAACCAAGCTCATTTGAAATCAGCGGCCTTTGGCCTAGCCTTCGATCTGAAAATACCAACCAGGTTGCTCAGCCCAGAAAACCCTTGAGGAGCCCCGTGAGGCCGCCCCCCTCAGCCAGTTGGCCGTTGGGGCTCAGCTTGTCGATGACCTGAGGCAGGAGGGCCGCCAGGCCCGAGCTGGTCTGCTCCTGGGAGAGACCCGTCTGGGCCGCCAGCTGCTGCACTTGGTCCTCCCCAAGGGCGGCCTGGACATGTTCGCCCGAAATGGGCTGATTCTCGCCATTGCCCACCCAGGAAGCCACGTGATCCCCGAGCCCTGCCTGCTGGAATTGGCCCAGGAGGCCCTCAATCCCACCCGGATGGTTCTGGATCAGGTTCATGGCCGCGCTCAGGAGGGCCGAGCTCTGCCCTTCCTGGCCTTCGCCACCCTTGGCCCCCATTTGACCCACCAGCCCGCCGACGATATCCATGAGACCCAAGGGATCCTCCATTGAAAGTAAGCCTCTAGGGTCCGGTGAGAGCAAACTTTCAACAAGCCACATTCCTCTTACATTATCTTACGTTTTGATTGAAAATTAATCATTCCATTTACTTGAAATGCGCCTGTCGTAAGGTTGAATGTTTTTCTTTTCACCCTTTTTGGAGGTTGTTGTGATTCATTTCATTGGAACCCGCCACCTCGTTCGCAAGTTCTCGAACTGATGGGCCCCGTCCAGACCCTGGCCGCCATCCTCGGGCTCTCCACAGTCTCGGGCATCAACCTCTACCTCACGGTGTTCCTGGTGGGTCTGGCCCAGCGCCTGGGCTGGGTCCAGGGGTTGCCATCGGATCTGGCCTTGCTCGGCCACCCCCTGGTGCTGGGCGCCTCGGCCCTCCTGTTCCTGCTGGAGTTCCTGGCGGACAAGATCCCCTTCGTCACCCCCATCTGGGACGGCATCCACACCTTCATCCGCCCAGTGGGGGGCGCCCTCCTGGCTCTGGGGGCGGCGGCCCAGTTGAACCCAGTGCTCCAGGTGCTGGCCACCCTCGCTGGGGGCACCATCGCCCTCAGCACCCACGGCGGGAAGATGGGCCTGCGGCTCCTGGCCCACACCGCACCGGAGCCCGCCACACACAGCCTCCTTAGCCTTGCCGAGGACCTGAGCGTCCTGGCCCTCCTGGCCCTAGCCTGGAAGCACCCCATGGTGGCTTTGCCCATGCTGGGTCTCATCCTGCTGGCCACGGGGCTGCTGCTCCCACTCCTGGCCCGAGCGCTGTTGCTGGTGGTCACGGGGCTCCGCGAGACCGTGCGGGGCTGGATGCGTTCGCAGCGGGAACCCCAGTTGCCAGTCTGGGTTCACCTGAAGGCCCTGGAACTGACCGAGGGCGAGCCCTCCAGGATCTCCCCTGCCTTTGCCCGCCAGATCAGCGGCGTGCCCCGTCTCCACCCGGTCTACCTGATGGAGACGGAAACCCACAGCCACCTGGTGTTCCGGCGGTGGTTCCGCACCCGCCACCTGGAATTCCCCCCAGGCCCTACGCGGATCATTCCCGGCCTCCTCTGGGATTCCCTGGTGCTCTGGCGGAAGGGCAAGCCCCAACTGCTGCTGGTGGTGAGGAACCGTCGCCAGCAGCGCGAGGCCTTCCAGCCCGGGGGCTGAGCTTTGAAGAACAGG
>TBL_comb47_HYPODRAFT_10002346_pt1 | contig 23461 bp, 22 predicted proteins | sample TroBogypolimnion_40_FD_10682 | JGI IMG/M metagenome (IMG submission 10682)
TGGGCGCCCACACCCCGGTGCGCTGGGCCGAGGCCCCGCCGCTGTGGCCCGCGTCCGAAAGGATCCTGGCCTCCGACCGGTACTGGTTGGGCAGGAAGACCGACACCGCCGCCGCGGCCAGGCCGGCGAAGCAGGCATGGAGCGCCGGCCGGCGCAGGCTTTCCCGGAAGGTCGGGCGGTGGGTTGGGGCGGGCATGGACATGGACGGGACCTCGGGTTGCGATCAGCTGGTGACTTGCAGGGGCCCTTCGTGGGGCACCTCGGCGCCGCGCCGGGCGGCCCTGCCGGCGCGGGATTCTTCCTGGAGGTAGCGGCCCAGCCCGGACGGGGAGGGCCGGTAGACCGGCACCAGCTTCATGAACCACCTCAGCATCTCCCGCTGGCGGGAACCCTCGGGCAGGCCCGGCGCCAGCCGCAGCGCCGCGAGCCCCTGCTCGAGCAGGGCGGGATCCCTGGGATCCTGGACCGCCTCGAAGATCTTGGGATGGACGTAGGACTTGCGGACCTCCACGTCGGTGAACAGCTCCTCGAAGAACTTCTCCCCGGGGCGGGCGCCGGGGAACTGGATGTCGATGTCCACCCCCGGCGAAAGCCCCGACAGGCGGGCCATGTCCTTGGCCAGGTCGACGATGTGGACCGGTTCGCCCATGTCCAGGGCGAACACCCGCCCGGTCCCGCCCAGGATGCCGGCCTGGAGCACCAGCTGGCCGGCCTCGGGGATGGTCATGAAGTAGCGCACCATGTCCGGGTGGGTGACGGTGATCGGGCCGCCCCGGCGGATCTGGTCCCGGAACAGGGGGATCACGCTGCCCCGGCTGCCCAGGACGTTGCCGAAGCGCACGCTGACGTAGCGGGAGCCTTCGGGGGCCTCGTGGGCGGCCTTGATCACCAGATGCTCGCCGATGCGCTTGGTCACGCCCAGGACGTTGACCGGATTCACCGCCTTGTCGGTGGAGACGTTCACCAGGATCCGGGTGGCCGCCGCCAGGGACGCCTTCAGCACGTTCTGGGTGCCGAAGATGTTGTTCTCGATCGCCTCCTCGGGGTTCACCTCCAGGTAGGGCACGTGCTTGTGGGCGGCGGCGTGGAACACCACGTCGGGCCGCCAGGCGTCGAACACCTGGTGCAGCCGCGGGCGGTTGCGGATGTCGCAGAGCGCCATGGCGATCACCTGCGAGGGGTAGAGCCGGCGGATGTCCCGCTCGATCTCCCACAGGCTGTTCTCGCCCCGGCCCAGCAGGACCAGGCAGCCGGGGCGGAAGCTCGCGACCCGGCGGCACAGCTCGCTGCCGATGGAGCCGCCGGCGCCGGTGATGAGCGCCACCGAGCCTTCGAGGGCCTGGCGGATGGCGCCGGTGTCGAGGTTGACGGCCTCGCGCCGGAGCAGGTCCTCGATGGCGATGTCCCGCACCTCGGGCTTCCAGGGATGGTCCCCCACCAGGTCCAGGATCCCCGGGACGGTCTTCACCCGGATGCCTTCGGCCTGGAGCTTCTGGCTCAGCTCCCGGATCTTGGCGCCCGGCGCGCCGGCCATGCCCAGGATCACCAGGGAGGCCTTCTGCTCCCGGATGAAGGTCTGCAGCAGCCGGGTCGGGCCCAGCACCGGCACCCCCTCGATCCGGACCCCCTGCTTCTCCAGGGCGTCGTCCACGAAGCCCAGCACCTCGTAGCTCAGCCGCGGGTGCTCCTGCAGCTCCTGGCAGAGCCGCATTCCGGCCCGCCCGGCGCCGACGATGAGGGTGCGCTCCGGATGGGGCGGCGCGCCCGGGGCCGGGCTCCCGGGCCGCCCGGGCCGGGCCGACCGGAACCGCCGGCGGTGCACCCGCATGGCCAGCACCCGGAAGCCGAACCACAGCACCCCGGTGAGCAGGCTGGCCGGAAGGAAGACATCGGCGCCCGCCACCCCGAGCCGCCCATCCAGGCCCAGGGCGCAGAACCCCAGCCCCGCCGCGGTGATGGTCAGGGAGCCCCGCAGCAGGGCCCAGGCCTCGGTGAAGCCCACCATGCGGTAGTGCTGGCTGGTGAAGCCGAAGGCCCCGTTGACCCCCAGCGCCAGGCCGGTGAACAGCGCCGCGCCGCGGACCGCCGGCGCCGGCCCGCCCAGCAGGCCGCAGGCCAGGCACCACGCCGCGGCCGCCAGCGCTCCGTCCAGGAACAGCTTCCCGCCCCGGCGCACCATGGGCCGACTGTCGAGCTTCCAGCGCCGGGCGCCGGCGCCCTCGGTCCAGGTGTCGTATTTCTGGTCTTTCCTCAATGGTTCCATTTTTTTCAAAGCCTCTTGATGGGACGAACTCGCTCCGCCCTGGTGATCCAGGACGTCGGACTTACAAATGGTTCAGGCTCCCCCGGGCTCCCGGCCGGTTCGAAAGACGTCCGCGCGTTCAGCGGCGGATGGCGTTGAAGAGAATGGCCAGCGGGGTCATCGCCAGCAGCGAGTCCTGCCAGGGCACGTCCTTGCGGATCCGCTGGGGCACCAGCAGCGCGTCCCCCGGTTCGATGCCGGTGCGCTCCACCCGGGAATCGATCACCCGGCCGTCGGCCTTGAGCAGGCGCACCTGCCGCTGGTCGGCGTTGCGCGTGTAGCCCCCGGCCAGCTTCAGCACGTCCCGGACCCGGTCGCCGGGCCGGACGTGGAAGGTGGAGAAGGAGCTGGCCACCTCCCCCACCACGCAGGCCGAATCGGTCCGCCTGGGGATGAACACCTGGTCGCCGTCCAGCAGCGCGACGTCCTGCCTGGGATCCCCCTTCAGGACCGCAGGGAAGTCCACGATCATCCGGTTCAGGTCGCCCTGGAGCAGGCCGTGGAGCAGGGGGCTCGCCTCCAGGGCCCCCGTGTCCCGGGCGCGCCGGGTCTCGTTCAGGCGCTGCAGGATGCTGTCCACGGCCGCGGCGTTCCGGCCGGCGGGCCCGGCTTGCGCGGGGCCCCCGGACGGGTCCTTGGCGCTGAGGTCCCTGGGCTCGAGGCTCGAGCGCAGGAAGATCCCGCCGGTCGGCATGGCGTCCCCGGTGAGCCCCCCGGCCCGCTCCACCAGCTGGCGCAGGGTGAACCGGTCCTCCTGGATCACGTACGGGCCGGGCCGCCGCACCTGGCCCAGGATGGTCACGGTGCGGTGCATGCGGAAGTCCGGGTTCTCGTAGATGGTGATCTGGTCGTAGGGGCGGAGCCTGGGATTGGCCCGGTCGTCCTCCAGGGCCACCGGCGCCCGCTCCTCGGTGCTGACCAGGCGGGCCAGGTCCAGCCGCACCACGGAGCTGGTCCTGCCGTCGCCCAGGCTGGCCAGCTCGGCGTAATGGCGCCCGGCCGAAAGCTTCGGGATGCCGGCCCGGTAGATCAGGTCGGCCGCGCGCATGCCCTCGTGCCATTCGAACACGCCCGGGCGGGTGAACGGGCCCAGGATGGTGACCCGCCTGGCCAGGCGCAGATCGGCCACGTTGCCCAGCTCGACCCGGTCCCGGGGCCGCAGCGGGAGGTTGTGGGCGGCGTCGCCCGCGAGGGCCCGGTCCACGTCGAAGCTGAGCAGCTGGGTCCGGCCGTCCGGATGGGTCCGGAGGATCTCGCCCCGCAGCCGGTAGGTCCCCGGCAGCAGCTGGCCGCCCTCCCCGCCCACGGCCAGCAGGTCGGCGACCCGCATGCCTTCCCGGTAGGAGAAGCGCCCCGGTACCGCCACGAACCCGGCGGCCTCCACGTATTCCTCCAGCCGCTCCGCCCGCGCCAGGGCCCGCAGGACGTCCCCTTCGCAGAACCGGGCCGCGCGCAGCCCGGCCGGCTCGTTGGCGATGTTGCGGACCGTGGTGATGCCGGCCGGGCTGGTGCGCTGGAGCGTCACCAGCACCTGGCTGGCCGCGGGGATGAGCCCGCCGGCGAAGTGGACCGCCTCGAGCGCGGTTTCCGTCGGCGCCAGCTCCATGAGCGCCCCCGGGGCCTCCGGCCGCTCCGGCGCGGCGGCCACCCGGCGGAACGCGCCCAGGACGGTGATCCGGGTCCCCGCCAGCGGGACGAAGAGCGTGTCCCCGTCCAGGAAGCCCCGGCTCTCCAGGCCGGTCCCGTCGAAGCGCAGCCGGTAGAGGTCCAGCGCCTGGATCACCTTGCCGCCGCGCAGGTGGCGGATGCCCCGGTAGCTGCCGCTGTCGGAAGGCCCCCCGGCGAGGCCCAGCAGGGCCACGGGCGAACTGGAGCTGGGCACCAGGTAGGAGCCGGGACGGCGCACCTCGCCGATGACCATGACCTCCACGTCGTGGAGGCCCACCACCTCCAGGTTGAACTGCTCCAGGCCCGAATACTTCCGCCGCAGGGCGGCGCGGATGAGGGCGCGGGCCGCATCCAGGGTGAGCCCGCCCACGTCCACCAGCCCCACGTCCGGGATGGACACCTTGCCGCCCCGGTCCACCTTGAGCGAGCGCGCCATGGACACGCTGCCGAAGGCGGTGAGCGCCAGCTGGTCGCCGCTGCCGAGGACGTAGTCGCTGCCCATGCGCACCTCGGGCGGGCGGGGGCTGAGCGGGGCCCCGGCGAACAGGTCCGAGGCCAGGACGAACGGCCTGGGGACGGAGACGGGCGCCGGTTGGGCGGGGGCCCCGGCCGGGACCGGCGCGGTCTGCGCCGCCGCCCTTTCCGCCCCGGGCCGCGCGGCCTTGGCACCTTCCTGCCCGGCGGCTCCGGACGGCGCCGGGTCCTTCGGATCCTGCGGCTTCGCCGCCCCGGCCCGGGCCGGAACGGGCGCCTGGGCCGCGCAGAACCCCGCCAGGCCAAGTCCCATCACGCAAATCAGCAGCCCGAACGGACGGCCCAGGCCGGCGCGGCGCAGCGGGTTAAAAAGGGATTGGAATGGGGACTGCGTTTTCATATGCGGGCGTTCAAGCAGGAAAAGGAAATTTTATTCAAATGAAGGATGGCTTAAATATTACGATTCGAATTTCACCACATTGAAAAATAATAGTCAATGGAATCTTTAGATCAATTTTTTACAATTTATTGCTATAAATATAAACAATAATTCTAATATTACCATTTTTCTTATGTTTTATGGAACGCTTGATGTAAAAATTATTCTCTTTGAATTCAACCCCGAAAACGTAGTTTTATCTCTAATCTTATAGTATTAAATAATAAAAAATGAACCAAAGGAGGATGAGGTTGCGTTAACCCAGAAAAGCATCGTCCGGCCGCCCAGCCTCCAGGCAGAGCCCCGGCCTCCTCCGGTCTGGTATGAAGAATCCCGAATGCGTTACATTGAAGGCGACGGATGTCCCACCGTGCCCATAGCTCAGCCGGATAGAGCAACGGCCTTCTAAGCCGTAGGTCGCGCGTTCGAGTCGCGCTGGGCGCACCAACAGAAAGGCCCGGAACCGTCAGGTTCCGGGCCTTTTCCTGATCAGGACGGCTTGGGCGGCCAGGGGAACCAGGCCTCGGCGTCGGAATCCCGGCAGCGTTCCCAGGACCGGCCGTCGGTGAACAGTTCCTCCCGGTCCCGGCCGCACGCCTTGAAACCCACCAGGCGGTCCTGGGGTTTGGGCGGGGCGGGCATGGGCATCCAGTGGGTGGGGAAGCAGGGAAGTGTGAACCCGTCCCCGCCGTTCTCCCGCCACCAGAGGTCGCCCTGGAAGCGCATCGCCACCGCGAGCATGTCGTCCGAATCGTCCTTGCCGTAGGATCCCCGGCCGATCAGGATGCTCCCATCCTTCGGCGCGGTTTCAATGCCCTGCCATTCGCTCATGTCGACCTCAAACTCCGTTCATTTTCAAGTATGCCTGGATCTTCTTCCGGGCAGGCGCGCCAGAGGCGGCCATAGGTCACAATGCCTTTCCCCCCGGCGCCCTTCGACGCTCTCCAGAACCGGCCTGGGTCTGCTCTCCAAAATCAGGCCATTATGTGTTGCAACGCATAATGGTCTTCTTGTTCATGGCAAACCCCCCTCATGCCCCTTCTTCCTGATGGTTCGGATCGCCCAGCAGAGACCGCCAGGTCTCCCGCTGAAGGAAACTGTTCTCCACATCCTCTTCCATGCGCAGGAACATCTGCCAAGGCACGGTGAACGACATGGCATGCTGGCCCAGCGTGGATCTCGTGTATTTGCGCGCCGAGAGGTCCGTCAGGCCGACCAGGGCACGCGGTTCCTCCCGTTCTGCCTCGCGATAGGAAAGCAGGCCGACAGCCTGGCAACCGGCGGCCATCCCCGCCATTCGCACATTCTCCCTTTCCGGTTCCCGGTAGTTCGCCAGGACGGTCAGTGCCGACAAGGCATCCGGTTCCACGAAGAAGATGACGCTCTGAATTTCATCCTGCTCCGGGTCAACCGAGTGGAGCGGCTTGACGACCACGTATTGCGCCGGGATATCCCGCATCGGCAGCGCGTCCGTGAACCGCTTCGCGGCTTCCGCGGTCTTGACGTAGCGCTCGCCGAGCAGGAAGTCTTCCGCCATCCGCTTGGCACCGCCCTGGGCGATGCCCTCTGCGATCCGCCGGCCAGCTTCGGTCTTGTGGTTGCCGTCGGCCAGGAACCCGTAGAATCCCTCAATTCCTCCCGGAAAAGCCTGGTAGCAATTGCCGAAGCCGAGTCCTACGCCGCCGCCCCAGCAACCGAACGTCTCGCGACTGAACGCCGCCGTCCTGCCCTTGGCCGCGACGGAGGCGATCAGGCTGAGCACACACCCCCAACGGCCGGGCTTGAACCCTGCAGCCCCCTCAGGCACCGTGTCCGCCCACACGATGGCGACCGGATTGTTCTGCAGCCCGATGGCGTCCGCGATTTTGCTGTTCATAACCGTTCCTCCCAGCCGGCCTTTGATCCAAGGCGGTAATGGCAATGACCAGTCCGGAGCCATGGTAATGTTGGTTACCATGAAAGTCAAAACGGATTCACCATCCTCGAACCCGCCAACCGGCAAAGGCCCCAAAGACTCGAAAGCCCCCGCACCCAATGAACGGGTCGGCAAGGTGCTCCAGGCCGCTGGCGAGGTTTTCCTCTCCCGAGGCTTTGCCGGTGCCTCTCTGGAGACCATCGTGGCCAAGTCCGGGGGGTCCCTCCGGGATCTGTATCAGGTGTTCGGGAACAAGGAAGCGCTCTTCCTTCGCGTGATGGGCGAGCTGTGCGAGGAGGTGCTCGCCCCGCTTCGCGGCTTGGCCCTCGATGAGGAGAACCGGAAGTTGCCCATTGAGGACGTGCTGTTGGCGATGGGCAGGACCATCATGCGGGTGCTGCTTTCCCCCCGCGCCCTTTCCCTTCATCGCTTGGTCATCAGCGAGGGCCCGCGGTTCCCCACCCTTGGCAAGATCTTCTTCCAGATGGGTCCCAGCAGCGCCAATGCCACCTTGGCCGCTTTTCTGGAAAACCGGGCTCAAGGCGGACAAATGTCCATCCCCGATCCCAGGGCTGCGAGCGCGATATTCATCCATTCGCTGATCAGCGACCTCCACCTGCGGGCCCTTACCGGGGGCAAGGTCACCCGTTCCGAGGTGGAGGAGCGAGTCCAGGAAGGAGTCAGAATATTTCTGAATGGAGTGAGGGGAACCCGCGCTGGCAATCCTGGTCGATGACCTCCGGGGGCTACACCAGCCTCGAATCCAGGGGGAACGGCTCCTGGGCGATGACCTTGATTCTGTCGGCGTCAGGGTGCCGGGGGTTCACGAGGACGATCCATTCGGCCGGCACGATCACCGAGGGCACCCACAGGACGGCTTCCACCCCGGCCCGCAGCCATCGGGCCCCCCTCGACCGGACCGCCGCCTTCCCGGTGTCGTCCATCCAGTCACGGGGCAGCTCCGCCGGGGTCCACCGGCCCGCAGGCACATCCTCCGGGAGCTCGATCCGGAGGGCGACGAGGTCGTCCGGCGCGTCCCCGGGGTCCACGTGGACCAGGAGCTCCAGGACCGCCAGGGAAAGGCTGGAGGCGCAATAGGCGACCGGAATCCCCGGCGGATTCCAGCGGCCCCCCGCCCGCCTTGCCCCCTCGCCGTCAAGGGCCGCGGCGGCATGCCTTGCCTTGACCAGCCGGTAGACCAGCATCAGGAATAGACGCCGTATTCGATCCGGGTCAGCACGGCCTCGGCGGCCTGGGTGCCGATGTCGGTATCCAGCAGGGACATGGGCGTGGCGCCCCCCAGAGCCCGGTTGGGCGACTCCATCCAGCGGAGGGCCTTGTCCCGGGCGCCCAGGACCTCCGTCGCCTGGGCGACCAGGCGCACCAGCCGCATCAGGCGTTCACCCTCCTGGGGATCCAGACGGCCGCCTTTCCGCCGGCTGAGGGTCCGGGGCGGAATGTGCAGGACCCCCGCCGCCATCTGGTCGTTGAGCCCCAGGTCGGTCATCACGCCCCGGTACAGTTCCCAGGGCACGCCCTCGCGAACCAGATCGACCATGATCAACGGGTTGGCCGCCGTATAGCTGACATCCAGGAGCGGCGACTCATCGGGCAGGACGGTTCGGGTTCGGGACCTGGACATGGCGGCCTCAGTCATCTGGCCTAACTATAATCGCCATCTGGCCGAACGCAAGGGGGGGCCCCGCCGCCTTCGCCTTCGAGCACGGCGGGCCCCAGCTCGTCCAGCCGGGCATCCGCTTCTTCCAGGGTCCCGGCCAGCTCGAAGGCCCAGCCGGTTTCCTGGGCCATCCGCTCGAACTGGAGGCGGACCAGGGGGATCGTCACGATCCGCACCACCGAACGGACGCCCTTGATCTTCGCGGCCGCCTGGACCCGGACCAGTTCCTTGAGCCCTTCGGTATCCGTGGGGCGGAGCCCGGTCATGTCATGGACGATATCGAAGCCGGGCTGCAGTTCCTTCATCGCCGCCATGAACGCCTTCGCCACTTCCTTGCGCTCCGACGGCTCCAGGTGGCCGCCAAGCGTCACGTACAGGCGGTTCTTGTCGGGGTTTGCGGTGACCTGGAACATCCTGGATTTCCTTGGCGGTTGACCGGATTTTACGGTAAATTCCTTGAAAATCTCAACCTTTATGCCCCAGATGGCGGAAGGCGGCGGTGAGGTCGTTCCGCAGATCCGCGGGGTCCTCCAGGCCGATGCTGAGACGCACGATGGTACGCCCATCATAGCGGGAGGGCAGCGGCCGCCGGTACTGTCCGGCGGTGACGAGGCTCTTGAAGCCGCCCCAGCTGTAGCCGATGCCGAACAGTTCCAGGGCGTTGATGAAGGCGGCCAGCCGGTCCGCGGCATATTCCTCCCTGAAGGTGAAGCCGAACAGCCCGGAAGCGCCCAGGAAGTCCCTGCGCCAGAGGTGGTGTTCGGGGTGGCCGGGCAGGGCCGGGTGCAGCACCTGGTCCACCAGGCCGTGGCCGGCCAGCCACCCGGCGAGTTCCAGGGCCGACTGCCCGTGCTGGCGCAACCGCACCGGCAGGGTCTTGAGCCCACGCAGGGCCAGGTAGCAGTCCTCCGGCGCCGCGAACAGCTCCATGACCCGGTAGAAGGCGTCGAACCGGCCGGCCAGCTCCGCCGTGACCGTCACCACCCCCAACAGGACATCCGAATGGCCCGAGATGTACTTCGTCGCCGACTGCACCGACACGTCGACCCCGAGCTGGAAGGGCTTGAGGTAGAGCGGGGTCGCCCAGGTGTTGTCCAGCACGGTGAGGATGCCCCGCTCCCGGGCGAGCGCGGTGATGGCGGGGATGTCCTGGAGTTCGAAGGTGTTCGAGCCCGGCGATTCCAGCAGGATCAGGGTGGTGTTGGGGCGGATGTGCGCGGCGATGTCGGCGCCGGCATCGGCCGGCACGGCGCTGGCCTCCACCTGGAACCGGGAGAGGATCGCTTCGCAGAAGTGGGCGGTGGGGCCATAGGCGTTGGCGCAGACCAGGATGTGGTCCCCTGCGCGGGTGAAGGCCAGCAGCGTGTTGATGATGGCGCTGATCCCGGACTGGAAGGCCCGGGTCAGCCCGCCCCCTTCCAGCTCCCGCATCGCCTCCTCGAACTGCCGCTGCACCGGCAGCCGGTCGGTGCCGTAGGTGATGCCCGGATACGCCCCGGCGTTGGCCGCGACCAGGTCCTCGTAGCGGTCGAACAGCACGGTGGAGGCCCTGGCCACCGCAGGGTTGATCGTCCTCACCGGCCGGCCTTCGTCCACGGCCTGGATCAGCTTGGTGGCCTCGTTCATGCTCGCTCCCTTTGCGCCAGGCTCAATGGTGGCACATGAGCCCGCAACTGCTTGAGCGCTTCGATCCCGGCGGCCGTGATGGTGGTGCCGCCCCGGCCCGGGTGCAGCAGGACGTAGCCGAACCCTTCGGCCTGGACCAGGGCCTTGCGGATCTGCGCCTCGGTGAGGAAGAGGTCCCGGGCCTGGGCGGACTGGACCAGGCTCCTGCGTCCGGACCGGAGCTTGTTCTGGTGGTTGAGGTACAGGCACTCGAGGATGAACAGGGTGTGGTCCCGCTCCAGGCCGACCCCCTTGACGAAGGCGGCGAGCCCCGGATCCTCCTCCTGCCGGCCCGGACCGGGCCATTTCAGGATCGGCGCCAGGTCCCGCGCCTCGATCGTGTGCTTGTCCAGGTAGGCCAGATACTCGGCGCAATTCTTGAGCTCGCGCACGTTGCCGTGCCATGGGTAGGACACCAGGAGCTCCGCGGCTTCAGGGGTCATGGCCAGGTCCACCCCGATCTGCCGCTTCAGGTGATCGAAGATGAACAGGATGTCATCCTTCCGCTCCCGCAGCGGGGGCACCTGGATCGGCAGCACGTTCAGCCGGTAGTAGAGGTCCCGCCGGAACGTCCCCTCCTCCACCAGTTTCCAGAGGTCCTTGTTGGTGGCGGCGATGATCCGGATATCGATGTGGATCATGCTGTCGCCGCCGATCTTCATCACCTCGCGGCTTTCCAGCACCCGCAGCAGCCGGGTCTGCAGGTTCAGGTCCATCTCGCCGATCTCGTCCAGGAAGATGGTGCCCTTGTGGGCCAGTTCGAACAGGCCCGGCTTGCCGCCCCGCCGGGCGCCGGTGAAGGCGCCCTCCTCGTAGCCGAACAGTTCGCTTTCCAGCAGGCTTTCGGGCAGGGCGGCGCAGTTCACCGTCACGAACTGCCATTCCTTGCGCCGGCTCGCGTTGTGGATGGCGTGGGCGAAGAGTTCCTTGCCGGTGCCGGTCTCGCCGATGATCAGGACGGAGGCGTCGGACTTGGCCTTCTTGCGCGCCAGGTTCTTGATCTCCATGAAGTTCTCGTCACGGGTCAGGATGTGCTCGAAGGTGAACCGGGCCCGGTGGCCCTTGCCCAGGAGCTGGGACCGGAGCCGGTGCTGGCTGCGCTCCTTCTCCTCGAACTTGTTGATGATGGCCAGCGCCCCGCGGGTCTTCTTGCCGGCGATCACCGGCACCACCTTGATGGAGATGTCCCGGGAATTGATCTTCACCAGGGTGTGGTCCACTTCCAGCAGATCGGTCATGACCCGGTCGAACGGGATCCCGGGGATCAGGTCCGAGGCCTTGCACCCCACCAGGTCGATGGGGCTGTCCAGGACTTCCCGGGCCTTGCGGTTGCAGGCGTAGACCACCCCGGTGTTCTCGATGATGATGATCCCGTCGTCCATGACATCCAGCAGGCTGGACAGCTGGCTCTCCAGGATGTTGGTCCGGTCGAACAGCGAGGTGACGCTGTCGGGGCTGGTCCGGATGCCCTGGAAATACTCGACGAAACGCTCCTCCTTGAGCAGGCGCTCCAGCCCCAGGGCGGTCGTCAGGTCGATCACCGTCTTGGCGTCGATGACCCGGTCGCCGATATCGATCACCCGCTTCACGAAGGCCGGCATATGCCGGATCTCCCCGGGCGTCACCCCGGTCTCAAGCGCCGGGACATGGGTGATGCCGGGGTAGAAGGGCACGAACTCCAGGTGGTTCAGTCCCAGCTGATGGAAAAGGGAGATGGTGTCCATCGTCATTTCCACGCTGTAGTTCACCACCAGCACCGACAGTCCGGGCGGCAGGGCGGCCAGGCGCTGATACTGCTCCTCGGTGAGGGTGTTGCTGATGATGATGGCCTTGGCGTCCTTGGGAATGAACTGCTTGAGGTTGAGGTAGATCTGGTAGATCGAGATGACGAACACGTCGGCATCGATGGGGCTGTTGATGTTGACCACGTCGTAGGAGTAGCACTCCAGCTCGATCGTGTTGCGGAACAGGGCCTCCAGGGTCCGGCGATGGACTTCGGCGACGCTGGAGAAGGCGGTGATCAGGGCGACCTTCTTGGCCACGGGAAAGCCCTCCAGGGATGGTCCAGCTCAATGGGGTTATTGGGTCATACTAACAACCCATTGCCCCCGTTGCGAGTGGCAATGCGGCGCCGAAAGCCGCAGGGCCCGGGACGGCGTCACTCAATCCACTGGATTTCGGTGGGTTGACCCATCAATTTCAGATTTCCGAGAGATGGCACGTAAAATGCATTGTTTCGATTATAGCCGTATGCTCTTTTGTCAATGCCATAATGGGTTAATCATTAGCCCTCCTAATTTTCATGGCTTGAAAATCGTTGTTGCCCGAAAGATTAATCAGGTCATCTTGGGAATCATCCCCAAGCCGATTCCTGATTGCGGGCAAGCTTCGCGCCCGTGGATCCCGGTTCCCCGACCTGGACTCTCCCCCGGCCCACGGCCCCACCTGTCCATCATGCCCTTGCTGTCCAACCCTCAACGCCACCCACTCCCCCAGGAGGAGACCCCATGAACTCGAAGCTTACGACCATGATCCCGCTGGCGGTCGCGCTATGTGCGGTCCTCGGCTGCGACAAGAAGGACCAGACCATCAAGATCGGCCAGGCCGTCGCCCTGACCGGCGACAACTCCACCTGGGGCCAGTCCGAAAAGAACGCCCTGGACATGGAGATCGCCAAGATCAACGCCAAGGGCGGTGTCCTGGGCAAGCAGATCCAGCTCATCTCCTATGACACCCGCGCCGATGCCACCGAAGGCGTGAACGTGACCAAGCGGCTGGTGAGCGACGGCGTCTGCGCCATCATCGGCCCCGGCCAGAGCGGCGTGGCCATCGCCATGACCTCCGTGACCGAACCCGCCAACCTCTCCTTCATCGCCACCTCGGCCACCAACCCCAAGGTCACGGTCGACGACAAGACCGGCGCCGTGCGCAAGACTGCGTTCCGCGCCTGCTTCATCGACCCGTTCCAGGGCACCGTCGCCGCCCAGTTCGCCGCCAAGAACCTGAAGCTCAAGAACGCCGCCATCATCTATGACGTCGGCTCCGACTACTCCTCCTTCCTGGGCAAGTACTTCTCCGACGAGTTCGTCAAGCAGGGCGGCAAGATCGTCGGCAACGAAGCGTTCCGCTCGGGCGAGCTGGACTTCCGCGCCATCCTCGGCAAGATCAAGGGCGGCAATCCCGAAGTGCTGTGGATCCCGACCATGCAGAAGGAAGCCGCGCTGATCATGAAGCAGGCCGCCGACCTCGGCATCAAGGCCATCCCCATGGGCGGCGACGGCTGGGCCAGCCCCGACCTGATCACCCTCGGCGGCGCCGCGGTCAACGGCTCCTACTTCGTGAACATCACCAGCCTGGAAGACCCTGACATCCAGGGCTTCATCAAGGACTACCGGGCCAAGTACAACAACGAGCCGGTCATGCCCAACCCGGTCATGGCCATCGACGCCCTCCAGGTGATCATCGACGCCATCACCAAGACCGGCGGCACCGACGCCGCCAAGCTCACCGCCCAGATCGAGCAGACCAAGGGCCTGCAGACCCTGTCCGGCGTCTTCACGGTCGACCCCAAGAACCACAACCCGCTCAACAAGCCTGCGGTCATCCAGCAGGTCAAGGACGGCAAGTTCACCTACGTCACCAAGTTCGTCACCCAGTAGCCGGCACGCGCACCTGAAGCGGGGGCGGCGCGGACCGCGCCGTCCCCCTTCTTCCACAATCTGAACTATCGCGGCAGGCCCGCGCGGAAGGGGAACCCTTGTTCGTCCAGACCTTGTTGACGGGATTGGCCATCGGAGGCATCTACGCGCTCATGGCCGTAGGCTACTCCCTGGTCTTCAGCATCCTGAATTTCAGCAATTTCGCCTACGGCTCCATCATCATGCTGGGCGCCTACATCAGCTACTTCGCCATGGTCAAGCTGGGCCTGCCCCTGGGGGTGGCGCTGGCCCTCTCGATCCTGGGCGCCGCCGCGCTCTGCTACCTGAACGAGCGGCTGGCCTACTCGCCGCTGCGCAAGCGCCGGGCCTCCTCGCTGTTCTTCATGATCAGCGCCATGGGCACCGCGATCTTCCTGGAGAACCTGGTCTACGCCGTCGTCGGCGCCCACTTCTACGCCTTCCCGGAGGTGTTCACCAAGCGCAACATCACCTTCCACGGGGTCTCCATCGGCGTGCTGGACGTGTTCGCCATCGCCTTCTCCTTCGCCGCCATCTACGCCCTGCACTACTTCCTGCAGAAGAGCCGCACCGGGATCGCCATCCGCGCCGCCAGCTACGACATCCAGGTCTGCTCGCTCAACGGGGTCAACGACAAGCACCTGATCGGCCTGGTGTTCTGCCTGGCCGGGGGGCTCGCCGGGATCTCCGGGACCTTCCTGGGCATGAAGTACATCGTCTACCCGACCATGGGCTGGATCACCAACAAGGCCTACATCGCGGCGGTCATCGGCGGCCTGGGCAGCCTGCCCGGCGCGGTGGTGGGCGGGATCCTCCTGGGGGTGACCGAGACCTTCGTATCGGCCTACGTCTCCTCGGTGGTCCGGGACGTGTTCAGCTTCTCGCTCCTGGTCATCCTGCTCATGGTGATGCCGACCGGCCTGTTCGGACGGTTCCTGGAAGAGAAGGTGTAGCCCGCCATGTGGTCCTACGTATCCGGCGTCATCTCCCTCGGCCTCATCTACGTCATCGCCACCGTCGGCCTGGCGGTCTTCACCGGCTTCACCGGGCTGTTCTCCCTGGGCCACGCGGCGTTCTTCGCCATCGGCGCCTACACCGCGGCGATCCTCACCTACTTCTACGGCTACAACTTCTATGTGGCCCTGGCCCTGGGCGGCTGCGCCGGAGGCCTGGTGGGGTTCCTGATCGGCTACCCCACCCTGAAGGCCAAGCTGCGCACCGACTACTTCGCCATCGCCACCCTGGGCTTCGGCGAGGCGATCCGGGTGCTGCTGGAGAACCTGCCCATCACCCAGGGCGCCCGGGGTCTGCCCGGCATCCGCAGCGAGACCAGCCTGCCGGTGCTGCTGGTGGTCACCTTCGTCATCATCTGGTTCGCCTGGAACCTGATCCATTCGCGCCACGGCCGGGCCTGCATCGCCATCCGCGAGGACTTCGTCGCCGCCGAGATGATGGGCGTCAACATCTTCATCGGCCGGCTGCGCTCGCTGGTGTTCAGCGCCTTCTGCGCGGGCATCGCCGGCGGCCTCTTCGCCCACTACTTCTGCTTCATCCAGCCGTCCATGTTCACCTCGTACATGTCCACCCAGATGACCGCCGCGGTGGTGGCCGGGGGCATGGGCAGCATCAGCGGCCCGGTGATCGCGACCCTGGTCTTCATCGGCATCCCGGAAGCGCTCCGGGTCGCCAACATCTGGCGCCTGGTGGCCTACGGCCTCCTCCTGGTGCTCATCATGGTGTTCCGCCCCCAGGGCCTGATGGGCTACCGGGAGCTGTCCCTGGACATGGTCAAGGGCTGGTGCCGGAGCATCAAGAAGGGCGGTAAAGCATGAACGACGCTGAACTCAAACCCGTCCTGGAGATGCGCGGCGTCACCAAGCGCTTCGGCGGCATCACCGCCTGCAAGGACATCACCTTCAACGTGGCCAGGGGCCAGATCATGGGCCTGATCGGGCCCAACGGCGCCGGCAAGACCACCGCCTTCAACCTGATCACCGGCGTCTACGGGCTCACGGAAGGGTCCATCCTGCTGGAGGGCGAAGCCATCACCGGCAAGCGCCCGGACCTCATCGTCCGCCAGGGCATCGCCCGCACCTTCCAGAACATCCGGTTGTTCAAGAACCTGAGCGTGCTGGACAACGTGGTCATCGCCCTGGACTGCCACGAGACCTACCTGCTGGGCGCCTCCTTCCTGCGCCTGCCCGTCGTCACCCGGCGGGAAAAGGCGATCCGGGAGCAGGCCATGGCCTTCCTCACCGCGGTGGGGCTCGAGGACAAGGCCGCGACCCGGGCCGACGCCATGCCCTACGGGCTGCAGCGCAAGCTGGAGATCGCCCGGGCGCTGGCGCTGAAGCCCAGGCTGCTGCTGCTGGACGAGCCCGCGGCCGGCATGAACCCGGAGGAATCGCTGGACCTGGCCCGGCTGATCCGGAAGATCCACGAGGACTTCAAGCTGACCACGCTGCTCATCGAGCACCACATGGACGTGGTCATGGCGCTCTGCGAGCGGATCTTCGTCATGAATTTCGGCGAGAAGCTGGCCGAGGGCTCCGCGGACACGATCCAGAAGGATCCCGACGTCCTCAAGGCCTACCTGGGAGAGGGGTTCAAGCGTGCTCAGCATAAATAACCTCAACGTGAAGTACGGGCACATCCACGCCCTGCACGACCTGAGCCTCGAGGTCCAGGAAGGCACGGTGGTGGCCGTGGTCGGCGCCAACGGCGCGGGCAAGACCACCCTGCTCTCGACCCTGGCCGGACTGCTGGCGCCCGCCAGCGGCGAGATCAGCTTCAGGGGCGAACCGCTGCCCCGCGAGGCCTACAACGTGGTGGCCCGGGGCATGTGCCTGGTGCCCGAGCGGCGCCGGCTCTACGCCAACCTCACGGTCAAAGAGAACCTGATGATGGGGGCCTACCTGCGCAAGGACAAGGACGGCATCCAGTCCGACCTGGAGGAGATGTACCAGCTGTTCCCGATCATGCGCGAGCGGATCAACCAGTACGCCGGCACCCTGTCGGGCGGGGAGCAGCAGATGTGCGCCATCGCCCGCGGGCTCATGTCCCGCCCGAAGCTCCTGCTGCTGGACGAACCGTCGCTGGGACTGGCCCCGCTGATGGTCCAGCACATGTTCAAGATCATCCGGGAGATCCGGGAAAAGGGCGTCACCATCCTGCTGGCCGAGCAGAACGCGTTCCAGGCCCTGGACATGGCGGACCACGCCTTCGTCCTGGAGACCGGCAAGGTGATCGTCTCCGGCACCGGCCAGGATCTGCTGGACGATCCCCTGGTGCAGAAGGCCTATCTCGGAGTCACGCACTAGATTCCTTACGGCAAGCAGAGGCTGGTCACGTTTACCGGGCGCCTCGGCGCCCACCTGGGGTATTGCCCCGATTGGAGAAAATCATGAAAGAAGGATTGAACAAAGAGACCCTCGTCCTGCACACCGGGAACGAGATCGACCAGCAGTTCGGGGCCCTGAGCGTGCCCATCTACCAGGTGACGACCTTCCTCCAGGACGTGAAGGGCAACACCAAGGGCTACGAGTATTCCCGCAGCGGCAACCCGACCCGGGACGCCCTGGAGAAGGCCTTCGCCGCCCTGGAGCACGGCAAGCGCGGCCTCGCCTTCGGTTCCGGCATCGCCGCCATCTCGGCGGTATTCATGACCTTCTCCACCGGCGCCCACTTCGTCGTCTCGGACGTGGTCTACGGCGGCACCTACCGGCTGCTCACCAAGATCCTCAACCGCATGGGCATGACCGTCACCTTCGTGGACAGCTCCAACCTGGCGGCGCTCCAGGCGGCGATCACCCCCCAGACCAAGGCCGTGTTCGTGGAATCCCCCACCAACCCCATGATGGCCGTGTCGGACCTCCGGGCCATCGCCGGCATCTGCAAGAAGCAGGGACTCACCTTCATCGTCGACAACACCTTCATGAGCCCCTACTGGCAGAACCCCCTGCTCCTGGGCGCCGACGTCGTCGTGCACAGCGCCACCAAGTACCTGGGCGGCCACAGCGACGTGCTGGCCGGGCTGGTGGTGACCGCCACCGAGGAGATGGGCGAGGAAGTGCACTTCATCCAGAAGGCCATGGGCGGCGTCCTGGGCCCCCAGGATTCCTGGCTGCTCATGCGCGGCATCAAGACCCTGGCGGTCCGGATGGAACAGCACGAGCGCAACGCCAACGTCCTGGCCCAGTGGCTGACCACCCTGCCCGGGATCGAGAAGGTCTACTATCCGGGCCTGGAGAGCCATCCCCAGCACCAGCTCGCCAAGTCCCAGGCCGGCGGGTTCGGCGGCATGATCTCGTTCGAACTGACCAGCCCCGAACTGGCGGACCATCTCCAGAGCCGCCTGAAGATCATTTCCCTGGCCATCAGCCTGGGCGGCGTGGAAAGCCTCATCTGCCTGCCGGCCAAGACCACCCACGCCTCCTTCCCGGTGGAACTGCTCGACGCGCTGGGCGTCAACGACCGGCTGGTGCGGCTCTCCGTCGGCATCGAGAACGTCGAGGACCTGAAGGCCGACATCCTCCAGGCCATGTCGAACCAGTAACCCACCCGCACCACCCACGGAGACTCCCATGACCCCACAGCAGCCGGACAGCGACGAATTCCTGATTCTGGCTCCCGGCAGCCGCGGGGTCATGGGCTGGGCCGGCAAGGAGGGCCTCCTGCCCGCCACCGGCCTGGGCACCCAGTGCGTCCACGGCGGCGCGGCCCCGGATCCCGCCTACGGCGCCGTGGCCCCGCCCATCTACGAGACCAGCACCTTCGCCCTGCTGGATATCCGCACCAGCGCGGGCTTCGAGTACACCCGCGCCGGCAACCCGACCCGGGCCCGGCTGGAGGAGGCCGTCGCCCTGCTTGAAGGCGGCTGCGGCGCCATCTGCACCAGCTCCGGCATGAGCGCCATCCTGGCGGTGCTGAGCCTGCTGGAGCACGGCAGCCACGTGCTCTGCCCTTCGGACTGCTATGGCGGCACCTTCCGCACCCTGGAGCACGCCCAGCGGGTCCACGGCCTGGAGACGACCTTCCTGGACCTGAGCGACCTGGAGGCGGTGCGCGCCGCCATCCGGCCGAACACCCGGATGATCTGGGCCGAGACCCCGTCCAATCCGCTGCTGCGGTTGCTTGACCTGGAGGCCCTGGCCGGGATCAAGCGGCAGCACGGCCTGCTGCTGGCGGTGGACAACACCTTCCTGTCGCCGGTGCTGCAGCAGCCCCTGCGCTGGGGCGCCGACCTGGTGTTCCACAGCACCACCAAGTTCCTGAACGGCCACAGCGACGTGGTCGGCGGGGCGGTCGTGGCGGCCCCCGGCCGGACCGATCTGCTCCAGCGCCTGGCCACCCTCAACATGACCCTCGGCACCAGCCAGAGCCCGCACGACTGCGCGCTGGTGCTGCGCGGGCTGAAGACCCTGCACCTGCGCATGCGCGCCCACGAGGCCAACGCCCGGGCCCTGGCCGCGTTCCTGGACGCGCACCCGGCCGTGGCGAAGGTCAACTACCCCGGCCTGTCCGGGCACCCCCAGCACGCCCTGGCCCGGCGCCAGCAGAGCGGGTTCGGCGCCATGCTCAGCTTCGAGCTGAAGGACGGCTCCAGGGAATCGGTGGCCCGGGTGCTGCGCCGCCTGCGCTGGTTCACCCTGGCCGAAAGCCTGGGCGGGGTGGAAAGCCTGGCCAACCAGCCGGCCAGCATGAGCCACGCTTCCATGACTCCGGAGATGCGCGAGCGGATCGGCATCCGGGACGGCCTGATCAGGCTTTCGGTTGGGGTGGAGGACGAGGCGGACCTGATCGAGGATCTCCGGCAGGCGCTGGAAAGCTGAAGATCGGCCCGGCGTCGGCTACTCTTCGGCAAGCCGCTTGAGGTGGCGGTCGAAGTCCGACTCGAACAACCGGTCCTGGACGATCCGGTACTTTTCGAATTCGCTTTCGGCGAAGGCCTTGGCTATCTCCTGGGTGACCTTGCCCGGATGGTCCAGGATCTCCCGTTCGTTGAAGCGCAGGAAGGCGTTCAGCTTGTTGGCCCAGTCCTGCATGGTCATGGGGATGTTCCGCTCGGCCTGATCCTCCGCGTAATCGAGATACATGCCCACGATGCGGTCCAGGGCCTTCATCTCCTGCTCAGCCAGGTAGTTCTTGGCCACTGACACATCCGGCTTGACGATCTTGCCGTCCGGAGCGTTCCTCCAGGTGGTCAATCCCATCCGCTTCTTGGCGCTGTCCGCCCGCTGGACGATCAGTTCCGCGGCGGTGTGGCCATGGATGGCGAAGTGAAGCTTGTTCTGGACGGTGGCGAAGAAGGTCTTCGTCGTCTCGGCATCCTTGCTGTAGTCCATCGCGGTCGCGTAGATGTCGGTGATCTTCTGGTAGAACCTCCGCTCGCTCGCGCGGATCTCCCGGATGTCGGCCAGGAGATCCTCGAAGTATTCCTTGCTGAAGAAAGTCCCGTTCTTCAGCCGCTCCTTGTCCAGCACATAGCCGCGGATGGCGAAGTCCCGCAAAACGCCCGTGGCCCATTGCCGGAACTGGATGGCGCGAGTGGAGTTGACCCGGAAGCCCACCGCGATGATGACATCCAGATTGTAGAATTCAACCTCTCTGGAAACCTCCCGGCTGCCTTCCTTTTGAACTATCCGGAAATTCCGGACAGTTGCCTCCTTCACAATCTCCGCCTGAGCATAAAGATTGGAAAGGTGTTCGTTAATCGTTTTGGTGGATACCTCGAACAGGACTGACATCAGCTTCTGCGACAGCCAGACGGTGTCGTCCTCGACCCTGACCTCGATGGTGCTTTCACCCGCCTGCCGGGTGAAGATCAGGAACTCGGCCGTGCTGTTGCGGATCTGGAAGGTCTTGCTATTGCTCATGGGAGGGCCCGTCATGATCGGTTCGATCCTCGACTTCCTTGAGGGAAGGACCGGACCAGGAAGGCTAGCACGAATGGCCGGCCCGGATCCTGGCCAGCAGGTCGTCGGAGAACGTCCCTTCCATGACCTTCTCCACCGGTCCCACCAGGTGCGCCGACCCGCCGGCGAAGGTCACCTGCAGCACCCCCCCGGGCATGTGCACCGTCACCTCGTCGTCCACCAGCCCCAGCTTCCTCGCGGCCGCCGCGGCGCCGCAGCTGGAGCTGCCCGAGGCGAAGGTGTAGCCCGCGCCCCGCTCCCAGATCTCGATGAGGATCTCCGAACGGGAGAGCACCTGCAGGAACTGCACGTTGGTCTTGGCCGGGAACAGGGGCGAACGCTCGATCACCGGCCCCAGCCTGCAGGCCAGGGCCTCGCTCGGCGCCATCCCGGTCACCACGCAGTGGGGGTTGCCCATGGAGACGAAGGTGATCCGGCAGCGCTCGCCGCCGAACTCGAACTCCCGGTCCAGGATCTCGTCCAGGCCCGCCGCCGGGGCCGCGGTGCGGGCGTCGAAGCGGGGCGCGCCCATGTCCACCTTCACCACCTTGCCGGCCGGGTCGACGATCTGCGCCAGCACCCGCCCGCCCTTGACCCGGATGGGGAACGGCGAAGCGTCCACGAAGCCGTGCTCGTAGAGGAACCAGGCGAAGATGCGCAGGCCGTTGCCGCTCTTCTCGGCCTCGCTGCCGTCCGGGTTGAAGATGCGCAGGGTGAGCCGGTCCGGGTCGGCCAGGTCGGCCAGCGGCCCCAGCAGGATCCCGTCCGACCCGGCCCCGTAGTGCCGGTCGCAGATGGCCCGCACCGCCTCTGGAGAGGGATCGAGCGGGAACTCCGCCGGGTCGATCACCAGATAGTCGTTGCCCAGCCCGTGGTACTTGCAGAAATCCGCCATCCCAGCTCCAAGGTCGTCCACCCTCCAGCATAGCGGGCACTGATACAATGGTCCCTCCCCGACGGGACTATTCGCGTGACCCATGATCCTACGCAAGGAATACGGCTTCGAAGCCGCCCACTTCATCTACAACCACCCCGGCAAGTGCCGCAATCTGCATGGGCACAGCTACAAGCTGTTCGTCTCGCTGGAAGGCCAGGTCAACCCCGAAACCGGCATGATCATCGACTTCGACGACCTCTCCAAGATCGTGCGGGAGAAGGTGCTCGTCCCGCTGGACCACCACTTCCTCAACGACCTGATCCCCCTGTCCACGGCCGAGAACATCTCCACCTGGATCTGGGAACAGCTGAAGCCCGGCCTGCCGGAACTGAGCCAGCTCGAGCTGTTCGAGACCACCGACAACTGCGTGATCTACCGGGGGGCGTGATGCGGCTGGGCTGGCTGGCCCTACCATGGCTGATCGCCGCTCCGGCCTGCTCGCCGGTGCAGCAGTACCAGGAGGCCGCCCGGTCCCTGCGCTTCACCCTGGACCGGGTCGAGCCCGGCCTGGAGCTGGCCTTCCCCCTGGACCGCTCCCGGATCACCTTCAACGTCACCGTCGGGGTCGAGAACCCGTCCACCGTGCCCTTCCATCTCCGCGGGTTCGAAGGGACCTTCCGGCTGGAGACGGACGGCAAGCTCCGGCCCCTGGGCGAGGTCCGGATGCCGCAGTCCCTGGAGCTTCCGGCCGGGGGCAAGGCCCCGCTGACCCTGGCCCTGGCCTTCGGCTACAAGGACCTGGCCGAGCGCTGGCCCGCGATCCAGGCGGCGCTGCACGGAGAGCAGGCCGGCGCATGGCAGCTGGACGGCATCCTGCGCGGCGAGGCCTACGGGATCGCCGTCCAGTTCCCGGTCCGCACCCGCCGCACCTTCGGGACCGCCCCATGATCCGCGCGGTCGTCTTCGATCTGTGGAACACCATCGTGCACAGCCGGAACGGGGACCCGTTCCAGCACCTCCAGCGCCTGCTCTCGGACGGCCAGAACCGCCACTTCACCGACCTCAAGCGGGACGCCATGGGCCGGCCCTACGCCGACGCCCAGGCCCTCCTGTCGGTGTGGCAGGACCGGCTGGGGCTGACGTCGGACCAGCTGCGGACCATGGCCGAGGTGTTCCGCACCGCCGCCGGCGACGCCCAGTGCTTCCCCGAGGCGATCCGGGCGGTGCGCGACACCCGCAGGCTGGCCCGGGTCGCCCTGCTATCCAACACCCAGAGCTTCGACCTGGCCTTCCTGGAGCGCCTGAGCCTCACGGAGCTGATTCCCAGCCGCTTCCTCAGCGCCGAGATGGGCGCGCTCAAGCCGGACCGCCCGGCGTTCGACGCGGTGCAGCGCCGGCTCGGGCTCTTTCCGGGCGAGATCGCCATGGTGGGGGACAGCTGGCGGGACGACATCGCCGGCGCCCTGGAGGCCGGCTGGACCGCCATCTGGGTGAACCGGAAGGGGATGGACCGTCCGCCGGTGGATCCCGACGCCGACCTGGTGGAAATCCCCGATCTCGCCCCGGTCCCCAGCCTCATCGAGAACCTCCAGGCCGGCGCCCGCTGCAGCACCTGCCTCGGCTAGATTGACCAGGTGGGCCTTTCGCCCCTTCGGAGCCATGTCCGTCCGGGCTTAAGCCAAAAGATAGTTAGCCGGTGATGAACAGTGATAAACGGTGATGAAATTTGTGGATGTGGTCTGCTCGCCCGACGCACATCAAGCAAGGGCATCCCAGATTCTGGCGGGTCGCCGGGCGGGCCACACGCTCGCGTGTGGCTCACCCGACGGCCCACCAGAATACTCTGGGCTTT
>TBL_comb47_HYPODRAFT_10002347_pt1 | contig 23453 bp, 15 predicted proteins | sample TroBogypolimnion_40_FD_10682 | JGI IMG/M metagenome (IMG submission 10682)
TCAGAATTCAGGATTCAGAATGGAAACCAGAAATTCAGGAAACAATGGAACAGGATCAAAAACGAAAGGCCGTTTATTGACGCAACTATTTGATAAACAACCTCTTTATGACACCAATTTTAAAAACGTTTAAAACATAGAAGTCTAAAACAAAGATACTAAAAAGTTAATTCTGGTTGCCGGTCATGCCTTTCGCCCAGTCGGAGAGGGAATTGTCGCGAGCTCCCATAATCAATATGATATCGTCCCGGGCGGCGGCGGCGGAAAGATACTCCTCAGCCTGGAGACGGTTCGGGAAGCTCAAATAATGTTTTGTTCCTTTCCGTTTGTACTCTTTCACGACTTCCTCGGAGGTAGGTTCAAATGAACTGGTTCCGCCTGCGTAGTACGGCGGCAGAAATACAAAGACATCCTTGTCGGTCAGAACCTTTTCCAGCGCCGGCAACAGGTCTTTGCGCATAAATCCCAGCGGACCAAAACCGTGCGGCTGAAAAACCGCGTAAACGTTGCCGCTGACGAGTTGACGGGCGGTAGCAATGCTGGATGCGATTTTTTCCACGTTATGAGCATAATCATCGTAAACTTTAGCTCCGGACGGCATCCGGCCCGCATAATCGTTCCGTCGCCAAACGCCTTTAAACAGCGGCAGCGCCGGAATGCTTTTCTCTTTCGGAATACCAAGCATTTCCATCATCGCGACAATGGATAATGCATTAACCGCATTATGAACTCCCGGTATCGGCAGCACGATTTCGTGTTCTTCGTTAATCACCGCATTTATCCCCTCGGGCGAGCATTTATACGAAGTGATATGCCAGTGAACGCCTTGCTGATAGGGAGAAGCAGCGACATCGCCGCAGAAAACCTTCACGTCCAGATGGCTCAGGCAACTTTTGTCTATCACATTAAATACATTTTTTTCAAGCACAACGCCTTTTTTAACTTTACGGATGAAATCGCCAAATACACGCGCCAATTCCTCTTTCGAGTAATGATCCGTGCCGATATTCAGAATCAGCGCGTAATCAGGTTCATAGTTCAGCAGACTTTTATCGCTCTCATCAGCCTCAAAAACAAATGCATTGCCGGTGCCGTGATAATAATTGCCGGCATTGACCGGCGAGCGGAAGCGGTTACCCAGTCCGCCGTTCAAAAAAGATGGGTCCAGGCCTTGCAGGAACATCGTTTCCGCAAGCCACGCGGTTACAGTGGTTTTGCCGCAACTGCCGGCGACCGCGATCTTAACGGCATCCAGGGAAGCCATGGCCGATGTCAGCGCCGTCGAACGGTGGATTCTAGGAATATTTTCTCCGGCCTTGAAGTCGGGGTTATCCTCCTCAATTGCCGTGGAATAAACCAGAAAATCCGGTGTAATCTTTTTAATGAAAGAACCATCCTGCGGGAATATTTTGATTCCCTGTGCAGTCAGCGCATCAAAAATACGCTTATTCTCCTGGCGGTCAGCGCCCCGGTCGCTGCCGGAAACCCGGAAACCGGAAGCCGCATACATTTGCGCCAGTCCGCTCATCCCGATTCCTCCGATGCCGACAAAATGCAGTGATGCGCCCGGTTGAATATTAACCATCTCCGAATTTTTTGCTAAATCAGTCATTTCTTAATCTCTCTGTGGTATGTCAGTATTTTTACTGTTTTTCTCTTTTTCCGCTTCTTCAAGCAGCTTGGGGTCCGGCTTGACGTCAAGATAACGCAAAGCCCGCAATGCGATATTCTTAAAATACGGCGCCGCGACCGCGCCGCCGTAATAACTGCCCCGTGGTTCATCGACCGTCACCAGCAACACAAAAGACGGATTTTCAGCCGGGACAAAGCCGATGAATGATGAGAAGAAATTGGCATGGGAATACTGACCGTTGATAAATTTCTGGCTGGTGCCGGTTTTACCGGCGACATTGAATCCCGGAATCGCCGCCGCGGTTGCGGTACCGCCTTTTTTGGTCACCAGCGACATCATACTGACTATTTTTTCCGGGGTGGCGGGATTATTAAAAACCTGGAACGGTTCTTCGATGGACTTTTTGATGACTACTCCGGTTTCAGTATTTTCAACGCGGTCCACCAGCCGTATTTTACGCAGTTTGCCGTTGTCCGCCAGCGCACAATAAGCACGGACAAGTTGAATCGGGGAAACGCCGATTCCCTGCCCGATCGGGAAACGGGATATCGAAAGCGCATCCCATTTATTCAGGGGCCGGAATATCCCTTTAGTTTCCGGGGTGACGGGAATGCCGGTGGAAGCGCCGAAACCGAATTTACGCAACACCAGATGAAGCCGCTGTTCACCCATCATAATCGCAATCTTGGCAGTGCCGATATTACTGGATTTCTGAACAACTTCATAGGCGGGAACAGTACCGATGCGGTGAGAATCCCGCAACACCTTTCCGGCATAAGTCCAGGAACCGTTTTCACAGTTAAACATCGTATTCGGAGTAATAATCCCGTAATCCAGGGCGCCGGAAATCGCCATCGGCTTCATTGTGGAGCCCGGTTCAAACACGTCTTCGGTGATGCGGATACGCCAGTTGTCAGGAGACATGCTTGTGCGGTCATTGGGGTTAAAACTGGGACGCTGGGCAATCGCCATGACATTGCCGGTCTTGGGGTCAACCATGACCGCATAAGCCGCCTTCGGCCGCCATTTGACAACAAGACTGTCAAGCTCTTCCTCCAGAATAGACTGGAGCGGTTCATTGATTGTCAGATAAATATTGAACCCGTTTTTCACCTTATCGGCTTCCTGCAAGCCGTAAGAAAGCGGAATGCCGTCGCGGGCCCGTTCAAACCGTTCAGTCGCATCGGACGATTCCATCTGCTTATCAAAAGTTTTTTCAACTCCGATGACAGGAACATCTTTGCCCTGATCGGGAGTAGTAAATCCCAGAATATTCGACAGCAGGGTGCTCTTGGGATAAAAGCGCCTGTAGGTATCTGTAAAAACAATGCCTTTCAGGTTATTGACTTTGACTACTTTTTTAAGCTCTTCCGCCTGCTGAAACGGCACATTGTTGGCAATTACCACAAAGCGGTTTTTAACTTTTTCAGTTTTGCCGTCAGCAAGTTTTCTGATCCGGAATTTCTGGGAAAGGCGGGAGTACACTTCGGCATAGGTCATGTCCAGATGGTTGACGAAAATTCTGGCGGCTTTGCCGCAGACAGGTTCATCGCCGGTAATCTGCGGATCGACGATAATGTCCGTACAGGGAATATTGCCAACCAGCAGATTGCCTTGAATGTCGAAAATTTCGCCTCGCTTGCCGTGAGTAGTTTTTACCGCGGTGTACTGCTTTTTGGCTTTTTCGTAGAGTTCTTCGTGGCGTTCGATCTGGACTTGATAAAGCTTGACGGCGAGCAGACAGAAACAGATGACGGCCATTCCGGCAACCAGCTTAATCCTGATCTTTATGGAGTCATTACTGGTCAACATCCTTCATCCTGTTCCTCCCCTAAAGAGTTTAACGCTGTGAGAGCATTGCGGTCTTGCGCTCTCCGGAGGTTTTTTCCTTACCGGCAGGATCATAGTTAACCGTCAGATTCTGCACTTGGAACGGTTCCGGCATCCGGAGTGCAAGATTGAATTTCTGTATGCGGTCTTTAATGTTGGGCCAACTGCTCAACTTCTCTTTTTTCAGTTTGCAATTTTCAATTTCGCGATCGAGCTGCGCAATCTGCTTAACCAGTTTGTCCGCTTCGCGGTCTTCCGCGGTCGCCCACTGATCTATGCTTATTCTCAAAGTAGCAATACCGAAGACAAAAGCCATCACGATGATCATACGAAAAACAATACCGAATTTCGACCCTATCGTCTGACGGGTATTGTTCTTCTTACGGCTTTTATTCAGTTTTATGCTTCTAGCTTGTATGTTCATAAGAACGTTCCTATTTGTGATTCGCTCTTAATAATTTCTATTTAAACCTTCTCCACGGCCCGCAGTTTTGCGGACCCGGCCCTCGGATTATCCCTTAATTCATCTTCCCGCGCGGTAACCGGTTTCTTCGTCAGCAATTTTAACTCTGCATGATGTTTGCACATGCATACCGGCAAACCAGGCGGACAGATGCATTCTTGCGCAGCGTCTCTGAAAAAATTCTTCACAATCCGATCTTCAAGGGAGTGGAAAGTAATCACTGCCAGGCGTCCTCCAGGGGACAATATCTTCAATGCCGCCGGTAACGCTTTCCGCAGTTCTTCCAGCTCGTCGTTAACGGCAATACGTAAAGCCTGAAAATATAGCGTCGAAACCGGTAATTTTCCAGCTCTGGAACGGCCTAAAACCGTCTCGCAAAACTGGGCAAAATCGAGGGTTGAAGAAAAGGGTTTATGTATCCTTCTCTCAACTATCGCTTTAGCCATTTTCCAGCTCTTGTCGCACTCGCCGTATTCCCGAAAAATTTTTTCAAGAATTTCTGCCGGTTCGCGATTTAAAAACCGGCTGGCAGTGTCAGGGGACCGTTGATCCATGCGCATATCCAGTGGGCCATCCAGTCTTAAGGAAAATCCCCGCTGCGGATCATCGATCTGCGGCGAAGATATTCCAATGTCCAGCAATACCGCTTCAACTGAAACCCACCCAGCCTCAGCTGAAAGGTCTGCCAGATCACTGAATTTACCTCTTACAAGGTGGACACGGCCGGCGGCGAATGCGAGTTTTTCCCCGGCCCTCTTAAGGGCATCGCCATCGCGGTCTATCCCCAACAGTTCTGCCTGCCGGTTTTTCTCTAATATCAAACAACTATGGCCGCCGCTGCCGAGCGTGGCATCAATCACCCGCATCGGCCTGTCGCCTTCGACTGCCAAATATTCAAGCACTTCACGGTATAATACCGGAACGTGTCTGAATCCATCACTTGCAGCTTTAAACTGTTCGCTGCTCATTTAGCTTTTCTTGCCGCCGCCGAGATTCTCCAGCAGCCGCATTAAATCGCTTCCGTTCTCGCCTATCATCTTCTGGAATTCATCCAGATAAGCATCGTCGTTAGCCGGCTCCTTGTTCCATAACTGCGGAGCGCACAACTTGACATGGGTAAAGGCTCCGACCATTTTGATCTGCTCGGTAATGCCGACCTGGTCAAGCAGTTCACGGTCAATCTTAATCCTGCCCTGTTTGTCGCAGCGGCAGTCCCTTACTCTTGACCCGATATGGGCCAAAGCTTCCTGAGCGCTGCGACTCGCAAATGCGGCTTTCCGCGCCGCGGCGAGAAAATCCCTGAATGATTCAAAAGGCAATAACAACAGGTCCTTCTCTCTGCCGGGAAAAAGAATAAGCCGGGTCTCGCCGTCTTTCCTTCGCCATTCGCTGGGAATGGAAACACGGCACTGGGAATCCAGAGAATGCTCGTACTCTCCGCAGAAGAATAATTCTTCCATCTCTATCCTCGCGTCTGCTGTATTCACCTTTTTGACCCTTTTTATCCCTATCTATTCCTAAATTATAATAAATCCATCCTTTTACAAGCAAAATTCAAAAAAAAATTAATTTTTTTATCAAATTCTTTTTTGAGCGTAAATAAAGTCAGAATTTTAAGTTAATGACGGTAATATTTCCAGAGACAATCACATAATCTGATTAAAAATCATCGGAATAGTTGAAAAAAAATTCTTACCTCTTATAATAAGACTCTCCGACAGTCCGTTGAATTAAGGCATTCCGCCGTTTAAAACGTAATTTGAAAAATTGGTCAGGATAAATATGATGGACCGGGATAGTTTCGAAAATGCTTTTTACGCACAGAATCCGCCTGGGGTGCTGAAACGGTTAAAAAACGCAACCGCGGGCATTGCCGGAGCCGGCGGCTTGGGTTCAAATGTCGCGGTCGCGCTGGCGCGGGCCGGGGTGCATCATTTGATTATTGCCGATTTCGACCGGATTGAACTGTCCAATCTCAACCGCCAGCAGTTTTTTCCGGAACAGGCAGGCATGTTCAAAACCGAGGCGTTAAAACAGAACATCAACCGGATCAATCCTTATATCAACGTGGAAATCTTCACCGGCAGAATAACCCCGGAAAATATCGAAACGGTATTCGGCCGGGCGGAAATATTAGTGGAGGCGTTCGATTTGGCGGAAATGAAAGCCATGCTGGTCAGAAACTGGCTTTCGCTGCATCCAGACCGCTACATTGTCACGGCCTCCGGCATCGCCGGGTTGGGCCGGAGCGGACTTTTAAAAACCGAAGTCCGCGGGAAAATGATTATCTGCGGCGACGGTCAATCTTCGCTCGAATCGGAAGGCGGTTATACCGCTCCCCGCGTCGCCATCGCCGCCAACCTCCAGGCCGCCGCCGTCATCGAAATCCTGTGCAACGGCAAAATCGCCGGAGTTGCTGATTAATGAAACAAACAATACCGGATAATGTGAAAAGATATGATTCTCCGCAATCTGCCGGAAATGGCATGACTGAATTGACGCCATCGCCCAATCCGACCAGGACTTTGATTGGAATTGCCTTCGGCACGTTGTTTTGGAATAGCATTTCCATTATTCTGTATAAATATCAGGGAGACATATGTGACAAAGAATCGGCAATTATGCTGCTTGGCTTATTCATTGTCGTGAATGTCGTTTTATTCGTCGCTTTCTGTTATTTCCTGGTGTTTTATCACATCGGAAGACCAACTCTGAAAATCAGCAGCAGATGTCCCCGGCTTGGTGATAACGTCGCGTTAACCTGGAAACTTCCCGATTACCGTTCGATAACCCATCTTACCATCATTCTGGAGGAATTTGAGAATGTGGAATGCACTAAATGCACCTCCGAAGATGACTCAACTCCGCGTAAAAGTGTCATCGCATCAATTAAACTGATGGATACGGCGGAAAAGCGGGAGATTAAATCAGGCAGTATCGAATTCAAAATTCCGGGAGATGCGATGCATTCCTTTGCTGACTACAACTGCCAGATAATCTGGCAGTTGAAATTGCAGGCGGCAAAGAAATGGATGGACCGCCGTTTTGAATATACCATTAACGTACAACCATATGAAGTGTAATTTATGGCAATTCATTTGAACATCAAAGACGAGAATATTATATTCATGCCGGGTGATGAAATCCAGGGCGAGGCACTGTGGGAACTGCCGCAAGCCCCAGTCAAGCTTGCCGTGAATGTATACTGGTTTACCGATGGCTCCGTGTCTCATATTGTGCATGGGCAGGAATTAAGCTCTGTCGCGGCTGCCGGCACATTGCCGTTCAAATTCAAATTGCCGGTGACGCCATACAGTTATTCCGGCAAGTTGTTTTCGATAAGCTGGGAGATTGAGGCATACTCCGTTTCGCCGGACGAACGCTGCGCCTGTCCTTTTATTATGTCTCCCTATAATACTAGCGGTGAACTCCGCAATCTTGTCCCGCTTTATCCTCCAAAATATAAATTTCAATGGCCTGTTATAGACTTTGGGGATTTTTCTTAGTACTTGCTTTTAGAATTATCCGGCATATATTGAGTTCAGAATATAAACAGATTGCGGAGTAATTTATTCAAATATGAGCGATAAACCAATCAACAGACAACCCATCGGAATATTTTTGCTGTTAGCAGTAGCGTCGGTGTTGCTGTTGTCTATTGGCTGGTGGACCGGCAGCCAGCGTGTTGCGCGCATGGATGCCGAGATGCGCGAACGCCTGCTCCGGCAGGCTACGGAGATCGCCGGCAATATCAACCCGGACCTGATCAGCAAACTCTCCTTCACGGCAGCAGACAAAGGGAAGCCGGTCTTTGAACAGATGCGGGAGCAGATGATCCATGAAGCCAAAATGGTGCCGAACGCCAGATGGGTCTATACCATGGCGGAGCGTGACAACCAGATTATTTTCGGCCCGGACAGTGTCCCGCTGGATGACCCGCAGTATGCGCCGCCCGGCGAAACCTACCAAAAACCTCCGGAAGAATTGTGGCCGGTTTTCAAACAGACACGCCTGGTTACGGTCGGGCCTTACACCGATGAATGGGGAACTTTTGTCTCCGCCTTTGCCTCCGTCCTCGATCCGGGCAGCGGCAAGGTGCTGATGGTGATCGGCATTGACATCAAGGCCGATGACTGGCAGGCTAACCTTAACGCCGCCCGCCATATTCCATATCTGGCCACGTTTATCCTGCTGCTGCTGTTGCTGCTCGCCGGCGCCACGGTTGCCGTATACCGCCGCAACCGCCGCATAAAGCCGGATCTGCTGAATCTGCGCACATGGATTACTGTTCCAACGGCCCTCGCGATGCTGACCGGAATCGTGCTCTACGGAACGTATGAATATTTGGAATTCGGAGAAACATCCCGCGCGATCATGCTCCGCACCACGGAACAGGCGCTGCGCTACTGGAATCGAAACGTCATCTCGCATGTTCAGTTACTGAAAGCGCAAAGTTATCAAATTGCCGGCAACCCGCAGATATTGAAGGCATGGCAGCAACGGAACCTTTCAGCGCTTAACGAACTTGCACAACCGGTTTTTGAACAGTTAAAGCAGGAATATGGAATCACGCATTTTGGCTTCATCGCGCCCGACCGCACCTCTTTTCTGCGGGTGTATGATCCTCCACAGCGCGGCGATACCATCAATCGTTACACGCTGCTGGCGGCACAACGTACCGGCGAGGACGCCTGGGGTATTGATCTCGGCTCCACGGGGGCTTTCACCCTTCGCTATATCCGGCCCTGGAAACAGGACGGCAAAGTGATTGGCTATCTGGAACTGGGCATCGAGATCGCGCATCTGACCAGACACCTGTCCACGGAAATGAACCTTGATCTGCTGACCCTTATCAGAAAAGAATATACCACCCGCGAGAAATTCGAAACAGGGCGGCAAATATTTGATTTCTCCGGAAAATGGGATGCTTATCCCGATCTCGTGGTAACCCACCAGACGACTCAATTGATGCCTGAAAAAGTGGCGGAGTGGATTAGACAGCATCCGCATCCAGGCATAGAAGACGAGATTTTTAACGTCAAACAAGGGAAAAAATATTTTGCATGCAGCGTGATCCGCCTGCCCGATGCCGCCGGACACGAAGTAGCTTACATCATCGTAATGCTGGACGTCACTGCCGAGGCTAATGAGGCATGGAGCAATTTCCTGCGGGATATGGGCCTGGCAATTACGCTGTTCAGCGGCGTGCTTGTTCTGCTCTGGTCAATCTCCGGCACGGCGGAAAAGATGCTGCGGGCAGCCTTCGCGGACGTGAAGGAAAGTGAGATGCGCTTCCGCAACATGGCGGACAGCGCGCCGGTAATAATCTGGGCAATCGGACCGGATATGGGATGCAACTATGTCAATAAAGTAGGGCTGGAGTTCACAGGCCACACCCTGGAGCAGGACTATGGCAACGGCTGGACTGACAACCTGCATCCTGAAGATTTGCAGCGCATTATGAGCATTTTTACCGACAAATTCAGTGACAGGGTGGCATTTCGCATGGAATACCGGATGCGGCGCGCTGACGGGGTGTTTCGCTGGCTGCTCAATACCGCCATTCCGCGATTTGACGGCGACGGTAATTTCCTTGGCTATATCGGCAGTTGTATTGATATTACCGAACTCAAGCAGGCGGAGATGGAGCTGGTCAGCGCCAAGGAGGATTGGGAGCGCACCTTTGACGCAGTGCCTGACCTGATTATGCTGCTTGATAAAGACCACCGCATCATCCGCGTAAACCGGGCCATGGCGGAACATTTCGGCTGTCCGCCGGAACAGAGGGACTGTTACTGCTATAAGGCCGTACATGGCTTGTCCGCCCCGCCGGCGTCCTGTCCGCTTTCAAAAATGCTGAACAGCGGAACAGGAGAACACGCGGAAATCGTGGAAGCGCGGCTCGGCGGGACTTTCGATATTTCCACTACGCCGCTGCGCAATAATGCAGGGGAGATCGTCGGGTGCGTACATATCGCGCACGACATCACCAAACGCAAACTGGTGGAAGATGATCTGCGCCGCGCCATGAATAAAGCTGAAGCCGCAAACCTGGCAAAAAGTGAATTCATGTCCACCCTGTCTCACGAAATCAGGACGCCGCTGAACGGGATTCTCGGCTTTTCAAACCTTCTGACCGAAGCGCTTCCTCAAAGCGGAATCAGCAACATTGCTAAATTCCAGGAATATCTCAAGGTAATTGATCAATGCGGCAGGGCGCTGGAAGAAATCATCAACGATGTTCTGGAAATTTCAGACATCGAATCCGGTCAATTCAATGAAGTGGACGAAGTATTTGCGCCGGACGAGAATATCCGGGAAAGCATCAGCGCTTTTGAATTCAAAGCCAAAGAAAAAAACATTTCGCTCGATTTCAGGCCGCGGAAATTACCGTCTAAAATCATCGGTGACCATCGCCGGCTGAAACAGATAATATTCAATCTGGTGGCCAATGCCGTCAAATTCACCGAACACGGCGGCGTTGAAGTAATCGCCAAATATGAAGATAATAAATTACGCATAACCGTCAAAGACACCGGAATCGGCATTCCGAAAGACAAGCTGGCAAATGTCATGCTGCCGTTCTATCAGGCGGACCAGTCAGCCACTCGAAAATACGGCGGCACCGGGCTTGGGCTGACCATTGTCTACAGACTGCTGCAAAAACTCGGCGGCGCCATTAATATCGAAAGCGAGCTGAACAAAGGAACTGCCGTAACAATAACGTTCCCGGCAAAAGCGGTAGAAGAAAAATACGAGGAACCGGCCGGAACGAATATGAAACCAGCAGACTCCTTGCAAGGCTTAAATATCCTGGTCATTGAAGATGAACCGTCTAATATCATGTATCTGGATAAAATATTGCATGACGCCGGCGCTCAATGCAGCAATGCCGCATCTTTTGCCGCCATGCGGGAAATATGCGCGTCCGGAATGAAGCCGGATGTCGTGCTGATTGATATTTCGCTGCCGGACTCCGATGGCTTCGAATGCCTCAGATGGCTGCAAAAAAAGTTTGCCGGGCAAAAAATAAAATTTATCGTGCAGACCGCGCATGTGCTTTCGAACAAAACCCCGCTTTATAAAGAAGCCGGATTCGATGACTTTATCGGCAAGCCATATACCAGAAAAGAGATTATAGAAATAATCCTTAAAAACATCGGGGCTGATGCCGTAAAGCCGGCTTGATGTTCCTGCGCGGCCATGCTGAAAAACGTCCAGGAATAAACCCGGCTGTGCAACCCGGATGATTGCACAGTTTTATCTACAGGGTCAGCATCAGATGGTATCCGGCTTCAGTTCGATTTCAAAACCGTGGACCGCTTCGGCCAATTCCGGGTTCAACAACGCTTTTAAAGTATCTCTTTCCCCGGTAAAAGCCCAGCGCCAGTCATGGCTCAGCAGATTTTCCGGATCCGTGACGATGCCGGTAACATTGCGGACCGCCGCCGGAACGAATCTGCCGCTGCGGTTCTCGGCTTCGAAATAGGTGAACCCCTGCCCGCCGTATCTCAAGGTCTCAATCTTCAACGCAACAGGAGTTTTATCTTTGTCAATCAGGAACGGCCGGTTGTAAAAACAGTCGTAGGCCGTGAATTCCTTGAAAGACCCTTCCCCGATCTTTTCCCAGGCATTCTCGCCGGCATATTTGATGAAGATTCTGGTGGTCTGCGCGGAAAACTGGTCCGGCAGCATGAAGTGTACCTTCAGCGAACCGTGTTTCGCCGCCAGTGCGGGAATTGCCCGCATGTTCTTGAGATAATTTTCATAAATAGTCGCCATTTTACAGGGGGTGATGCCCGGACGCACCCGCTGCCACATCGCCACGCGAGCCTGCCCGATGGTCTCGATCCGGGTGATGACTGAATTCAGTTTTGCGGACAGTTCCGGAATATCGGCGTCACGCTTGAAGAATTCCGGCAACAGTTCATTCAGTTCATAGCTTATTTGCTCGCTGCGCAGCGCAAGCACGATTTCCGCCAGGATGTCGCGGGAAGCGGCCTTAACTTTGTCCAGATATCCCGGCAATACGCCCAGCAATACATCCGCGAGGCGCGTTCTCCCGTAGTCGGCATTATTTTCACGTTTGGTCAGAAATGCGTCCAAAGTGGTACGGCGTTCCAGATAAAGTCCGTTGCTGCAAACCGCCTTTACCGACTGGAAAAACAGTTCGTCATCAATGCCGAAGATGCTGTTTACTGCATCTTGCAGGATATGATCGTAGTTTCCGTTTACGCCGGATGCCCACAAACGCCCGGCATAAGCAATGGCGGGCATGATCTGCAACATGAATGAGTCCGACTTTTCCCAGGTGGTCATCAATCCGCCGAGCGGCTGGTGTTTTGCGCCGTAGCCGGTAAAACTCTCGACATTGTGGATCGTGTAGTCGGCAGGGCAAATCAGATAATCGAATCCGAGCCGGTCGTAATGCGCCAGCGAGTCAACCACTGCCCGGTTATTGAAATGCCCTTTGGTCTTTTCCACATCGTTATTATATTGCCAGCAGGCCATAATGATGTCGCGAGGCAGCATTTCCAGCGCTTCCGGATAATATTCAAACATATCGTCCCAGACAATCAGCCGCTTGCCCAGCTTTTTAGTTAGAATGCGGTGAATTTCCAGCAAATGCTTTCCATAGATATCGGACTGGGATTCGCCGGATTGCAGCCGTTTCCGGCAAAGTTCGCAATATCCGATATCCCAGCTTTCGTCACATCCGATATGAAAATATTGCGACGGAAAGATTTCACATATTTCCGAAAGATATTTCTCAAGAAATTTGTAGGTTTCGCTCAGCGAAGGACAGAAAACATTGTTGGAACTTGAGCCGAAGCGGCCTTTGGCGCCGTCTCTGGTTTCCCGGAGGAATGCCAGTTCGGAATACTGGAGAAATATATTGGAGTGTCCCAGCGCCGGCACTACCGGAATAATCTCAATGTTTTTAATGCCGGCATACTGGACAATATCTTTCATTTGTTCCGGCGTATAGCTTTCTTCGTCCGGGGGGTATGGAAACGACCGTGTTTTGATGCGCCCTTCCAGATAAAGCGCCAGGGTGTTATAGCCGTTCCCGGCGATGAAATCGATAAAACCTTTTATGAAGTCCACGGTTTCCATCTGCCGGGCCAAATCGAGTTGAACAGAGCGAATTTTAAACGAAAAGTTTTTCATAATTATTCTTCAATAGTCCTTTTATTTTTTTTCGGGAGTTTTCCTGCAATCGGAATTTCCCTTATTTTTTAAAATTCAATTCATTTTTACAGCCATGCTTCAAAAACGGCTTCGACATTTTCTCGGGAGTTATCCGAGCCCCATTCGCACTGGCCGATTACTCCGCCGCGCTTGTCTCCAAGGGCTTTGCGGACCCGGCGAACTGCGTTCCTGACATCTTCGGTGGAGCCGAAAGGAAGAACGTGCTGCCGGTCTATTTCACCCCAGAAGGTTACTTTTCCCTTGTGTTTTTCAGCAAGCCTTTCGATGTTCATACAGAACAACTGGGAATTAATGGCATCTACTCCGATTTCAATCAGATCCGGATAAATTGATTCGATGTTCCCGTCCGAATGGAAGAAAACAAATTTTCCGGCATCATGGATTATCTTACAGTAATCCCTGTAGAGCGGCTTGAAGACCGCGCGCCACATTTCGGGGCTTATAAGCAGGGAATGGTTCGTGCCCCAGTCGTCCATGAGGAAAACCGCATCCACGTTTGATTTCGCCCAGGCGGAAACGTCAAAAACATAGAATTCATGGATCATTTCTAGTGTCTTCCTGACTTCCGGCACATCATAGGCCAGATCCATGAAGACATTTTCAGTGCCGCGGAGAAACTGGAGGCGTTCAAAAGGGCGGGCGCTGACGGAGGAGAGCATGAATTTATCGGTTGTCTCGCAGAATTTATTTGCGTGGCTGAGAGCCCGATTCCTGACCGAATCCCAGGGCGGCTGGAACTTGTCGAGCTTCGACCAGTCGGCAAGCGCCGGCTGTTTAACTTCTCCGACGATTCCCGGTTCCGCAATCTCCCATACGCTCCCCCATTCATCGGTATAGGCGCCGGGTTTGGAAAACTTCTTTATTTCATCTTCACTGCCGCCTCCGGGAGAAAGTTCGGGCCGGCCGATGTCGGACGGATATTTTTTCAGAACGATTTCAAGTTCATCCTTGCGGAACAACGAGATGTAGGGCAAAGCCCAGAGGTCGCGGGGCGCCCGGTCCGGTTCTGAAAATGTCAGCGCCTTCTTTACTCTTTCGCGTGAAGTCATAAATCCTCCTGTGGTTAATTTCTCTTTTAAATTATTTTTTTAACTCTATCGAGCCAATTGCAAAACTAAAGTTTTGCAGGAATTCAGAATTCAGAATTCAGAATGAAATTCTAATTCAAATCCGGATTTATTCTGACTACTGACTACTGAATTCTGACTACTTTTGCAATTACCTCTATCTTTATTTATTCCAGATATTTTCTGACTGTTTCTGCTTGTAACAATAAATTTTCTTTTTGACAACCAGGTTCAAGGTTTGGCGGATTAGTTATCCCCCGCGTTCTCATCATTTCCAGGAATTCGGCAAGCCGTTCAATACTGTCGGCATACTTGAGTAAATAGTCTTTTGCTTCCTGTTTGTATGCCGCTTCATCTTTGTTTAAACGAAAATATGTACTGCGGAGAATAAAATAAGCGCCCATTACCGCCGAGGTATGAGACATGAATTTAATATATATCCCGTGCGAAACCAGATATTTTTCAGGCTTCCATTGGTAATTATAATTCATAAATACGCCGCATTCGGGAGGAGTCTCCTGATCTGTTACTTTTTTAACGGCGTTCTCAATACTCAAAGAAGCTTCCATATACAATTTGGATGCTTCAAACATTGAAACTCCGGCGGTATGGAGACAATTAAAATAATCTCCGTCATGGTATGTATAACCCAAAGCCGGACAAGGCGGCAGTCCATTAAAAATTTTGTCCGATAATGTTGCAAACAGGGTATCGCACGGAAGCGGGAGCGATGATTTGGGAAACCATGGGAAATATTGAGAAGGAAAAGATGCCGAAGGGAAAGCATAGCCGTTGGACATAATGCTGTCCGCCTGATCAAGAATACGCCAGCCTTGCATAATATCGTCTTTGGCGTCGCGGCCCCAGAAACGTTCAGCAATTCCGCCGATAACATTTTCCACATCCATGGCGGGATTGAGTATTGCTTCCCGGCAGATCAAGGAGTTTAAATAAAAATCATCCGGATAAAATCTGCCTCTTATATCATAAAAACCGTCAGCTTTTAAATCATTCCAGCGTTTTATTTTTGCAGCCACTCCCAGCGGATACCCGCCAATCATGTGATCGTATTGAAGCCGGCAGTTTTCAAAACGATGAAACGCATCTCTCCCGATAAACGCTTGTGAAGCTTGCCAGGTTATCCGGCGCGCTTTTCTGAGAAAATCATGTGATTGCCGTTCATAAGTCGCCGGATCGGTGGAAGCCGCCATGCACAGTCCCGCATTTGACGGAAATAAACGCTGGCGCGACAGCAACTGCTCCATTCCATATCCATTCCTGTCCCAATCAAACCCGGAGTTGAAAATCCGAATGCCGGGCCGGGCTTTTTCCATAACCTCCGCAAGAAATAACGAAAATCTGTCGCGTTGATCAAATTTGCTCATTCCCCTGCAACGGACACATTTTTCGGGATCACAAAAATCACCTTCCGCATCAAGCGAAAGATAATGAAAACATTCTATTTCAGGGAAATCAGTAAAAAAATTATAAATGAGTTCTTTATAAAACGCTTGAACTTGAGGGTGTCCGAAACATAAAACAAGGCCCTGATTATTCGTAAAATATCCCGTTTCAGATAATGCCTCTTCCGAAAAGCGGCTGATAAAGTTTTTTCGTTGATTTTCGGAATTTCCACTGGCGGCGATCAGCGCGGAATCGAAAAATACCCCCAGTCCATACTCTTTCGCGGCGTCTATAATTGCCCTCAGCACTTTTTTGAGCCGCTTCCTTTGTTCCGGCGTTGACGCATTCGGAAAAATCGAGCTTTCCACGTATGAATGCATGTGTTTGGCCTCTCCCCCGGAGAAATCATTGGTTGCCGCAACATGGCTGGCGCCGATTACGCTCAAGTATCTGACGCAGGAACGGATCGTTTCAGCGGAAAAATCCGGCTGTTCATGCACTTTTAAATCCAGCTTGAATACTCCAAGGTCCATCAGCGCAAATATCCGATAAGCCATGGAAGCCGAACCGGCATGGTTGATTTTTTCATTAAAATTCTTAAACTCATCCCGCATTGCAAGCGCATAAATCCCTTGCATGACGCCGCGCCCCGATGAACCGAGAATGTATAAAATTCCCTGATGCGATATGGTATGAAACGCATCCGTTTCTGGCGTGGTATTATGCAGATTGGTCAATCCATTATGGATTAGCGCAGCGGCAACTTCATCCGTAATACATGCCAGAACGATATCACCTGCCTGAAGCTCCCGGCAGGCTGTAACATGCGGCAATTTAATTCCAATGGACATCCGGATCTCCCGCACCGCCGCGCCGGGGATTAAAGTCTCGTCACTAATTACAATCCGTTTTAAAATCATAATTCCCTCTTTGCGCTGATTCCAAATGGGCAATTCGACGAGGGTGAATTTGTCTTGTTGCCGCATCTTGCCTCTGCCTTCAGTATCTTTGTTTTAGACTTCTATGTTTTAAACGTTTATAAAATTGTCATATTAAACGGCCTGTTTATCAAGTAGTTGCGTTAATGAATGGTCACGCCGCGATCGAAAGAAGGTTGTGACGGAGCACAACCCTCCAGAGGCGGACAAGCCCTCCATTGGATTATCCGCCATCGCAACTGTTCCCCTGTTTTTTTGAATTTCTGGTTTCCATTCTGACTCCTGGCTCCTGAATTCTGAATTCCTTCTTTTGGGCTTGCCCGCCTCGGGAGGGTCGCGGGCAAAGCCCGCCTTAGCTTCTATGTTTACGTTTCACGTTTAACCAGTTTGGGCTCCACTAATATCCGCTGTCCGGTTTTATGATTAATGATGCAGTCAGCGGCGATTTTGGCAATTTCCGCCTCCTGGATTGAAATTGACGTCAGGGCAGGATGAAGGATTTCGCCCCATGAAGTATTATACAATCCAACAATGCTTAAGCTTTTTTTAAAGTCCAGCCCCATCATTGTTGCAATCCGATAGACAGGAACCGCATGAAAATCGCCAATGGCAAAAATTCCTGACGGGCCTCTCGCCAGCATGCCGGACAAAGCGGCTGAAAGTTTTTCCTCATCCCATTGCCGGTATGCCCTTAAAACCGTCAATGCCGACTTCGAAAATCCGGCTTCCCGCAAAACTGACTGCATGGCTTCCTGTGCTAATACATCAAAAGTTTTACCGCGGCAGCCGTTTCGCGTTTGCAGTTGTTTGGACGGTTCTTCAATGCCAAGCAAAAGAAATTTTTCCCGGCCGGATTCAATCAAATATTTTGCGGCCATGCGGCCGACCTGGGCGGCGTCAAAAACGATGATATTAGCTTCCGGAAAGTCAATTCCGCTTTCACAATGCGCAATAAAATTCAACTGCCGGAAAGTGTGGCGATATTTGTGCAGCAATTTATACGGAAAATCTCTGGTGCCGTTTATCACCAGCGAATCAAAACCGTCGGCAATATATTTCTTCAGCAATTTTTCTTTATGCTCAAGATTAACATTATCCTCAAGCAGCGTAATCGACAGCGGAACGGTGTAGGTGTCATGCTGTTCCAGTTCATGAACCAGGGTGTCGGAAAGATTCTGGTAAAGGTCTCCCCGCGTCGGCATTATAATCCCGACTTTCTTGACGGCTGCCGCGGCGGCTTCCGCTTTATTGGCCGCGGTTGCCGGAATGGTGACAAACATTCCTTTGCCTTGCACCTTGCTGATATAGCCGTCTGCTTCCAATTGGCGCACGGCGCTGGAGATCGTCACTACCGTGGTATCAAAATATTTCATAAGTTCCCGGCAGGTCGGAATCCTGCCGCCGGCGGGAAATTCGCCGCGAGTAATCTTCTCTTTGATGCTATCGCAGATCTGATAATATTTCGGCAATGGGTTCTTGGTGTCTATTTTTCTGAGCATACATACTCTTTATTGTTGCGGTGTACTAGTTCAATTTTACATCGTTTTTTAACAAAAGTCAATCACGCTTGTAAAAAAACATAAACTTTTATGCCGCCGGATATGGCCGGAGATGGTAATCGGGATTACATATGCCAGGCTATTATAGCAATAGGAAAGCATTCTGAACGTGGCGTCTGAAAACTTAGATGAAAAAATGGTTTGCATTTAGCGTGTATGCAAAGGATATTGGAGTGACGCGATTGCGGCGGGCGATCCGCCTGGTTGCAGAAAAGATTGGAGATATTGGCTCTTTTTAACACCCCAAGCCAGACCCGAATTACGCTGGACGGTTTGGCTCATGCCGCACGACAAGATTGCTTTTCTTAAATATTGTTCTCAGGACTTTTTTATGCGATAATTAAGGTTCAATCGAATTTCGGTACATCAATCGTTTTGCCACCGGCCAGCGCCGACTCGTGCGCACAGGCGCCAACGGCACACCAGTTCGCCGAGGTGACCGCGTCAATTGCCGACTTTCGTTTTTCCACGATGCTGCGGACGAATTCATGGACCAGATGCATGGCGGCGCGGCCATGTCCTCCCACATTGCCTTTTTTAAATTCCGCCGGCAGCAAATCCCAGCGCATTGGCATTTCCGGATAAGAGGATTCAACCGGAAGCCCGCGCAGGGAAGCGTTGAATTCCCCCATGCGCGCAAGTTCTCCGGTTCGCGCGGAAAAACTTGCCTTGCTTCCATACACCTCGAAAGTTTCAGCGCCCAATGGAGCGGTTTCAAAAAGTGTGCGTGTAACTTCCGCGACGGCGCTGCAGTTTTCTATCGTGAAAGTCATTGTTTCAACCGGATAAGGGTTTTTGTACTGCGCCGCAAGTTCGCTCCGCATATTCCCGGAACCGTGGCAGGTAACCCTTTCCGCGCGTGATTGCGTCAATGCAAGGAGCGGTGAAACGGCATGGGTCGCATACCACATCGGCGGAAGTCCTACCCATCCTCCCGGCCAATTCTCCATGGCTTGACTGTGTATTCCGCGCAAGAATTGAATGCGGCCAATTTCCCCTTTCTGATAGAGGTCATTGATGAAAAAAAACTCCTCGGTATAAAACCTGGTTTCCATCATCATATAGTTTTTTCCGGACTTGCGTTCCGCCGCCACAATCGCGCGCATATCGTCAATCGTGAACGCCATTGGCACAGCGCAGGCGCAGTGCTTGCCTGCGGCAAGCGTGTCAAGCGTCGGTTTCACATGATGCTCCACGGGAAGCGCAAGATGAACGGCATCGTACTCGTCTCCTGCAAGAACATCGCGGTAGTCGCTATGAATACGCGTAAACCCGTCAGTTTTTGCCATGTCAATTTTTTCGGGATTGGTTTCACATATTCCGACATACTCCACATCGGGATGAAGTTGAAACAAGTTGGCAAAACACCTGCCGAAGCCGAACCCTGCCACTGCAATGCGAACTTTTTTTGTGTCGGTCATTTCTTAATTTCCTTTATGGGAAGTTTTATCCTTTTTTAGTTCCAGTCGTTTCCAGTGTAAATTCCGGCAGACGGACGATGCGTCCGCCGTTCATGGCTGATTGATGCGCGCAAAATCAGGGTCAAACTTTAACTTTTTGTTTTTATTGAGAAATAATCATTAACCGAATCGCAATCGTTACTCGCTTTAAGATTGCGAATCGGTATCAGAACGCCGGTTCCGTTGCGTAAAATTCTGTGTGACGCAGAATAAACTGCGACAAGATCAGCTTGCCAGTAAACCGCCGGTACTCTTTTTATTGAAGTCCAGCGTGTAATCAATGCTATTGCCGGATACGGCATTGACTCTGGCGTAATAGGTTCCGGCGGTAAGATTGGCGGTAATCATATCTTCCAGCGCTCCCGACTTTACCGACGCATCGAGCCGTCTGCCTTGAGCGTTGTATAACGCTAGATTCGCATTGCCGCCGGTCATGTCCAAACGCAGCGTCAACTGTGTCGGAGTCGGCAAATCAATCCTGTAGTAATCAATATTGTCGCCCAAACCAACCCACCCGGTCTCCGGGGTTGCATCCTGAATTTTTGCCGTCGCAATAGTATTTCCCGCCTTATCATTGGTATCTCCGGGGAAATAACTGATTTGATTGGTCAGCGTATAGGCTGCGATGTTGCTGTTATTGACGGCCGCGACTTTTACATAATAGGTTCCGGCCAGCAGGGCGGCGTTATTTATCGCCTCATCGGCGGTTCCGGGATTCACGGAAGATTTCAGCAAAGCGCCGGAAGCATTCAGCAGATACAGATTCGCATTGCCGCTTAAACCGGTCAAGCCCAAGGTCAACGTGCCTGCATTGGTCATGGTAATTTTATAAAAATCGGCCGCATCGCCAAAACCAACCGCTCCAGCGGCAGGCGCGGAGGAAAGTTGCGACGCATTCCTGATACTGTTGCCCGCCGGATCGCCGGCGAAGCTGGAACCGTCGGACCATGCGCTGTAGTTCCCGGAATTATCCTCAGCGCGAACGCGCCAGAAGTAACCGCTTTCGGCCAAACCGGTGAAATTTATGGAACTGGTTACAGGCGACGCCGTGTATTCGGGACTGCTGAAGTCCGCGTTGTTATCCACTTCGACCTGGTACTGTTGGACGCCGCTGAGTTTATCCTTTGCATCAGCCCAGTTCAGCGCCACGCTGCTTCCGGTAACGGTTCTGGTTAACCCTGACGGCGCCGACGGCGCGGCGGTGTCCACGACAAAGCTGCTGCCGTTACTCCAGGCGCTGTAGTGCCCGGCTTCATCCATGGAGCGAACATCCCAGTAATACTTGCCGTCGGCCAGCACATTGACGTTTGCTGAGCTGCCGACCGGGGCCGCCGCATATTCCGGACTGCTGAAATTCGCATTGTTATCCACCCGGATTTCATACATCCTGACCCGGCTGTCGTCGGTTGAGTCAGCCCAGTCAAACGCCACGCTGCGTCCGGTAACCGCCCGTGACAGGCCGGCAGGCGCTGTCGGCGGCTGCGTATCAGCGCTGAATACCGCCTTCAACTGCGTGACGCCATTGCTGGTGCTCAGGTTCAGCGACAGTTTATTGCCGTCAGCGAAAACATAGCTGGAACCAACCAGCAGACTGGTACTCAGATTGTTATAAGTAATTGTAAAAACATTGCCGGTCATCCCGGAAAGATCAGCTCCGGACGCCAGGATATACGAGCCCTTTGCCGCATTGTCAACATTCAGCGAATAGACTTGAGTCCAGGTGCCGAGGTTCCCCCCCTTGACCGTTATCAGTACGTCATCAGTTTTAGCCGTGGACAAAACGTAAGACAACGTTCTCATGCTGTTGAGAGAGTCAGTATTATCCAAAGTAACATGGCCGCCGGAAACATTCAGCGAACCGCTGACAATGCCGCCCGAAGACACATTCATGTCGCCGCCGGCATTGACCGTGTCGTCAGCGGCGGTGCCGCCGGAAGCTACCGTCTGATAACCGCCGGAATTAATAACACTGGTATTGGCCGTTCCCGCGGCGGAGACAAGCTGGCTGCCGCCGGAGGAAACAATGGTGCCGGACGTTACGCCGCCGGAATTGACAATCTGGCATCCGCCGGAACTGATGATATTACTATATGTTGTACCGCCGGAAAAAACGGTTTGAGTGCCGCCCTGCACCGGTTCTCCGGAAACCGGGTCATAATCATTGATGGTAAACGTCCTTTTAAGACCGACAACCTGTGAGAGCCAACCGTAGATGTTGCTCCCGTAATCAACAATGTAGCACTTGCTTCTGTTGTTCCAACTGACCGGGCAATAACGGATAACATCCGGCGCGGTCCGGCCGCCGCCATAGTTATCGTCGGAATCGGAAATCCAGACCCCGGTATAGTAGTTTTTATTACTTTTCGCCAGGCTGTCATTATATGAAAAACCCCAGCAGGTGACGGCATGCCCGCCGTTGCCGCTGGTCCAGTAAATACCCAGTCCGCAAACATCCCCGCCTTTCAGGAAACTGTCCAGGCTGCTCATCGCCGTTATTGGTTTTGAATCCATTTTGAGATAGTTTGAAAGCGTCAGGGAAGAGAACAAACCGCCGCCGCCGTATGCTTTCAACTGCGATAAGTTTGAATAACCTTGATAGTCATACTGCCCGGTAAAAAACCATTTGATTCCGGCGTCAATGAAGCTGCCGACGTCCGTAAAATATTTCTTGTAGTAGTCCAGCAGATCATCTTCGACCGAAACCGTCAGGCTGCCGGTGTTCTTGCCCCATCCCGCCCAGTACAACATGTTGGAATCAGTCGCCGCCCAGCAAAGATTAACATCGCCGACGCCTGACTTCTCGGCGTCAATGGCCCGGAGGCTGGTATTGTCGATACGGTAATTGCCAGTCCCGCTAAAAGCCCCGGAAACGGTAAAACTGCCCGAATCTACAAAGCCGGAAATGTAGTTATTGACGGAACCCGTGGCCGGCGCTGTCACAACCGCATTGCCGGACTCGGAGGAAATATTGTATTCAGTTGAATTTCCTGGCGTACTTTTAACTGCGATATTCACGAATCCCGCAAACGCCGTTTCACTGGCGGCAGCGGTGATATTGGGTTCAACCCCTGACGCGGAATTGGCTTTAACCCCGGCATTGCCGTTCAGAAAAGAGACGGCGGCGGCAGTTGACGCCGAAGCGGCAACAGGGCTGTCCAATGGAAGCGTTAAAGCGGCATCGGCAATCAGGTCATCGCTCCCGGCAACGGCAACCGCGGAGGAATTAAAGTCTTCGCCGGCGGCCGGCCGTTCTTCCGGAACAATGTCTTCAGGAAAAACTTTATTCTGAGTGCTGTCATTGTTCTCAATGTCAGTGATGGTAATATTTTCCGGCGCATTGGCGGCGGTTAGCGCCTGCTGGCCGCTGACGCTGAAGGAAGTGAGACTTTCCGGCGTGCCGCCTGCAATGATGTATTGAAGCCCGGTGTTAACAGTTTCGCCGCCGAAGGTCACTGGTGACATGGTTGAGTCGAACGTCATTTTTCATTCCTTTCGCTTATTGCGGTTTCTGCATAACCTGAATGGATATGATTATTATGCTTAATTTTTTAATGCGTGGACATTAATGAATACTACTTATAATATAAACTATATTATCTGCGAGAAATTTCAATACCTAAAAAGAGGAAAAAAAGGCCGCCTTCATTTGAGCGTCCGAAATTAAGGATTTAATTAACTTTATGGCAGGGTGCATTTACCTGGGGCGGAATGCAAGGGATTTGTTCTTTGTCAGGCGCTCCGGCCTGACTTTGGAGTGCGGCACTCCTGCGCCGCTTTGTTTTCCGCGCATGGTCATAAAACTCCATTGACGCCAATGATTGCAAACGCTGTCGGCGTGATCCAAAGCGGCGCAGGGTCGCCGCACTCCAAAGATTGCTCCGCAATC
>TBL_comb47_HYPODRAFT_10002348_pt1 | contig 23445 bp, 17 predicted proteins | sample TroBogypolimnion_40_FD_10682 | JGI IMG/M metagenome (IMG submission 10682)
ACCGGGAAAATCTTCGGTTCGGTAAACACCATTATGCTGGCTGAAGCTATCAATAGCAAGGGTTTCGAAATTGATCGCAAACAGATTACCATTTCGGAAGACAGTATTAAAGAAGTTGGACATTTCACAGCCAAAATTAAATTACACAAAGAAGTAATTGTAGAATTAGGTTTCGAAGTCGTTTCAGAATAAATTTCATAATCGTTTATAAACACAGATTCAAACATTTTCAAACAGATAGAGCCACCCGTCTTCACATGCGGGTGGCTTTTTTATTTTAAAGAGGATAGAGGAAATAAGAAAAAGTCATCAGGAAAGAGAAAATAGGAAAGAGGAAAGTTGGATGGTGTCTTTGGGTATTGGTGGCAAAAATAATAGTTTACAGAATGTTACTATATTCAGGGTCTGCCGAAAAACTCATAATATTCAGTGTTTCAATAAAATGACCACATCAAAATTGAAATAAGTGCCAGGAGATTTGAATTGAAACTGCAAAATCCATGCACCAACCTCGTGTCGTGTGATCTGCCAAAATATTTCTTACCAAAATGTAATGCGCCTCTGCCCGGTTATGTCGCTTTCAATGAGCCTTTGACCCTTCAAATTATTAGAAGGTTATTCGAAGATTATTCGAAGGTTATTCGAAGATAGTTCAATTCTATTCTAATAATCATTGAATAGGTTTCTAATAACTAATGAATAAGTTTCAAATAATTTGAGAGCCTGTTAGCTGTCCAGTAAATGGAAGAACCAAACAACACTTTAACCTTTAACAGACAATGGTTTTTAGAATCAATACAAGGACTGGATGGAATCTGATTCCTCAATTTCCACGTTTTAATGCCGTTTCAATTGTAACTACCTGCCCGACACAATGGCTTAACAGTGGTAGGCGGGTTTTGATACATCCGGTTTTTCAGCAGACCCTATTTAGCAGATTGAACAATCATCGCCAATTGGGGTTGTTTTGTTTGACAGCTGACTTTACTTAACTTAAACATTCACCCGATGAAGAAAATTCTTTTAGGATTTGTTGTTCTAATCATTCTCATTGCTTGCCTGCCGAATTTAGTTCATGCGCAGGCCAGACAGGATACAATCAAGAGCCGTGTTGAAACGATTGACGGGAATGAGTACATCGGAGTAATCCTTGAACGATCGGCAGATAAAATCCGTATCAAAACGGAAAAGCTGGGCGAGATTTCTATCTTAAACAAGGATGTTAAACGGGTATCTGAGGTATCTTCATCCCGGTATAAAAACGGAAACTACTGGTTGGATAATCCACAGTCGACCCGTTATTTATGGTCACCCAATGGCTACAATTTAAAGCAGGGTGATGGTTATTACCAGAATGTATGGATATTGTTTAACCAGGCGGTATATGGCATTACGGACCATTTTTCTGCAGGGGTTGGCGTTATGCCTCTTTTCCTTTTCGCCGGCGCTCCAACTCCAGTATGGATCACCCTAAAATATTCAGTTCCCGTTGTGAAAGACAAGGTTAATATCGGTGCCGGTGCATTAATGGGTACCGTAATTGGCGGAGGAGGCGGAACTGCAGGAATACTTTATGGAATCAGCACTTTCGGATCGAGAGATAACAATCTTAGCATTGGTCTGGGCTGGGGATTTGCAGATGGACAAATCGCCGGCAATCCAACTATCAATATCAATGGCATGATCAGGACAGGACCAAAAGGATACTTCATTACAGAAAATTATTTCATCGGAACAACGAACAACTTTGTGGTATTAATGTCGTTGGGCGGAAGGAGAATTATTAAAAACTTCGGTCTTGACTATGGATTATTCCTCCCTTTCGGAAAAGATATCGGGACTTTCGTAGCTGTACCATGGCTTGGATTTACAGTCCCCTTCGGATCAAAATAGCAGTAAAAGGTCATTGAATGGTCATTAGGTGGTCATTCAATTGACATATATCGCTTACAGGCAATTGAATGACTACTTAATGACCACATAATGACAATATTTAAAGGGAACCTTAAATATTTAGGTTTTAAGATACTCATGATCAGTAAAAAACTATCTTTGCAGTAGCTAAACCTCACATTATGATTCTCAAATTCAAAAAACTAATCGGCCCGCTAAGCGCTACCAAATTAGCTTTTTTCATCCTGGGCATCGGATCAACCCTATGGTTTTTAATACGGGTAATTCCAAAGCCCAGCCGTGCCTCCTACCCCTGCATGAAAGCCTCGGCTCCGTTCATGTCAGCCTTTGTAATCTACCTGATTGGACTGGCATCAACCGTATACATTTTCAAAGAAAAGAAAGGTCGGCTATTTCTGTTAAAAGGAGTGCTAGCTATCGTATTTGTTGTTTTGCTGTTCTTTTCATTTCAACTTTCAACACCAGGGTTACAACAGAAATTGGCTGACACCTCTGAATTGACAGCCAATGCCCCCATTGGAGTTGCAAAAGGCATTTATCCTGGCAGGGTCGTTTGGGTAATGGATAAAGACGTTACCAATGAAAAATGCACCAATAAAGCAGGCGATTATTGGTATATGAGTCAAAATACGAATCAGGCGGTAACAGAAAAAATGCTTGCCGATGGAATAAAAAACATCACCGGTGAAAATACTTCTGCCAAGGCATGGGATGCAATATTTAAATACTTTAACAGCAATCATAACAAAGGTTCTGTTGGATATACCAGTGGCGAGAAAATAGTAGTAAAAATTAATTGTACAACCTTGAGCAGTGGAGGCAGAACGCTTACCGGAGCTCTAAATGCAACGCCTCAGTTGGCAATGGCCTTATTGGAACAGCTTATTGACACCATAAAGGTAGCCCAGTCAGATATCACTTTCGGCGACCCATACAGGGGAATGCCCGATGTAATTTACAACCCTTGCCACACTAAATACCCAAATGTTCATTACATTGAAGGTCTGGGAACCAATGGTCGGGAACAGACCAAGCTTTCTACAGATAATGTGTTTTTTACCAGTGATGGTAAATTTCAATCCAGACTTCCACAAGCTTATCTTGATGCTGCCTATTTAATTAATATGCCAAGTTTGAAAACACACAATTCAGCTGGAGTTACAATTGCAGCAAAAAACCATCAGGGCTCTGTTATTGGTGGGGATCAATCCCCACCTAACCAATCGATGATTAATTATTTGCATTACGATTATCCTGTTGATGGTGGCGCACCAAACCAGGTCATGGGAATTTACAGACATATTGTAGACTATATTGCTCATAAAAATTTAGGTGGCAATACCTTAATATATATTGTAGATGGATTGTGGAGTGGACGAAACTGGGATGGTGTTATAGAAAAATGGCAAATGCCACCATTTAATAACGACTGGACTTCTTCCTTGTTCCTTTCCCAGGATCCGGTAGCAATAGAATCAGTTGGTTTCGATTTTCTTTATAATGAATATAAGAATTATCCATCAGCACATGGAAATGTAAACTATCCTCTGGTATCGGGTGTGCAGGATTATATTTATCAGGCTGCTGATCCTGCAAACTGGCCTGCAGGAATTAAATATGACCCAAGTTCTGCAGACCATAGTTCACCTGTTGGCTCTTTGGGAGTTGAGGAACATTGGAACAACATGACGGACAAGCAATATAGCCGGAATCTGGGCACCGGAAATGGTATTGAATTGATTTCATACAATTCAGCTACCACGGGTATTCAATCAGTGACACAGGTGTCAGGATGTAAAGCATATCCAAATCCGTTTGCTGAATCCATCCGTATTGATGTGGGCAATAATCAGGTCCTGAATCTGAATATTTATAATTTACAGGGACAACTTGTGTTCAGTAACCCTATGAATAAAACGTATACCTGGACCGGAACTTCACAGAGCGGATCGAAGTTACCAAAAGGAGTTTACCTGATCAGACTGACCGAAAAAACCTCAGGCAATCTGGTTTGGACAGAAAAAGTGGAATGTAACAAACTTTAAAACCTACCTAATGATTGAACGATACAAAACATTCTTTAAATCGCTTAGCCAAACTAAGCTGGTCTTTATAATTCTCGGAATTGGATCAACCATCTGGTTCCTAGTGCGCGTAATTCCCAAACCATCCAGGGCAGGCTATCCATGTATGAGAGCAGCTGCACCGATTATGTCGGGCTTTGTTATTTACCTCATGGCTTTGGGTGGTTCTACAATTTTATTCAGGAGTGCCATTTCGAAATTGAAGCAAGCCAGGTATCTCGCAGCTTTAATTGCAATTGCCGGATGCCTGGTCCTTGTTATCGCCTTCAATTTTAACGATGCCAGAGAATCCTACGCTAACTCGAAACTGGTAAATACCGCTCTGCCAGATCTACCGAATCATCCAATGGGTGTAGGACATGGAATCTATCCCGGGCGGGTCATTTGGGAATGGAATAAAGCAGCTACCAACGAAAATTGTCCGAATACAAGCCTTAGCAATTGTTTCTTTCAGTCGAAAAACAACAACCAGGATACCATTAGCAAAATGGCCAACAATTCCATCAAAAAACTGTCAGGTAAAAAGACTGTGAAAGAGGGCTGGGATGCGATTTTCAGAAGTTTCAATGGTAGAAAAACCGGTATGACAACGGGATATACTGCCAACCAGACCATATTTATTAAAGTAAATAACGGGCAGGCCGGCTGGGCCATCAATACTGCAACACTCGCAGCAGCCAATACTACCATTCCGATTGCTGAAACAACTCCGGCAACAGTATTGGCAATATTAACCCAGCTAATTGATACCTGTGGAGTACCTCAAAACAAGATCTTTATTGGCGAACCAATGACTCACCTTTTCGATCATTTGTACGATTTGTGTCATGCCAAATACCCAAATGTGAAATACCTCGATAAAGACAATTATACTAATTTAGGCCGAACCACAATTTTGGGATGGCAAACTGATGCCATTGTTTATTCAGATAAAGGTACCGTAATGCCTGATGCCCTAACGGATGATTTATGTTATGAGATGTACGATGCCGATTACATGATTAATATTGCTGCGTTGAAGGCACATGCCAGAAATGGAATGTCTCTTTGTGCCAAACTCCATTTTGGTTCTCATGGTATACACGGCAGCAATTGGGATTCGTTTCATTTACACGACGGATTAATTGCAACGGTTGATAATGACGTTTTAACTTCAGGAGTGCACGGCGATTATGGCATGTACAGGGTTTTGACTGATTTGATGGGACATGAAAAATTAGGTCGCAATACCGTTCTTTTTGTTGTTGACGGTCTGTGGGGAGGAGTTGAAGCAACCGATAGGGCTTATAAATGGAAAATGGCTCCATTCAACAACGATTGGCCCAATTCGCTTTTTGTTTCACAGGATGAAGTAGCACTGGAATCAGTATGCCTGGATTTTCTACGTGCCGAGGCATTGATCAATCCCGCATTTATGAACAGGCCTTTCTTTCCTGCAATTGATGATTATTTGCACCAGGCGGCAGATAAAGCCAACTGGCCAAAGGGAATAAGCTACGATCCTGAAGGTGACGGTACCGAAATGCCAGCCAGCTTAGGTGTTCACGAACACTGGAACAACAGTACCGACAAGCAATACACCCGGAACCTGGGAACAGGAAATGGGATTGAACTGATATCCTACAAATCAGCTCTGACAGGTATTGAGCCGGTTGCACAGGTTTCAGGATTTAAAACTTACCCAAATCCATTTAACCAAAGCATTCGGATAGAGGCAAGTAATGATCAATTATTGAACCTGAATATTTACAATATGACTGGTCAGCTTATTTATAAGACCACGATGACCGGCTTGTTTGTATGGAACGGCACATCCCAAAGCGGATCAACTTTACCAAAAGGAACTTACCTGGTAAAACTCACCGAGAAATCCTCAGGCAAGACGGTTTTGAATCAAAAAGTTATATATAACCAATAATCTGATTTTCTATAATTAAGTTAATTTTTTATTTTCTGCCATGAATCAATTTAAACTTAGCTGTCTCATCTTGACAACAATAGTAATGTCGCTGTTCTACAGTTGTAAAAAGGATACACCTGCACCCCTTCCTGAAGTGTTTACATTTCCTTCAAAGGTAATCCATAAAATTGTGGTGGATAATACCGGTGTAAAATGGTTTGCCACGGAGAAAGGTGTCGTAAGTTATGATAATATTAAATGGACAAAGTATTCGGATGACAAAAATGTAACGACAGGTTCAGTCTCTGATTTGGTCTTTGATATTGCACCGGGAATCAAAAATCTTTGGCTCGGAACCATTTTAGGTTTGTCTTCTTTTGAATTTGGAACTACTGCTGTTTCAGTTGTAAACTATAACACCAAGAGTGCCGGAATATTGTCTGACTCTGTTACTGCCCTGGGAATTGATGGAAGTAATGTCAAATATATAGGAACGTCAAAAGGATTATCTATTTATAATGGGACAAAATGGGATAAATTTATGGGGCGCACAAACGAAGAAATTCTATCGAGATACAAAATAAGTTCAGTCTCTGCAGCCACAAATGGTTACATTTATGCTGCCACTCAAGGCGGTGGTGTTTCCAGGTTTAAATATACCGATGCAGTTTCAGGTGCAACAACCTATAATAAGCCCTGGGCCTGGGGTTTGCCTTCGGATACAATTATGACTGTGATTACCGATGGCGTTGCTCAGTGGTTTGGAACAGATAAAGGAATTGCTTATCATTCCACCGAATTAACCAAATCTGACTGGATAACCTATACCAGGATAAATGACGGATTGGTCTGTGATACCGTGTATGCCATAGCCAAAGACCTTTCAGGAAACATGTGGTTTGGAACACATAAAGGAGTCAGTAAATTTTCTAACAAAGTCTGGACGAGCTTCACCATGAAGGACGGATTGGTTGCCAATAAAGTAAATACAATAGCGGTAGATGCTGATGGTTCATTATGGTTTGGTACTGACCTTGGAATCTCACATTTGATCAATAACCTATGGACTAATTATTAAAAGTCATATATGAATAACTTGTAGGATCGAAAACCTACAATCTACCGGTATTGGATTCCAATACAACGAACATGAAAAAGTCATTGCCAGTCTAGCGCAGGTAATGACTTTTTCATATTATACTGCTAGCTTTTAATTTTAGTTCAATTCTTAATAAATCTAAACCAATCGACATCAAACAGGTCATCCCCCACTCCATTAAATTTCAGCCATAACGCATGTATACCTGTTGTTTTATTCATTTTACAAGTCAGCGTGATCCATTTCTTATCTCCTGATCCTGCAGGTATATTGACCGTACTTATGGACGAATGCCACGGCTGATCGAGTGCTAACTGGATGGTGCCACCTTTTTTGCCTAAGGCTACCCGAACCTGGAAGCTATCGACCCCTGCTTCAAAGTTAATGTATTTATAGGCCACATGATCTTCATTTCTGATCCCACCCAGTTCTTCCTGGTCAGGCTGAAAAGCTTGTATCCTTGTATTTCCAAATAGGAGGCAGGCCTGTTCGGCTTCTATTTTGCTGGTGGCGTTCAAGGGTTTGCCGGCACCCTGGGTGGTCATCTCCACCTCATTTATACTGCCATCAGGATCAAAGGTGATGGGTTCAATACAGGCTTTACGCATCATCTGACTATTATGGGTTGACCTGTGATAAAACACATACCACTGACCTTTGAATTCGACAATTGATCCGTGATTGTTCCAGTTTGCCGGGTCGCAATGACTGTTGTCAATAATCACTCCACCGTATTTAAAAGGTCCCATGGGCGATTTACTGGTTGAATAACCGATACAGGTAGGCATATTGGCACGCCCCATATGAGCATAAATGAAATAATAGATTCCGTTGCGTTTGACCATGTAACCTCCTTCGTGGAAAAAATGCTCTTTTTCAGTAACCACGCTGTCTTTTATGGTCGAAAGATCAAGCTCTGTCATATTGGGTTTCAACTTGGCCATCTTTGCGGTAAACTGTCCCCAGATGTAATAGGCCTGTCCATCGTCATCCATAAACACGCAGGGATCAATTTCACTGATTCCCCTTGTATTTATTTTGGTGCCATTCACAAAGGGACCCAGGGGCGATTTGCTGGTTGCCACCCCTTCAGCTTCTGTATTTGATGGTTGGCAATAATACATGTAATAAGTTCCGTCTTTATACTGACAATCGGGTGCAAAGAGTAAATTGTCATTATAAGGAACCTGATCATTTTTACCTTTCGATGAAAAGACATCTTTGGTCAGGTCCCACTTTAGCAGATCGGATGAAGATAAAACATGATGGGTATAGGAGCACCAGTAGCTGGTGCTTTCATCGTTTGAACCATAAACATACATTTTCCCGTCTTTCCATACATGCGCTGAAGGATCAGCAATATATACCCCAGCCGGGACTATTGGATTCTGTGCTGAGAGGATAAGTATATTGAAAAATAAAATGATAGTGGAAAGAATTCGTGCTTTCATAGTTCAAGGGTTTAGGTTGCACCGTAAAAGTACAAAATCCGGAACACAGATAACACGGATGGTACGGATTAATACTGATTAACTACAGAATATATTATTATCTGTGCTAGTCTGTATTAATCCGTACCATCCGTGTTATCCATGTTCAATTTTCTATAACCCAAGTAACACTTCCTCAGGATTATGTCCTGCTGTTAACAGTCGCTCCGGGTTTTCGATCAGCTCTTTTACCTTAACCAGGAAGCCAACTGAATCTTTACCATCGATGATGCGGTGATCGTATGACAAAGCCACATACATCATTGGACGGATCACAACCTGTCCATTGACAGCTATCGGGCGGTCAACGATATTGTGCATCCCCAGGATGGCCGATTGCGGAGGATTTATAATCGGTGTAGAGAGCAGCGAGCCAAATGTACCGCCATTGGTGATCGTAAAAGTGCCGCCTGTGAGTTCCTCAACCGTTATCTTTTTTGTTCTTGCTTTCTCTGCCAGCACTTTTAGCTCCTGTTCTATTTCAGGGATAGTCTTGCTTTCAGCATTGCGGATGATTGGAACCATCAGTCCTTTGGGAGTCTGCACGGCAATACCAATATCCACAAATTCAGGAGTATTGATTTCCTCGCCGTTAATCTGTGCATTAATAGTTGGGTGAAACTGCATTGCCTCGGCTACCGCCTTGCTGAAAATGGACATAAAGCCCAGCTTCAAGCCGTATTTCTCCACAAACTTATTCTGAAGTTTAGAACGCATTTCCATCACCCGGCTCATATCAATCTCATTGAAGGTGGTCAGCATGGCTGTTTCGTTCTTCACAGCAACCAGACGTTCACTCAACTTTCGGCGAAGGGAAGTCATTTTCTCCCGTTTCTCCTGCCTTGAGAAGGTTTTCCTGACAGGAGTTGCTTCCTGCAACTTCTCCTTCGGAAGAGCCAGAATTGCTTCAATATCAGCTTTCGAAATACGGTATAATCCGTTCAGTACCTCTTCCATCGAAAGATGATATTCCTCCATCATTTCCCTGGCAACCGGAGTCACCTTGATGTTTGTTTCTTCCTGTTTTACAGGAACTTCAATTACCGTTTCTTTTAAAGCTGTTACAACCTTTACCGCTGTCTTTTCCAGAATTACTTCCTTCTTTTCAATCAACGGAGCTACCTTTTTCCCGGAGGTAATGCTTGTATCAATCGTACAGGCCACGATGCCGATGGCTACTCTTTCCCCTTCAGGTATGAGAATTTTAATCTGCCCGCTTTCTGTGGCCGAAAGTGTTAAAGTTGCCTTATCTGATTCGATTTCGGCTACTTCCTGATCTTTTTCAACAAAGTCACCATCCTCAACCAGCCACTTCCCAAGTTCAACTTCTGTAATGGATTCGCCGGGTGTAGGTACTTTTAGTTCAATTAACATGTTTGGGTTCTTTATTGACTATTTAGTATTTTTTAATTTAGGTAAACCTATTTTCTTAAGCATTTCATTGGCTTTATCCACTTTCTCTGGAAATAGAACTTTGTCATTAAGATAATTTAATGATTTGTCTATAAGAACAATCGGCTTCTTCTTCAAATTAATTTCTTTTGTGTTCATAGCTGTAATTTTTAGAATTTACGTTTTACCAAAAATCCTCTATATTCAATATCCTTTTTAAATTCATCCCATTCTTCTTCCAATTCTCCAAAAATCTCAAAGTCACTTTCTGCTTCAACAATATACTTTGTTATTCCCATCCGATACAACCTGGTCCTTGATAATGTACTCCCAGTCGCATACACCATTGTTTCGGGATGTTTGTCCGTAAAAGCATACAAGGTCGCCACAACGGTGGCCAAAACTTTCTCACTATCACCATTGTTCGAAATCACATCATCATCAATTTCACCAGTATCTGCATTTTTGTCGCCAAAACCAAGATTGTATAAATCTTTATAATTGGTTGGTGTGTACTGTACCAATTTAGTTATTTTACCTTTTGTTCCAACACTCACAAATTCAAAAACTTCGAGCTGTTCTCCAGATTTAAGTTCGTACTTGTCAAGTTTCATCTTAATTGCTTTACAATACAAAAGTAATACATTTTCAGATTGATAGTTCGACGTTCTGTGACTTGCTGTTAATCAACTCATAAAATACAGTATCCAATATCTTCTTCAGTCCCATATTATGCTGAAACATCAGACCTACTGCAGGGCTGGCACTTGCCGGACGTGATATCAATTCGAAAGGTATTTCAGGTAAAAACCTTTGAATGTGTTGCCACGCACCCATATTTGAGGGTTCGTCCTGAGCCCAGATGATTTTCTCCAGATTGGAATACCTGGCAATGATTTCCCTGATCCTTTTTGTATTCAACGGAAACAGTTGTTCAATCCGAACGATGGCCACCGTAGTAATGCCTTCCTCAGCTTGTCGTTTATGCAAATCGTAATAGAGTTTTCCAAAGGTAAACACCACTTTGCTAATCTTTTCAGGTTTGGCTACAGAATCTTCGATGATCTCCTGAAACGAATCCCCTGCAAGTTCTTCAAGCGATGAAGTGACCATTGGATGCCTCAATAAACTTTTAGGAGTAAACACAATAAGCGGTATTCGCACCCTCCAGTGAAGCTGACGGCGAATCAGATGAAACATATTAGCCGGGGTTGTCGGAACTACCACCTGCATGTTATTGTCAGCAGCAGAATTCAGGAAACGCTCCATACGTGCACTGGAATGCTCTGGTCCCTGACCCTCATAACCATGAGGGAGGTATAAAACCAGACCATTCATCAGCCCCCATTTCTCCTGAGCTGAAGTGATGTACTGGTCGATAACGGCCTGGGCAACATTGGCAAAGTCGCCAAACTGGGCTTCCCAGATCGTCAGTCCGTTTGGATTGGTCAGTGCATAGCCATATTCAAAGCCCAACACTCCGTATTCGGACAAAAGTGAATTATAAATATGAAAGGCAGCCTGCTTATCGCTGATGTGCTTCAGCGGGAAATACTTCTCATCGGTATCTTCCACCACAAATGAGGCATGTCGGTGGGCAAAGGTTCCGCGCTCGGAATCCTGGCCACTTAATCGTACTGTGTGTCCTTCCTCCAGCAAAGTGCCGTAAGCCAGCAATTCGGCCATGGCCCAGTCCAGGCGATCATCAAGCATCATCATCCGGCGGTCTTCCACAATACGGTCAATCTTCTTGAAGAACTTCTTATCCTTTGGAAGTGTATTAATTCGCTCAGCAATCCGAATCAGTTCACTCTTTTTAACTCCGGTGTTAACAATCTTATGCAGATCGGTCTTTAACGGATTGATATATTCTGTGTATTCCCCTTTCAGGAAACGCTTCACCTTAACTTTCTCAATCTTCTCGGATACCTTGTATTTCTCTTCCAGAAACAAATCAAATTCGTGGTTAAATTTTAAGGCTTCCGCAGGTGCCATGACTCCTAATTCTGCGAGTTTATCAGCATAAATATCTCTGGGATTACGATGTTTCTCGATTTCCTTATAGAGTAAAGGCTGGGTAAAACGAGGTTCATCACCTTCGTTGTGCCCGTACTTGCGGTAACATAAAATATCGATAAATACATCCGCATGAAACTTCTGCCTGAATTCCATGGCCAGTTTAACGGTAAAGATAATGGCATCCACATCGTCGCCGTTGACATGAAAAACAGGTGAACGGGTTACCTTGGCCACATCAGTGCAATAGGTACTTGAGCGGGCATCCAGGTAATTGGTCGTAAAACCAACCTGGTTATTGATCACCAAGTGAATGGTTCCACCGGTTTTATAGCCGGGCAACTGCGACATCTGTATCACTTCGTAAACAATCCCCTGAGTGGCAATGGCAGCATCGCCATGAATAACGATAGGTGCAACCTTGTCATAATCTCCGTTATACCGCGAATCAATCCGTGAGCGCGCCATACCCTGAACCAATGCAGCAACAGTTTCAAGATGTGAAGGATTGGGCATCAGGCTCAGGTGAACCTTCTTACCCTTGTCGGTCTGGACGTCATTCTCATAACCCAGATGGTATTTTACATCACCCAGCGAAATTTCCTGTTCGTATTCAGTGCCTACAAATTCCTTGAATATGTGTTCATAGGGCTTCTCCAGAATATTGGTCAGCACGTTAAGCCGTCCGCGGTGAGACATCCCGATTACAAACTCATCGATGCCCAACTCCGAACCATGTTCGATAACGGCATCAAGGGCAGGAATCAGTGATTCCCCTCCTTCGAGTGAAAACCGTTTCTGCCCCACAAACTTTTTATGGATAAAGCTCTCGAAACCTACTGCCAGCTTCAGATGGTAGTATATATGATTTTGTTCTTCTGGTGTGAGTGCTTTCGAATTCCTGGTGGATTCCATCTTCACCTTGAGCCATTCGATCAGCCCCGGATCGCGCATATAGACATATTCAACGCCGATAGACTGACAATAAGTTGCTTCCAGATGTTCAATGATAGCCCGAAGTGTTGCCGGACCAATCCCAATGTTGTTCCCTGCCTGAAAGACCGTATCCAGATCAGCCTGCTGCAAACCGAAGTTTTCGATATCCAGGGTAGGTGTATATTTCCGGCGTGAACGTACCGGATTGGTCTTGGTGAACAAATGTCCCCGCTGCCGGTAACCATGAATCATGTTCAGAATCGCAAATTCTTTATTAATCTTCACATCAGGCACAGCGCTTGTATTCTCCGGATAGCTTTTGCGGGCCAATTCAAAACCAGCAAAGAAATTCTTCCAACTTACATCCAATGACTCCGGATCAGTTAAATATGAAGCATATAGCTCTTCCACGACAGCGATCTCCTGGTTCCCGACCTGTGAATATTTATCCATAGTTAAACAATGTTTTTTCAACGTTTTAAAGTAATCATTTAAAGTAACAAATTGCTAATTCTAATGTTTAAGTTATGTGTATCAAAGAAGGCCACATTTTTAGGATTACGTCCATTCCAGTAAGTCTATATTAAAAATTGCCACAAGGACTCTAAAACACCAAGTCTCACCAAGGCTTGAAATCCAGGCAGCCATTTGTGTTTTAGAGTCTTGGTGGCATAAAGAGGTGGGCTTATATTTAGGTTCTTCAAGACTTTATAACAATCTTTAACTATTTATCATTTGAACCAATGATATATTCTGTTGTTTTAACTTAAACTTTTAAAACACCGCCTGGCAGAAATTTTACCGCTTTTTGAACCCTTACGAATTATGTTGATTATTTACACTTAAAAAAACTAAAATGGACAGAAAAGATTTCTTTAAAAAAGCCTTTATAGGCGGTAGCGTATTACTTTTTGCCCCGACCGTATTCACCGCATGTACCAAAGCCTCTGATGCACTGCCGACAACTGGTGGAAGTGGCACCATCGATTTGACATCCAGTTCGTATGCCGCATTAAAAACAGTCGGTGGATATGCCTATAATGGAAATGTGATTATCATCCGCTCAAGTGCAACCAACTACATCGCCATGTCGAGTATCTGCACCCACCAGGGTTGCACTGTAGGTTACAGCAGTTCGGCAAAAAAACTCGTATGCCCCTGCCACGGAGCCGTCTACAATACCAATGGTACCGTGCTTCAAGGACCAGCCCAGAGTGCGTTAACCCTATACACTGCAACCGTTAGCGGAACCACGCTCACAATCAAATAAATCAAAAACCCCCACCCGTCCTCTCCCACAAGGAGAGGAGCTTAAGGAGGCTGTAACGACTTCACCCGGAGGATAGTAAATCCCTCCGGGTTTTCCTTTTCTTTTTTGATTTCCTCCAAAAAGCATACCTTCAAAATCAGTAAACATATAGGGTTCCACCGGGTAAAAAGAATTACCAATTTACCACCTTGTGTATACCTTAGGTGTTTCTGAACACATAAAGTACACACAGGCTACACTTATTCTATTCCTAGGGTCTGCTGAAAAACTCATAATATTCAGTGCTTCAATAAAATGACCGCATTAAACTTAAAATAAGTGCAAGGAAATTTGAATTGAAACTTCAATCCCGAGGCCTCGGGATGCAACGACCTCGTGTCATGTGATATTCCAAAATACTTCTTACTAAAAATGTAATGCTTTTCGGCCCTGTTGTGTCCTTTTCAATGAGCCTATGACCATTTAAATTATTAGAAGGTTATTCGAAGACTATTCGAAGGTTATTCGAAGATAGTTCAATTTTATTCTAATAATCTTCCTATAGTTTTCTAATAATCAATGAATGATTTTCTAATAATTTGAGAGTCTGTTAGCTGTCCAGTTAATGGGAGAACCAATCAACACTTTAACCTTCCCGCCTGCCTCAGCTAGGCCTGAGTGGCGGGCAGGGAACAGACAATGGTTTTTTGAATCAATACAAGGACAGTATGGAATCTGATCTTTCAATTTTGGAAAATAGGATTAAGAAGCAATCCTAAAAGTCAGAAGAACAATTTAAACGCCAGTATGTCAGAATGCTAATTCAAAGCATTCAACCAATAATCCTTTGTTTCGGTTCTGGATTGAAATACAAGGTTCTAATACCGCTTCAATTGTAACTATTTGGATTTATCCGGTTTTTCAGCAGACCCTACCTAAAGCACACATAAATTAAAAGGACAGTATAGCCCGATTACTGCCTGATTTTTGCATAATGAATTGGGAATAAAAAGAACAGCGGCATGTTTTCCCATAGCCGCAATAAATAGAATTAGACTGCACTACAATTTCTTACCCATTAATTTTTAATCAATAAAAGACATAAAAAAAGACTAATTGTTTTGATTTGTGAACATAACTACTTACTTTTAACAGAAATTACATTCAAATACTTTGACGAAACATCTGGAGGATTGGAAACAGGCAACGTATTTGAACTTTAATACAGAATAAGTGGATTTTATAATTTTGTTAAAGGCAATACAAATGAAAGCACGAATTCTATTATTCGCATTTTGGGGGCTCTTAGCTTTTAGTACCTGTTTGGCGCAAAACAATAGAATAATAAGTGATCAAGAGGTTTTAGATACAGCTAAAGCCAATTTGAACCGCTTTGTTAAAGATATTGATGGCATGTACAAAGAATTTGGATTCAACAGCAAAGAGTCGATGAACAATATTCAGCTTGGAGCACCATACGAAGTAGTATTTTTATCTTCCGACTTTGTTACAGATTCAATCTTCATTGAAGGAAAGAACTATTTCATTTATGAAAACTATAGCTGGCGAGTTCCACTGATTGTTAATGATTCTATGCGATGCTTTTTACAAGTTAGTTATGCAAATGACACACTTAAATTTATAGGAGGCGGTGGTGCACTTACTTTTCAGTTTGTTGATAAGTGCGAGAAAAAGTACTCAATCCCGAAAGATGGAAAGCGGTATTTATTTATTCCATTAATACTATATCCATGTGAATTTATTGTATTTCATGATGATTTGAATCATACCTTTCAATTCTATCCGATTCACAATAACGTTGAAGGGGATGTATGTACAACCGATGTGTCTTACAATAAACAAAATTCAGTAAAAGATTTTTTCAATACTTACAAGACAAAGATTTACTCTTCATCAATGATTGAAATAAATTCATTTTCCCAATTTGAGATATATCCTAACCCCTTAAATACAAATGGAATTTTGAGGGGAGTTATTCCTCAATCGACACAAGAAGCTGACATTAAAATATTTGATAATAGTGGAAAAGTATTATTCAAAAATCAAATAAAAGATAGAGGAGCCATTAAATTGGATATAAGTAAAGCAATTTTTCAGACAAGCGGAATTTATTATTATGAAATTGCCTTGGATGGAATAACTATTACAAAAAAAGTAATAGTTACAAATTAAAGTCTTAACAATTTATTATATGAAAGGCAGGTGTCTTCACGGTTTGAAAAGCAGTATTTCACAGGAAGTTAATCGTACTTCATTTATGGTAAAACGTTATACATTACTTTATGAGCACAAAAATATACCTCTCACGAAAGCTTGAATCAGTTGTTTCAAAATCTTTAGTTAATACCGGAGAAAAAGAAACAGACCATCCACTTGGGAAATGGACTGCTACCCTGTTTTATGTGAGTCATAAGAAATGCCTGCTGATTACGAATTCCTTAACGAGGTATACAATCATTGTGGATCGGGTGACCGCAGCGGATTTTGCAAACATAACCGATCGGTTTGCGATGACACTATATGACCAAATCCTATTCGACGGTATTAAAACTGATTGGCCGACGATACATCAATTAGTTGGAAGAGTAGATTTGTTCTCAACCGACAATGACAGGAAATTGATTGGGACTCAAAATAATATGCTTTATATCCTTGATTACTGGAAACGCGAATTTGGAGCGATTGACAATTGGCCATTCAGGGAAATAAACGGAAGAATAAATGGAATGCCCACTAAGGAATTGAAGTGGCTTTTCCCCAGGGAAAAGATGAAAATTGTACTTGATGGATTGAACGCCAATAAATAAAAGCAAGTGACCAACAATTCGATAATGTTTAACTTTAAAAATAATCCTACATGAAAAGTTTATTCCATGTGTTGTTAATATCCATATTGATTACAATCGCTTATTCATGTAAGAAAGATGCTTTAAATCCTCAGACTTCCAATACTCAACCAGTTGACACTTCAAAGGATTTTTTAAAGGAAGCGAATTCTGACCGATCGCCTGAATATTTTATTCGCGGAGATTTTGATGGAAGAACACTTTATTTATCATCAATTGCAGATGCAAATTCTACTGATGACACAAGTTGGAATGGTTATTTTATTAATTATTCAAACGGATTTGATCAAATAAACTTAATTCGCCAGAACACAGGAAATTCAGTTGAGGTTGGCATTTCATTTTTACAGTCAAAAATCTTCAGAAGGCAACTTCCATATACTATTCCGGATGGAAATCCCCTGGAAAATGTAACTGCCGAGATTGCTCTTATCGATTTAAAGAATTTGTGGCGTGCACCAGAAGGCATTCCAGAGAATGACTTTTCATTTTATGGTGATACTTATCAATCAATAAAAATTGTGGTAACAAGTGTTGCAAATCATATTATGGAAGGAACATTTGAAGGAACCCTTACATCAAAATCTGGTTCAGTTATTACAGTTAAAAATGGTGGATTCCGTATTCTAATAAAGGTAGTTAATAGTTGAAGTTAATGAACCGGTTTAGATTCTATGAAAAGCCTACCCCTTATCTCACTCTTATTTGCATTCAGTTGTTCTTCACCCAGGGAATCAGGACGAATGGGAATAAAAAATGTGACCGAAGTAAAATTTACAACTTCGGATACTACTTTACAGAAAACCTACAATCGGGCAGAGTATTTGGCAAAGGGGAATATTGTGGATTTTGGCGATCGGAAAGTCATGATCGAAGGTGCCCAATACACAAATCTGTGGCTGGAGACACAACCTATGGGTGGGTCAATGTATGCGAAAAGAAACCTGGAGATAGCAAGGAACAACATTGAAGTGTTTATCGATTACCAACGGGAGGATGGACGCTTTCCGGGAGTAATCTATAACCATGGAGGGAAGATTGAGCCCAGTTATACTCAGTTTCAGGGATTCTATCTTGCGAGGCCTGCTTTGGAAGTTTATTACCTGATCAGGGAAGACAAAAACTTTCTACTCAAGGTGTATCGTTCGTTGGAGAAATTTGATGCCTATCTGTGGAAAACGAGGGATTCGGATCATAACGGGTGCCTGGAGACCTGGTGCATATACGACAACGGCGAAGATGGAAGTGTAAGGTTTAATGGGTTTCCCAAAGCTTGGTCGTTTGATTATCCTCCTACCAGGGGAATTGCATCCCGGCTTTCAAAAGAAGAATTGAAGATTCATTGTAAAGAAGACTCGTATGATCCTTCCTTAGATATGACTGTTCCTATCGAATCCATGGATGTGATGTCCTACTCCTATTCCTGCAGGGATGTTTTATCCATCATGTCGAAAATTCTTAACAATGGGAAAGAGGAATACTGGTGGTCTAAAGCCGGTGAGGTTAAAAGTAAAATAAAAAGCTATTTGTGGGACGAAGAAAAAATGGCCTGTTATGACAAGGACAAAAACAATAATACCATGCCCATTCTGCTTCACAACAACCTGCGGTGCATGTATTTTGGAAGTTTTGATCAGGAGATGGCCGATCAGTTTATACGGGTACACCTGCTAAATCCAAAGGAATTCTGGACACCTATGCCCCTACCCTCTATTGCGGCAAATGATCCGAAGTTTGAAAACATTGCAGGAAACAATTGGAGTGGACCGCCTCAAGGTCTGACCTATCAACGATCGATACAGGCCCTGGAGAATTATGGACATTATGCAGAACTTACCATGATCGGCAGGATATTCCTCACTGTAACAGGAAACTCATTAAGATTCGCACAACAATTTGACCCGTTTACTGCTGCTGTTAATCCTTCAAAAGATGGGTATGGACCCAGCCTGTTGTCTGCCCTGGAGTTTATTTCCAGGTTTTATGGGATACATCTTACACAAAATACGATCTTTTGGTCATGCCTCGACAACAAAAATGATTTTGATTATCTGCAAAAATGGAACGGCAACGTTTACCGTTTATACACCGATAAGGATATGGTAGATTGCTTTATTAATGATCAGAAGATATTTTCCTTTACCAAAGGAGCAAGAGTAGTTACCGATTTAAACGGGAAACTGATTGAAGCAGTCGGTATTGAAACTCAGACTAAAACCATTCAGTTCAAAAATAAACTGGTTTCCTGCTCTCTGAATATGGAACCCAATGCAGTGTACCGGTTAAATGATATTGGGGAATTAGCTAAATATAAATCTGTTGAATTTTCAGCATCAGGAAAATAATCGCATAATATACCAGAAAAAATATCCTACTTTTATAACTTGGAGAGAAATCAATTTGGAAACGCATATCACGAATAATAATTCATCCCTTCCATTTCAAAAGAGTGAAATAGAATATCTATCTCACTGTACGCTTTGTCCGCGTAATTGCGAATCTAACCGGGTTTCCGACAAGTTAGGTTTTTGTAAATGTGATGCTTCATTCCGAATCTCATCGGTTTGCGTGCATAAAGGAGAAGAACCAGCTATTTCAGGAGAAAAGGGCATCTGCAATATCTTTTTCCCGCATTGTAATATCCAATGCATCTATTGTCAGAATTTTGATATCTCAAGGAATGATACCGGTATTTTACCTGAATCCATATCGTATAAGAAACTGTTAGAAAAGATTTGCTCAGTACTAGACCAAACCGAAAACAGAGTTGGCTTTGTTTCGCCATCGCATTATATTCCACAAATGCTGGCGATAATAAGGGGTATTAAAGAAACAGGCAGAGACCCAATAATTGTTTATAATTCAAATGGGTATGACAAGGTAGAAACGTTAAAGTTGCTGGAAGGAATAATTGATGTCTATTTGCCTGATTTTAAATATTCGGATGCGCACCTGGCGGATCGTTATTCTCATGCCAGGGATTACCCTGAGGTAGCCACTAAAGCGATAGCTGAAATGTATCGTCAAAAGGGTTCTTCTTTAATTCTAAATGAGAGCGGTCTTGCTGTTTCTGGTATTATTTTGCGCCATTTAATATTACCGGGAGCTGTCGATCAAAGTATTGAAGTATTACGGCATATTGCCACGGAATTATCGACTAAACTGCATATTTCATTGATGTCACAGTATTATCCTACTGAATTGGTAAAAAATGATGCCAAATTAAAACGCACAATTCTTCCTGAAGAATATAAACAGGTTACGGATGCATTTTATGAATTTGGCTTTTACAGAGGTTGGATACAGGATTTGGAAAGCCATGCATCATACAGACCGGAATTTTCGGATGAACAACCCTTTAAATAAGCTGTGTTCGAATATTGAGTGCACTTGGGTGTATTTGGGTTTATTAGGGTGAACAAGCACCGTTTTCTGGCATTCTATTATTATCCTTCTTATCTTCGTATAAGAAATTTACAAGAAGAACCATTCATAACTATACAAAAACCTTCTAATGAAACTGAGAATCTTCCTATTGATAATTGCCAGCCTGATCATCCAGGTGACCAAGGCACAATTGACCCCCACTCACCTTTCGTGCGAGTATCTTGAAAATTCACCACTGGTGGATGTTTTGCATCCCCGGCTTGCATGGATCAACCTGGCAAAAGAGGGTGAACGAGGACAGGTACAAACAGCCTGGCAAATCAGGGTAGCTTCATCCACCAAGGCACTTGAAAAAGCGGATTTATGGAATAGTGGTATCGTCAAATCAGATCAGTCCACACGCATAGATTACAATGGGCTGGCTTTAAGATCCAGGCAGGAATGCTGGTGGCAGGTAAGAGTTTGGGATCGTGAAGGCAAAGTTTCAGATTGGAGCACACCTCAACTTTGGCGAATGGGACTTCTTCAACCAACAGACTGGAAAGCACAGTGGATTGGTGCTCCGTGGCAGGGAGAAGAAGCTTTACCAAAAGGTCCTTATCCTGATGCTCCCCTGGCTCAGTTACCACCTCCTGCCCCTCTGTTCAGAAAAGCATTTAAGATTGAAAAGAAAGTGGCCAAAGCAGTGGCTTATGTGACTGGGCTTGGTTACTTCGAGTTTTACCTGAACGGGAAGAAGGTAGGTGATGATGTATTGGTACCCAATCAAACCAATTATGGCAAACGTCCGCAACTGGCAGATGAAGGAATTTCATTACCTGATAACTTTCGCGAATACAAAGTCATGTATCTGGCTTATGACATTACCAGTGAATTACACCAGGGTGAAAACGTGATGGGTAGTATTTTGGGTAATGGGTTTTACAATCCTTCCAAGTTTTGGACCGCCTCCTATGGTTCGCCCCGTTTCCTGGGGCAGGTTCACATTACTTATACCGATGGCACAGAAGATGTGATTGTAAGCGATAAGAGCTGGAAGGCCTCAAAAAGTGCCATCCTGATGGACATGGTGTATTATGGAGAACAGTATGACGCCAGGTTGGAACAATCTGGATGGTGTAGTCCCGGATTTAATGATTCGGCATGGGAAACTGTCGCATTAAGAAAGGCTCCTGAAGGCAAACTGGTGGCACACACTTCTCAGACTGACAAGGTCACTTTGAGGATTCCCCCACGTTCAATTGTCAAAACAACTGAAGGAACCTATAAAGTAGATTTTGGTGTCGAAATCTCAGGATGGCTGAGATTGAATAATGTGATCGGCCCTACCGGACATAAGATTCAGATCAAATACCTCTGCAACACCTATTCTGGCGACAATTCATATACCTGTAAAGGCGGATCACCGGAATCATATGCTGCACGCTTTAACTGGTTTGTGTTCAGTGGTGTCGAGATTACTAACTGGCCTGGTGAATTAAAACCTGAAAACCTTACTGCCGAAGCAGTCAATACAAATGTGGAAGAATCCGCCCGGTTCGAAACATCCAATCAGTTGTTCAACGACATCAATAAGATTTGGAAACGGAGCCAGATGGACAACATGCATGGGGGTATTGCCAGTGATTGTCCTCACCGGGAACGCTCGCCTTATACGGGTGATGGACAGGTATCCTGTGTTACAGTGATGCACAACTTTGATGCCCGGTCATTCTATCACAAATGGATACAAGATATCCTCGGGGCACAAGACCTTGAAACAGGCTATGTTCCCAATGGGGCGCCCTGGCAGCCAGGTTGTGGCGGCGGAGTGGCATGGGGAGCTGCAATGGTGATCATGCCCTGGGAGTTCTATCTTCATTACGGCGATCTGGACATGCTACAGAGTAATTATGAAGGGATGAAAGAACAAATTCGTTATATGCAGACCTGGGTTGATCAGGATGGTATCATGTTTTCACAACGGACAGGTAAAGACGGAAAACCACTTCAATGGTTTAACCTGGGTGAATGGTCTAACCCTGGTGTGAAGGTGCCGGATCAAATGGTACACACTTTCTTCTTCTGGCGCTGTGCCGATCTTACAGCTCAGGCAGCCAAGGCACTGAACAAAACTGATGAGGCAAAACAGTATGCAGCTCTTGCTGAAACCACTAAGCAGGCCTTTCATAAGAAGTTCTATGATGAAAAGAATGGTACTTACGGAAAAGGAGGAGGCAATATCTTTGCACTTAAAATGAGAGTTCCTTCCACTCAATACGAAAAGGTCGTAGCTTCTTTAAGATCTGATATCAAGTCTAACGATGGCCATTTGGATACTGGCATATTTGGTACTCAGTTTTTCTTCGAAGTGTTGGCCGATAATGGCATGAATGATTTAGCCTACGAGGCCATGAACAAGCATTCTGAACCCAGTTATGGTTACGGAATTGAAAAGGGCGCTACTACTACCTGGGAAGACTGGAATGGTAAAAGTTCGCAAAACCATCCTATGTTTGGGGGAGGATTGACCTGGTTCTATCGTAAACTGGCTGGTATGAATACCGATGCCAATCAACCAGGTTACCGGCATATTATATTCAAACCACAACCTATTGATCAGCTTGATTTTGTAACTTACATCATCACCACTTCTTTTGGTGAGGCAGGTATTACCTGGAGAAATCAGGGAGGTCAGTTTAAGATGGAAATTACAGTACCGGTGGGCAGTAAAGCAACGGTCATTGTGCCTTCTGGAAATATGAACAGCCTGAAGGAAAGCGGTCAATCAATCACACAATCAAAGGGAGTGCATTTGGTATCCGCAGGGAAAGATACAATAAAGCTGGATGTTGAATCAGGAAAATATAATTTTGAGATTAAAAAATAACAATATATGAAAGCAATTATTCTATCATTCATCTGCTTTATGCTGCTGTTAAATGCCAAAGCACAACTGATGAAGGAACCAACCGTTGATGCTGAAAAGCGTGCCTCCTTTGTTATCAATGCTCCTGATGCCAAAGAGGTGAAACTACTGAATCTAAGTGATGACATGGCCCTGGGTGCCAAAGAGTATAACTTTGAAAAGAGTACTGACGGAAATTGGACCTTAACCACCAAACCCTGCCG
>TBL_comb47_HYPODRAFT_10002349_pt1 | contig 23444 bp, 14 predicted proteins | sample TroBogypolimnion_40_FD_10682 | JGI IMG/M metagenome (IMG submission 10682)
TTTTCATGCCGGGAACCAGCATGACCTCCGGCAAGCGCCATCAAAAATGTTAAGTTCCCCAACGCCGAAGCCTTGGGGAACTGGGGGAATCTGTCTCAACTCAACATTTTTGAAGACTCAACATAACATGACGACGTGATGTTCAAAACCTTTTTCGCACACGTGGCGCAGGACTTTTTGCAGGTTCGGCACTTTGGCCACGGCGCGATTGCCAAAGGTTTTCAGTTCGTCATTCGTGAGTTCGCCTTCGCCAACGTAGCAGCGGATTTTGCCCTCGGCATCGGCGGTGGTGATGCGACCGTAGGTCAGCGGGCCGGCGGGCGTGCGGCCGTCGAGCGCGCCGTAGGTGTTTTCAATGCCAAGAATGCTGCCGAGAATCGGTGCGTTGGAGATCTTGATGTCGGGCAGAAAACTTTTCGCCCAGTTGCCGCAATGGAAGAGGACGCATTTGTCGTCGTCGTCCGCGTAATTGTTGTTCCAATCCACGAGCGCGGCGGGCGTGCCGCCGGCGAGCTGCATGGCATACATGGTGAGCACGCCGGTGACGTCCACTTCGCACGCGCTGGGCATGAACTTCTCGCTCATCATGCTCATGAGCGTGCAGACGTTGCAGCCGAAATTCGCCTGCACAGAGGTCCAGCACTGGATGGCGGTGGCGTCGAGGTGATTGGCGTTCATCCAATCGGTGAGCACCACGCCCATCTTGGCCATCTGCACGAGCTTGTCGTTCGGCACGCCGGGCGCGGGCGCGTAGCCGGTGATTTCAGCGAGCTTCGTTTTCACCGCGGCGGCGTTGGCATCGAGCTTGTTCGCCGCGCCGATGATTTCGGACAAATCCACGGTGGTCACGCTGATGCCGTGGCGTTCGAGAATTTTTTCCGAGTAACGCACGGTGTTGAACGCGCCGGGCCGCGCGCCGACTGCGCCGAGGCGCACGCCGCGCAGACCATTCACCACGCGGCAGACGCCGAGGAACTTTTGCAGGTCGCGCTTGAAGCTGTCGGACGTGGGATGCGACACGTGCTTGCTGGTGAGCGAAAACTTGATGCCGGCCTGCACGAGGTTGTTGCAGACGGAAATTTTGCCACAGAAAGAATCGCGGCGGCGCGAGGGCATGAGTTGGTTCGGATCGTCGGGATAGCCCTGGATGAGCACGGGGACGTTGAGACTGGCGAGCTTGAGCGTGTCGGCCACACCTTTCTCGTCCCCGAAGTTCGGTAGGCAGACGAGCACACCGTCAATTTCATACGCGTGCTTCTTGAACAGTTCGGCGCACTTGCGCGCGTCGTTGTGCGTTTCCACGCCGCCGAGCTTGGAATCGGATTCGGCGAGCTGGATGGTTTTGATGCCGTATTCGGAAAAAAGTTTGGCGATGTCCGCGCGCGCTTCCGTGACGAGCGCATCGGGAAAAAAATCGCGGTTGCCATAAATAATGCCAATAGTAGGTGGCTTTGAAAGGATTTGGGTCATGCGCAGTAAAACGTACAAGTTATTTTGTTTGTTTGCATCCGGATAATTGAATGAATATTCCTGTATTCTAAGAATTTGGAGTAAAATTAACGGAGTTGATTTGGAAATCAGGCATTCAAATACGGCTATTACGAATCACGCTTCAAGGTCCCGCCGGATGCGGGTTGGCATACTTCGTTTTGGATGATGAAGCACCACGGCGCAGGCGGAACTGGCCCCACGGCGTCGACGCAAGAGCTCGGTGTTTTCGAAAACGATTCCGTTACACTGACGAATAATGGCGTGAACGTCCACCGGTGGAATCCGCAACCGCATATTACTCAGGGGCATAAAAATGTGCCGACGCCCAATCTCGCGGCAACTTTTCATACATTCGGCTGCGAGTTCACGCCGGAAAAGATAAAATATTATTTTTAAGGCAAGCTGGTGCAAACGGTGGCCGTCACTAATTTTTCGCATGGGGAACAGCACATCTGGCTCACTACCATCGCCTCAAGCCTCGGCAAAACTAAAGCCGTGGACGATGCCAAACTCCCGGCGGCAGCAGAATTTGACTATGTGCGTTTCTACGAGAGGAAATGATTCCAACCTCGCTAATACGATTGCGTTGGAGCACAGTCTGCGTCCATATTTGCGACTAACTTTTTCCTCGCACCCGAACTCTGCAAACTCGGTGGCGTGCCCCCGAAGGCGTGGAGATGGGCAACTTCACGTCTAGTATTGCGTCGGACAGCATGTTTGTCATGCTAAAGGTTTGGCCGGTGCAACTCGGCAGCGCATTGTGAAAGTATTTGCTGCCAGCATCGAGCTTGCGTTTGATGGCAATTTTGTTTATCCGATGCAGTCGGAGTTTGTGAGCCAACCCAGAGGTGTTACGCTGTTTTGCATGGACGGAGTAATGTTTGCCGTCCTCGCAAAATCTTTTAGGGTGGCGGCCAGCAATATTGCCGCCGCGTTGCTCGCGGTCCGGTTTTTACGATGTTAAAATTTTCCATGTTCAAATTTAAAAAAAATCGCGCTCTCATGGTGGGTGTTTGGTTGCTGTGCATATTATTTTCGGCGCTGCCGGCCATCGCCAAAGCCCCGGTGGAATATGATTTCAACGCCATGCTTCAACCCGTGCCGGTAACGGCGAAATGGATTGATCCGGCTTACAACATCTGGTGTGGCTCGGAAATCAAGGGCGACGAGGGCAAATATCATCTTTTCTATTCGCGCTGGCCGCGCAAGCTTGGCCACGTCGCGTGGGTTACGCACTCGGAAGTGGCGCACGCGGTGAGTGATTCGCCGTTTGGACCGTGGACGCATCACGACGTGGCGTTGCCGGCGCGTGGCACAAATTTCTGGGACGGATCTTGCACGCATAACCCGACGATCATCCGCATCGGGAAAAAATATTATCTTTACTACATGGGCAATTACGGAAATGGCGTGGTGCAATCGCCGTTGAATTGGACCCATCGCAATCACCAGCGCATCGGCGTGGCGGTGGCCGATTCGCCGGACGGACCGTGGCAGCGTTTTGACAAACCGGTGCTCGACACCAATTCGGACACAAATGCGCCGGACGCGCTGGTCGTGACTAATCCGTCGATCACGGAGCGACCGGATGGCGGTGTGCTGATGATTTACAAGGCGGTCGGTTTGAAACGTCCGCTGCCGTTTGGCGGGCCGGTGGTGCATCTCGCCGCGACGGCGGATAACCCGCTCGGACCGTTTACCAAACATCCCGGCGAAGTTTTCAGCGCGAAAGGAATTATGTTTGCAGCCGAAGACCCGTTCATTTGGCGCGGCGCGGATCACTACTGGGCCATTGTGAAAGACAACGACGGCAACTTCACGCATCGTGGCTATTCGTTGGCGTTGTGGGAATCGGCGGACGGCTTCGATTGGAAATTGTCAAAGCATCCGTTTGTCGCGAATCCGGGGACGGTTCGCTGGGCGGACGGCCACGAGGAAAACCTTACAGCACTCGAACGTCCGCAATTGCTGCTCGAAAATGGCGAACCGATTGCGCTTTGCTGCGCGGCGGCGAATGACAAGGCGCGTCACGGCAGTTTCAATGTGCAGATTCCACTTAGGTCGGCAAAATGAAAAAGCAATTTGAATTATATTCCGCTGGCAAAAAAATCGGTAAAGAAAAGTTGTTCGCCAGCGTCATTCAGACAGCAACCGTTGCGATGATCAAGCGGAAGCCAGCGTCGAAAACCCGAACCGTACACGGTGGCATCTGCCGGTTTTGTTTGATACTGCTGGTGGCGTTTGGGTGTCTGAGCTTTGGCGGATCGGTGATTGCCTCGCCCGAATTTCTGCTAGATATGACGCATCGGAATCCCGGCGAAGGTTATCCGCGATCGCAATTCGTGGATCCGCAGTTTCTTGCGCAGCGGGGCTACAACGGTCAGGTCATCGGCTCGATTGGCGGCATTCAGACGTTTGATGAACTTGCGCCGGGATTGATTGCGGAAGGCAGTGCGGAGCGGGAGTGGGCTTTGCAACGCGCGGCAGAGTTGCGCGGACGCGTTCAAGCCGCACACGCGGCGGGGATCAAAGGCTTCGCGGGCACGGACATGATATTGCTGCCGAAAAAGCTTATCGCAAAGTTTCGGGCGGATATTTGCGACGCTCAGGGACGCATTGACATTGCGCGTCCTAAGACCAAGGAAATTTTCCGTGCCCTGCTCCGCGAATCGTTCGCACGCGTGCCGGAACTCGATGGCATTGTCGTCCGCACCGGCGAAGTTTATTTGCAGGATTTTCCGTATCACGCGGCCAGCGGAAACTTCACTGACAGCAAACGGCAGGGCGGTTCAGCCATCTTGCATGGCGAGCGAAGCCACCTCGAATTGCTGAAAATATTTCGCGAGGAGGTTTGCGAAAAGCTGAACAAAATTGTGATTTACCGGACTTGGAGTTTTGGAACGGGAAGCTTTCACGAAAGTACGAACTATTATCTTCAGGTCACGGACGCGATCCCGCCGCACACAAACCTCATTTTCTCGGTCAAACACCAGAAAGGCGATTTTCACCAACTCACGGTTTTTAATCCGACATTGATGATTGGCAAACACCGCCAAATTATCGAAGTGCAGTGTCAGCGCGAGGCTTACGGCAAAGGGGCACATCCGTATTACATCGGCGATGGCGTCATCAATGGCTGGGAAGAGTATGCCTGGCTGATGAAGCCCGGCGACGCGCGCGGTTTGCGGGATGTGGTGACGAACCCGCTATGCGCTGGGGTGTGGACGTGGTCGCGTGGCGGAGGCTGGGAAGGTCCGGTACTCCAAAACGAACTGTGGTGCGACTTAAACGCGTATGTCATCGCCGAATTCGCGAAGAACCCAATGCGAACCGAGGAAGAAATCGTCAATGATTACGCACGAACAAAACTGAACCTTTCCGGTGAAGACGTCAAAAAGTTCCGCGAGTTAAATTTGCTTTCCGCTAAAGCTGTGTTGCGCGGGCAACTGACGACGCTCGGTGCGAAAATTAACGTCTGGTGGGCGCGCGACCATTTTTTTGACGAACCGGATTTGTCGGATTTCATTAACAAAGGTTTGGTGGAAAAGGCGTTGGCAGAAAAAGCGGAGTCCGTGGCGCTGTGGCAACGCATTGAGCGGATTGCCCACGAAATCCATGCTGCTGACCCCAATACACAGGAATATATTGAGGTGTCGGCGACTTATGGACGTATCAAATACGAAATTATTCAGCAGGCTTGGACGATTTTATTCGCTGGTCGGATCGGTGAAAAGTCCGGTCAATACGACCGCGAAAAAATCCACACGGCCATTGCGCGTTACGACCAATTATGGAGCGAGTGGCGGACGTTGGCGAAAAAGCATCTCTGCTGTGCGACAATTTATTTGGACGTGGGCTTCGACCACAGGCCGGGACTCGGCGCGGCGATTGACCGTTATCGCAAACTTTGATTCACAATTTTTCATGGTTGCGAACATGTCCTGCTCGTAATTCGCCTACGATTAACGCTGACAACTTATCCCAAGAGTTGATTGCTCGGTCTGGTCAAGAATGAGGCAAGGTGTCTGGACAGTGTGCCGAGGTGGCGTGGCTTTTGTTGTCAAATTTTCTTTTCTTCACTGTTTTTACCGCTATGCTGTCGCGCTCTTGACCGGCAAATTTGACCGGTCATACGAGATTTGTTCATGGACAGCGCACACATAAGAAATTTCAGTATTATCGCCCACATCGACCACGGGAAGACGACGCTTTCCGATCGGTTGCTGCACATGACTGGCACAATCGCGACGCGCGATATGTCGGACCAGTTGCTCGACGCGATGGATTTGGAAAAGGAACGCGGCATCACCATCAAGGCTCATCCGGTCACGATGTTGTACAAGGCCCGCAATGGCGAGACGTACGAGTTGAACCTGATTGACACGCCCGGCCATGTGGATTTTGCGTATGAAGTGTCGCGCAGTTTGAGCGCCTGCGAAGGGGCGTTGCTGGTCATTGACGCCGCCCAAGGCGTCGAGGCCCAGACGGTGGCGAATTATCATCTCGCGGCGAAGCTCAACCTGACGATTATTCCGGTGATCAATAAAATTGATCTGGGCCACGCGAACGTGCCGCAGGCGAAGCAGCAATTGGAAGAAGTGCTAGCGATTCCCGCCGAGTGGGCAATCCCGTGCAGCGCCAAGCAGGGCATTGGCATTGAAGATATTCTCGAAGCCATCATCGCGCGGGTGCCGCCGCCCAAGCCCACGGGCGAACCCAGCTTGCAGGCGCTGGCCTTTGATTCGTACTTTGATACTTACAAGGGAGTCGTGACGCATGTGCGGGTGTTCAACGGTGAATTAAAGGCGGGCCAGCAGGTGAAATTGCTGCACTCCGGCAAAAACGTTGAGGTCAAGGAAGTCGGCAGCTTCAACCCGAAACCGTACATCCGCGAGAAGCTCGAAGTCGGCGAGACGGGATATTTTACGGCGAACATCAAGAGCGCCGCCGAAGTCAAGATGGGGGATACGATCACCGATGCGCGCAATCCTTCCAGCGTGCTGCCGGGGTTCAAGGAAATTCACCCGATGGTTTTCAGCGGAATTTATCCCATCAACACGGCCGACTACGAACAATTGAAAACTTCGATGGCGAAGCTGAAGTTGAACGATTCGGCCTTTGTGTATTCGTCCGAAACTTCCGTCGCGCTCGGTTTCGGTTTCCGCTGCGGTTTCCTCGGATTGCTGCATTTGGAAATTGTGCAGGAACGGCTGCGCCGCGAATACGACATGGACATTATCGCGACTTATCCAAGCGTGGTATATAAAGTCCATTTGTCGGACGGCACGATGAAGGAGATTGATAATCCGGCGTTCATGCCCGATGTCACTTACATCGCTAAAATCGAAGAGCCGATGGTGAAGGCGTTTGTGATTTGCCCGAACGAAAATATCGGCGACATGATGGCGCTCATTTCCGAAAAGCGCGGCAACGTGGATCACACGGAGACTTTGGATTCGCGCCGGGTAATGTTGACCAGCTTGATTCCGCTCAACGAGATTCTCATTGATTTCCACGACCGTATCAAAAGCATCACCCGGGGCTTCGGCTCCATGGATTACGAGCCGGACGAATATCTGGAGAGCGACATGGTAAAGCTCGACATGCTGGTGAATACCGAACCAATGGACGCTTTTTCCTGCATCGTACACCGGACGAAAGCCGAAGGTCGTGGTCGTTCGCTCGCGGAGAAATTAAAGGAAGTCATCCCTCGCCAGCAATTTCAGGTGAAGATCCAAGCAGCTATCGGCGGGAAAATTGTCGCATCCGAAGTCATCAGCGCCTTCCGCAAGGACGTCACGGCCAAATGCTACGGCGGCGATATCTCGCGCAAGCGCAAGCTGCTCGAAAAACAGAAGGAAGGCAAGAAGCGGATGAAATCCATCGGCAATGTCAACATCCCGCAAGAAGCCTTCATCGAAGTCTTGAAAGCGTGATCTTCATTTACGCTGCCAATCCATTTAGCAAGGTGCGTCTTGAATTTGACTACGAACAAATGGTATCGGGTATTGGGCGTGCTATTGCTGCTCGGCGGTATTTTCTTGGTAGTTAAAGCTTTTGGCGCGGAAGGCCATCCGGCTGGACCAATTCCGTGGCTGAAGCTGGGACCGGTCGGATTGATGTCCGTCATCGGCGGCGTGGCGTTTTTGTTCCTGCCCGCCAATATTAAACTCAAGTGAGGCGGCGGCCAGCGCGACGAGGAATTTTTAACTTATCTCTGAGTTTTTTTTCCTTGTGCGGAAAAAATCATATAATCTTCCGTCCATGATACGCGCGACCAGTGTTTTGTCACAAGTCGGAAAAATCTCCGCAACAAGGTGGATTCTTGTTTGATTAAGTTGTTGCGCCGCAATAGTTTATGCGCGGCATTGGAAAGGAAGTTTTCGGCGCATGGCTAGCCTCAATAACATCATCATTTTATCCGCCCCGGTGCTTACGGTGACTTTTTTAGTCGCCAGTGAGCTGGCCCATCGTCGCATCCGGCGCTTGACTCGCACGGAAATTGATGAATCCAATGTTCATTTGCTCGAACGCACCAGTCGCATTCAGATTGGCTCCGTCGTATTCGCCGTCGGCTTCGTCATTTTATTTCTCGCGGCGCTGTGCTTGAAAGTGGCGCAAACTCCCGGACAACAAGCGACGGTACCGGGCGTTAAAAATTCCGGCACCAACCCGGTTCCTCAATTAAAAATGCCGACAACGGTCACCAACCGGTCCATTTACACGTTCGATTGATTTTGAAAAATCCCGCCGCGAGCAGTTCCGTTTGCGCCGCGAGATCGGTTTTTCTCAGCAGTAGTCACTTCAGGTGCCGACACAATTCGCACGCATGGCGGACGGGGAATTGTCTTCCCTTTGCCGGCGCGGTGGGTATGTTGCTGCGAATTAATTTTGAGAGATTTGGGATGATTCTTGTCAAACAGCAACATTTATGATTTTACGCCGGTTCCTGTCCAAAACCACCCGCGATGCGCTCACGGTTCACAAGCATTACCGTCGGCTGCTCGCGGCGCAGCAGGATGAATTATCCGCGCCGGCCATCGGAGCGATGGCGACCGCGCTGGAAGCGCTAGACGCGGCTATTCGCGAAGGGCATAAAGGGCGGATGGTCATCAAAGCGGAGGAATTGCAGTTTGCAGCGGAGAAATGGCTCAAGCCCTATCCGAATGCCGCTTGGCGTGAGAATGTAGAAGTATTGCTGGTGGCGCTCGCGGTGGCGATGGCGATTCGCACTTTCTTTTTCCAGCCGTTTAAGATTCCGACGGGGTCCATGCAGCCGACGCTTTTTGGCGTCACCTCCACGCCGGACTTTGGGCCGGTGTTCACGCTAATCAGTTTGAACGTGGACAAGGAAAAAATCCGCAGCGCGTATGATGAACAACTCAAGGCGCAAAAGGCGGTACGGGCAGCCACGGGTTGGGAAGCGTTAAAAGAATGGTTCGCCGGCGTGTCGTATGTGCATGTGGTCGCGGAAACGGACGGGGTGATCAAACGCGTGAGTCCGATGACGAGGTTTTTGATTTTCAACATCAAGCAATCCATTTGGATCGGCAATCCGAACGATAATTCGCCTGGCGTAGAGCAGGTAATGTGGTTTCCGCCGGATTACGGGGAATCGCCATTGGAACGACGCTCGGGATTTTTTCCCGATAAAATGTATCACAAGGGCGAGGAAGTCGTGAATTTGCGGATGCAGACGGGAGATCATTTGTTTGTGGATCGCATGACCTATAATTTCCGCAAGCCGGAGCGTGGAGAGATTGCGGTGTTTGCGACGAAAGGCATCGAGCATCCGTCCATGCCGCAGGATCAGTTTTATATCAAGCGGCTGGTGGCTTTGCCCGGAGAGCAGGTGGCTATCGGAAACGATCGGCACTTGCGTATCAACGGGAAGAGACTCGATGCCAGCACCCCGCATTTTGAAAACGTGTACGGATTTGATCCCAAACAAGCGCCGCACGAAAGCACTTTTTCGGGCCATGTCAATGACACCGTCGCGGATCAATTTGGGTTGAACACCCGGCCCTACATCGTGCTCGCGCCGAAGTTTTCTGACGAGGAAACACTTTTCACCAACGTCCTTTACGAAGCCGGCGAGAGCGAAAATGCTCCGGCCCAACGGATTGATTCCTACATGGTGATGGGCGATAACACCTGCAATAGTTTTGATTCCCGCGCTTGGGGGCCTTTTCCCGCGCGTAACGTCATCGGGAAATCTTTCTTTGTCTATTGGCCCTTGACCGCGCGGTTCGGCTGGGGAAACCGCTGAACTAAACGCATGAGTGCGCGCACGGTAGAAACCGTACTCATCACCGGCGCCTCCTCTGGCATCGGCTGGGAATTAGCCCGCTGTTTTGCGGTCGAAAAATCGCGGCTCATCCTCGTCGCGCGCAGCACGGATGCGATGCAAACGCTCGCGCAGGAATTGCAGCAAGCCTATGGTTGCGAAACTCACGTCTTGAAGGCCGATTTGTCCGACCCTGAATCGCCGGCGAAAATTTTTGAGGAATTACAGGGCAGGGGAATCACGGTAGATGTGGTCGTGAACAACGCGGGCTTTGGTTTGCACGGAAGTTTTGCCGAACTTTCCTTGGCGCGGCAATTATCCATGATCCAAGTAAACGTGACCGCGCTGGTGGCGCTGACCGGATTCTTTTTGCCCGGCATGTTGGCGCGTCGGCGCGGAGGCATATTGAATGTTGGCTCGGTCGCGGGTTTTATGCCGGGCCCCAACATGGCGGTCTATTTTGCCACCAAGGCTTTTGTCATGTCCTTCTCTGAAGCGCTTTACGAGGAACTGCGCGGCACCGGTGTCACCGTCACGGATTTGTGCCCGGGACCAACGGAGACGAACTTTTCCGCCGTCGCCCGTGCGCATCACCGGCGTCGGATGCAGCCCGTGAGAAAAATGACTGCGGCGGAAGTGGCGGTTGCTGGGCATCTCGCTTTCCGGCGCGGCGTCTGTGTCAAGGTGACGGGGTGGAAAAATTTATTTCTGGCGCAACTGCCGCGAATTAATCCGCGAGTAATTATTCGCAAAGCCGTCCGGCGTGTAAACCGACTCAAATAAATGTTGCCGTGATCTTGCTTGAATTGGTTCGGCTGACGACCGCTATCTGATGGGACCTCGCGATTTTGTAGACTGCCAGTGATCGCTTCGCGTCAGGCTTGACGGGCGGGGCGGCATGGATTATCCAGTTGCGTTCATGAGTAAAACTGAGACCCATCATTTTCAGGCGGAGATTCAGCAGTTGCTGAATATCGTCATTCATTCACTTTACACCGATAAAGAAATCTTCGTCCGCGAGCTGATTTCCAACAGCGCAGACGCGTGTGAAAAATTACGTTTCCGGCAATCCTCCGGCAGCGCGGTTTATCAACCTGAGCTGGCGTCGACGATTTCCGTGGCGACGGATGACAAGGCGGGCACCATCACCATCACCGACACCGGTCTGGGCATGACGCATGGCGAACTGGTCGAAAATCTCGGTACCATCGCGCATTCCGGCACCAAGGCATTTTTGAAGCAGCTCGCAGAGGACAAAAAGCCGGATGTGGGCTTGATCGGGCAATTCGGAGTGGGTTTTTATTCCGCCTTCATGGTGGCAAAAAAAGTCACCGTGTTGAGCCGGTCCTTCGCGCCGGAAGAATCCGGTTGGCAGTGGACGAGCGAAGGCATGGGCGGCTATGAACTTGCGCCGGCGGCTGATTTGCCGCGCGGCACCAAAATCACGCTCGAACTCAAAGACGATGCGAAGGATTTTGCGCAGGAAAGTTCCGTCGAGCGCATCATCCAGCGCTATTCCAGTTTTGTCCCGTTTCCGATCGAACTGAATGGCAAACGGCTAAATACCGTGCAGGCGATTTGGGCGCGGAACAAAAACGAAATCAAGGAAGAGGAGTACAACGAGTTTTACACCTTCGTCGGCCACGACCACGATAAGCCGCTGTTTCGCTTGCATTTTACGGCAGACGCGCCGCTGGCCATTCAGGCGCTGCTATTCGTACCGTCACGGAATTTTGAGACGCTCGGCATGGGGCGGCTGGATTCCGAGGTGAACTTGTATTGCCGCAAAGTACTGATTCAGGCAAAGGCGAAAGGGTTGTTCCCCGAATGGCTGCGCTTCCTCAAAGGCGTGGTGGACAGCGAAGATTTGCCGCTCAACATTTCGCGCGAGACGATGCAGGACACCTCGCTCATGCAAAAGTTGAACAAGGTGCTGACCAGTCGGTTCCTGAAATTTCTCGACGAGCAGTCGGAAAAAGAAGCCGCTGCCTACGAAAAATTCTATGCTGAGTATCAGCGGTTTCTCAAAGAAGGCGTGGTTACAGATTTCACGCACAAGGAAGCACTGGGTAAATTACTACGCTTCGAGTCGTCCACGATGGAGAAAGGCAAGCTCACGTCGCTGGCGGATTATGTGAAACGCATGGCGAGCGAGCAGAAGGAAATTTATTGCCTGCTCACCGCGAACCGCGCGGCGGCGGAGGCGAGTCCGTATTTTGAAGTGTTTCGCGAGCGGAAGTATGAAGTGCTGTTTCTCTATGACGCGTGGGATGAATTCGTCATCGAGCACCTGCACACGTTCGAGGGCAAAACCCTCAAGCTTGCTGAAAAGGCGGAATTGGATTTGAGCGATGCCAAGAAAGACGGCGCGCTTTCGGAGGAAGCGGCCAAGGCGCTCGCGCAGTGGCTCAAGGAAAGTCTCGGCGACAAGGTTGGCGAAGTGCGCACTTCCAAGCGGCTTGTGGATAGCCCGGCGGTGGTGGTGGACGCGGATAAATTCATGACCGCGAGCATGCGGCGCATGATGAAAGCGATGCGGCAGGATCAAACCGAGGACGCGCCGGTAAAGCACGATTTGGAAATAAATCCCGCGCATCCGCTGGTGACGCGGCTGGAAGCGATGCGCCAAAAAGACAGCACGCTGGCCGTGAGCGTGGCCGAGCAGATGCTCGACAACGCGCGGGTGGCCGCCGGCTTGCTGGAAGATCCCCGCGCGATGCTGACGCGACTGAACCAGTTGCTCGAACGCGTGTTGGCTAAAGAATCCTGAGCGGGCGTGTCTGGGCAGAACTTGGTCGGCTGGCCGAACCAAAAGTCGTGTTCCTGTTTTATGGTTGAACTTGCACGCGGTAAAAGCGGCCACGAATGCCGGTGTTGGTGGCGGTATAGGTCATCGTGGGCGAGTCGGTCGCCTGTAACCAGCCGGTGAGCGGGGTCCAGTTCATTAGATTGCTGGAAGTGTTGATCTGATACAGCCGATTGGTGGCCACGGTCCAATGCATTGAGACGAGATGATTGCTGACCGAAGATTCGCCGGTGAAATAAAACCGCGAGGCAGCGTTGGTGGGATTTGTTCCGGCAATGAATTCGGCGTAATCGCTCATGCCGTCGTGATCGGTGTCGGTCGCGGCCGTGCGATTGGTGACGACGGTGCCGAAGTAATCCATTTCCCACGCGTCGGAAATGCCGTTGTGATTCAGGTCGAGGAAGGTGTAAGTGCCGCTGAAATTGAGCGTACCGCCGGCGGTGAGGGTATTGGTTTGGTCGGCGGGAGTTTGGTAATAAGGCACGTCGCCCAATTGGAGCACATACGCCCCGACGGGCAAATTGCTGATGGTCACGGTCGGCGCAAACCCCGATTGCACCGGCACGAGGCCGATGGGTGAGAGGGACGACAACGCGTAGCTTCCCTGACCCAGATTTTTGGAAATCTTGACGGTGCCGCCGGCCGTCACGCCGGTAATACTGATGTCGTCAATCAGCCAGCCATTCATGGGCGGGGCGACACAAAATCCTTCGTAGAACCAAACCACTTGAATGGTTTGCCCGACGAAGGGCGTCAAATCCACCGGCTCCAAACTCCAATCCGGCGTGCTGATGGCGGTAAAATCTTGATACGTCGGAATGTCGTTGGGCGGCGTGCTGCTGTTGGTCAGGATACCCAGTTGCAGCATCTCCACATTGCCGCTGGTGCCGGGATCCGCACTATCCCAAAAATAAAGCGTCGCGGATTTCAAGCCCGCCAAATCTATTACCGGACCGTAAATAAAAGTACTAATGAAAGTGAAGGTTCTGGCCTGTCCGGTAAGGTCTGTGCCCCAGACATTCGTGCCGGAATGGGCGGCGGATTGCAATGAGTTGGCCGGTTGACCCAGCGTCCAATTGGCTTCCGTGCCCTGCACCGGATCCGGCACCACCGTCCAGCCGGGCGCGCCGCTTTCCAAATTGTCGGACCACGGCGGCGTGGGCGCTTTGAGCGTTTGGAACGAGTATAGATTCCCGTGATTGTCGTCCACCGTCGTGTTGCCGGCCTGATCTGTGCTGACGACTTGATAATAATACACCCGGTTCGCCGCCAAGCCGCTGACCGTGAGCGCGTGATTCGTGACGAGAAGGCTCGCATACGCCGCGCGATCCGGCAGCGGCGATTCGCTGTATTGCACGGAGGAATCTGCGGGCTTGGAAGTGTGCCAGGTGATCTTGGCGTTGGAATAATCGGTCGTCGCTGCCACTTGCGAAACTACCGGCGGCACGGTGTCAATGCTCGCGCTGGCTATCACGTTGCGATTGTTCGAAACATCAAAATAGGTCGCCGTGATCGTGTCGCCATTTTGCACGCGCAGTTGATTGGTGGTCGCGTTGCCCGCCACCAGCGTGAGGATGCCTTTGAATAATCCCGGATGCGTCGTTTCAAACAGCGTCACGGTAGTTTTATTCGTACGTGAACTGGCGGCAAATGTGGCGGTGGTCTGCCCCGTGCCCGCCAAATCAGAATCGCCGACTTCCACGGTCACCAGCGCGTTGGTGGTGTAAACGGAATTGTCGAGCAGCACCGTGCCCACGCCATTCACACCGGGGGCGAGAAAATTAATACTATTGCGCAACAGCGTCACCGCATTGTTCGGCGCGGTGCCGTTGGTGGGAATGGCATCGAAGGGAAAGGAAAAAAAGATCACGCGGCCGGGGCTGTCCACGCCCTGATTGGGATAACTCATGCCGCAAGGTTTTCCGGAAACCGCTTCCAAGATGATCGCGGTGGCGCTGGCGGAGGGCGTGAACGTGTCGGAAAAATTCGGCCCGTAAATGTCGCCCAGACCGTCGTCAAAGCTGGGATAACGACTGTAATCCAGCGCCGCGTTCAAGCCGGTGGCCGCAGTCGCCGGCGCACCAAGAATGGCTGGCACGCCAAAGTTTTCGTCGCCCGAAGGGTCCGGTGCGGGCGGATCGGGATTTTGAATGAACCCGGCCACTTGGAGCACATCGCGGCGAAAAGGTACGTCGCCGAGTTGCGTCAATATATTCATGGATGACATGAAAAAAGACCCGCCGCTGTTCAGGTACGTTTGCAGCATGTATTGCTGTTGGGCGTTGAGGGTGTTGTTCGTGGCGGTGGGATCAGGCAAGCCATCGGCGTCCACGCCGTAATTCACCAAATCGTCAGTCGTACGCCAAATCACCACCGGGAACGGTTGTAAATCAGCGAGTTGCGGATAGCCCCGCGCATTGACTTTCCAAAAACCGTAGCTCACGCCCGCCGCTGTGAGCACGTTGGTGTAGGCGCTGTCGGGAATCACCGTCGCGCCGTTGGCCGCTTCCGCTATCGAATCGTAAGCATCCACTAACAAGACTGTTGGCGTCGTCAACCCAATGAGCGAGTAAAGGGCGCTGGAATTATTATTGGTCGCCAGATTGCTCGCGGCATCGGCGGAACTGACGGAATAATAATATGTTTTGCCGGGAATAAGTCGGGTCAGTTTAATGACATGGCTCGTCACGAGTGCAGCGTTGGTGACGGCCAGATTCAAACTGGCGCTGTTGGTGCCGTAGCGCACAATCGAATTCGCCGGCTCGCTGGTCTGCCAAGTGATGGTCAACACTCCGAGATCGGTCGTGGTGGCCACGCTGGTCAAGCTCGGCGGCACGAGATCCGCCAGCGCGCCGGCGCTGCGTTTGGTGCCCGTGGCATCGAGATAATCCGCCTCTAATTGATCGCCGTTGGCGATTTGAATTTGTCCTGTGTTGGCCGCGCCGGCGACGGTGGCGACCGCGCCGGTGAAGGCGCCGTAATTGCCCGCCGCGTGCAGCAAATTGGTAACAAACTTATGCGCGGTGATATTGGTCACGGTCACCGTCACGGTATTGCTCGCGGCACGCGCGGCGTCGAGCACTTCAATTTGCATGGTGCCGGGCGCGGAATAGGCCGGCTGATCCAGTAGCACGATGCCGCCGCCCGGTCGCGCGAGATTTCCCGAGGTCACAAGCGCAAAATCCTGATCGATCGCCGGCGTGTTGGAAACGGCGTCTTGAACTACTTTGCTCGCGCGGACGCGCACGAGGTAGTCGCCCGAAATCGGCGTCGAAAGATAAACACCCTCGACGTTGTTGAGTTTATCTGGCGTTGGCGCATTGGGGACCGATTCGCCGGCGCCAAATTGGTTGCCGCGATACAAGGTGCCATCCGGAGCGACGACCTCCAAATCAAGATCGTTCACCAGCGCCGGCAGCGCGCCGGGAAATCCCGGCACATCGGTGTAGGCCAACGTGATTTTCAACGGCTGGTCCGCGCCGCGGACAAAAATATGCTGGGCATATAACTGGCCGTTCGTAAGCAAAACCGTCTGGTCCAAAAATTGATAATAGCGCGGCGCGGAATTGAAATTCGTCACGATAAGGTTCGTCAATGTGATGCGGCCCCAACCTTCGTCGTTGTTGGGCACCGGGCTGGGGCCGCCGTTGGCCTCATCCAGTTCATTCGCCGAATTAATCAGCGCTGCTTTGACCAGCGCCGGCGAGGGAATCGCGTTGGTGTGCAGGCTTTTGTAATATTGCACAAACACCGCCGCCGCGCCCGCTGCATGCGGACCCGCCATGCTGGTGCCGCCCATGAAAACGTAATAATTATCAATCGCCGTCCACGCAATTGCTGCTTCATCCGGCGCCGCCTGCGACGCGGCGGAAGCAATCCAACTGCCGGGCGCGACTAAGTCTGGTTTGATGCGGCCGTCGGCGCACGGGCCGCGACTGGAAAAATCGCACATCGTGTCCGGACCATCCGCATAAAGTCCGTACGTCATCGCCAACGTGCCGGAGATATTTTCGGAGGCGCCGGTGGCGATCACGTTTTTAGCGCAGGCAGGACTACCGATGGTTTGTGAATCCGGCCCGGCGTTGCCGGCGGAAAACTCCAAAATGAACGGCTGATCGCCTGCCGTGCCCGCGTCGGCGTCGCGAACAAGTTCGTCAAATTGGGCGCAATCCGTGTCGTAGTCGCCCTGAACATCATTGCCCCAACTGTTGGAACCAATTTTGGCGCCGTGGCGGACGGCATCGTGGGTCAGTGTTTCGTCGCTGGTGAAATTCACTTCGTTAGCGTTGTCATCGAAGATGCGTTCCACAAACAGATTCGCGCCGGACGCCACGCCGAGTCCGTAAAGTGCGCCGGTGTCCGGATCGGTTTCTCCGGTGGCGGCGTTGCCGGCAACAATGCCGGCGCAATGTGTGCCGTGGCCATAACCATCCGCGCCATCGGTCAGTGGCGGATAAAATTGAAAGCCCGTCACGCGGCCACGCAGGTCGAGATGCATCGTGTTGGTGTTGCCGGAATCCAAACCGGTGTCGGCCACGCAAACCGTGACGCCCGCGCCGTTAAAACCGAGTTGCTCTGTGTCGGTCGGCGTGACCACATGGCCGTCGTCACCGCCAACCAACTTCGCGGCCAGTTCATCCACTAATTTGCGTTTACTCGCGCGCTCCAGCCAGAGCACGGCGCTGGATTGCGCGAGCGATTCGAGATGACCGGGCGTCAATTCACCGCGCACGATGGTGCCTTGGCGCAAATGACTTTCTTGATACACCAGCGTTAGATGCGAACGAGCCACCGCGATTTCCGCCGGCGTGGCCGTCGGCGCCAGCAAAATATTGATGCGCACCGTTTCATTCGTCTGCGCCGCGAGGCGGGCGGCGGCGGTGAGGCGCGGATGGATTTTATGCTCGCTTCGGTACGGACCGAACCAAGTGAGGTAATTCAATGTTTTCAGGCTTGCCGGCGCGATGTGGTCCAAGCGAGCGATGAAGGTGTCTTCCGGCACATATTGCAACAGGGTCACGCCGGCCTGGCGTAATTCCAGTCGGCGCGCGGAATTGATCGGCCCGTTGAACTGAAGCAAAAAAAGTCCTGTGACAGCGGTTTGCGACCGCAACTCCGCTGCCATCACAGCCCGGTTGGTTGCGGCGGCCGGTTCAATCAACGCGTTGCGCAGGCGAATGCTTTTCGTTTCCGCGCGACCACCGTTGGTGAACAGCAAAACCGCTGCGAGGATGAATCCGCCGCCGACTTGACAATAACTTCGAGGATGCACGTTCAACCGATACCTGCTCCGGATGATTTCAGCAACGCCAATTTCACGACGGCAGCGGCATAAGGCATAAATGCTTTTTGCAGGAAACCGGTTGGTATTTTTTGAAATCGTGAATGCGCTTGATTCACAAGGGTTTTCGGCTAGTTTCTGCCGGCCGCTGAAAAACCGGCGTTTCGCGGAACGCATGAAGAAATACCTCCATGTCATCAACATCGGATTGCAGAACAACCTCGCGTATCGTTTCAATTACCTGACGCGGACGCTGTTTAGCTTCATTCCACTCTTCGCCATGCTGTCGCTCTGGCGGACGATTTATGCGCAACCCGGCCGGGCCGCGGAGGCGTCGGGTTTTTCCGCTGCGCAGATGGTATTTTACTATTTGCTGGTGGCGGTGGTGGATGTATTCACGGCGGTCAATGAGGACGATTGGCAGATCGCTGCGGACATTCGCGAAGGCAACATCAGCCAGTTCCTGCTTAAGCCGGTGGATTATTTGTGGTACCGGCTCGCGCTGTTTTTTTCCGGGCGGATTGCATTTGTTCTGGTGGCGGGGCTGCCGCTGGCCATTTTTATTTTTTGCTTTCGCGATTATGTTCAATTGCCGGCCAGCGTGACGGCGGGAATCTTGTTTCCAATTTCGCTCGGGTTCACCGCACTGCTGCAGTTTTTTATTTCCTACGGCATGGCCATGCTGGCGTTCTGGCTGCTGGAAATTTCCACGTTCATTTTCATTTTGTTCGCCTTTGAATATCTGGCCAGCGGCCACTTGTTTCCGTTGGATATTCTGCCGCCGGTGCTGAAACAAATTCTATTTCTCACGCCATTTCCGTATCAACTGTATTTCCCCATCAGCATTTATCTCGGAAAAATTTCCGGCCCGGATATGTGGCGCGGCTTGTTTGTGCAAGGACTCTGGGTGCTGGCGGCTTACGCCTTTGCGCGCTTCATGTGGCGGCGCGGCATCAAAAAATATTCCGCATTCGGCGGTTGAATAATTGGCGGCTGAAAGCAAAAAACGACCGGCGAAATTTTTCGCCGGAGTTTGGTTTTAAGTCAGAATTATTTCGTCGCGTTGGTGGGCACGGTAGACAACAGGCCACCGGGCGGAACCGGCGTGGATGGCGCGTTTTGCTTCGGGGCCGGCGATTGAATTTGTGTCTGTTGCTGCTTCTGCTGCACGTCCTTGATGAAGTCCGTGCCGTCGCCGCCGCGCCGTTGCGCGTCAAATTTGTCGTACAACGAACCGAGGCCGAGCGCGAGGAGCAGGAAAATCACGGTGGCAAACTTCGTGATCTTGGTCAGCGCATTCCCCGAGCCGGCACCAAACAGCGCATCCGCCGCTCCAGCGCCGAAGGCCATGCCGGCGCCAGCATCCTTTTTGGGCAGTTGAATCAGCACCAGCAGAATCAACAGCAGGCAGTTGATGATCAGAAAAACAGTTAATATTCCTATGATGAAACTCATATTGGGGTTAGTTTAGATGGAATTTTTGATAATGTCAGCAAAACTTCTTGCTTCCAGTGAGGCCCCGCCGACCAATGCGCCGTCCACGTCGGGCTGGCTCATCAGTTCCTTGGCGTTGGCCGGTTTCACACTGCCGCCGTATTGGATGCGGACTTTTTTGGCGGTCGCATCGTCAAACATTTTGGCGAGCACGCCACGGATGAAGGCATGCGCGTCCTGCGCCTGCTGCGTGGTCGCGGTTTTGCCGGTGCCGATGGCCCAGACGGGTTCGTAGGCCACCACGGTTTCCACCGCTTGTTCCTTGCTCAGGCCGGCGAGGCTGCCGGTGACTTGGGTTTCCAAAACTTTTTCGGTCAAATTACCCTCGCGTTCGGCGAGCGTTTCACCTACGCAAACAATAGGTTTCAGCGCCGCCGCATGTACGGCCAAGGCTTTTTTCGCGATCAGTGCGTCCGTTTCTTTTTGGTACTGGCGGCGTTCGCTGTGGCCGAGGATGACGTAGCGCACGGAAAATTCCTTGAGCATCCCCGCACAGATTTCACCGGTGTAAGCACCGAAATTATTCTCGCTCATGTTCTGCGCGGCAAGGCGGAGATTGGAATCAAGAATAGTTTTGGAAACTTCGCTCAGCGCCGTGTAGGGCGGTGCAACTACGATGTCAACCTCCTTGACGTTCGCGAGTTCGCGCTTGAGGTCGGCGACGAGGCTCAGGGCCTCGGCGACGGTTTTGTTCATTTTCCAGTTACCGGCAATGATCAGTTTTCGTTCTTTGTTCATTTGAAAATATCGTTCAAAAAATGTAAATTTATTTCTCACTCAGCGCCGCCACGCCGGGCAGCACCGCGCCTTCGAGAAATTCCAAACTCGCGCCGCCGCCGGTGCTCATGAAGGTCACCTTGTCGCCGAGGCCGGCTTTGTTCAGCGCTTTCACGCTGTCGCCGCCACCGATGATACTTTTGGCGCCATTATTCTGTGTGGCGTCTACGACGGCCTGTGCGACGGCATTGGTGCCGGCGGCAAACCGCGCGTCCTCAAACATACCCATCGGGCCGTTCCACAAAACGGTTTTGGCGCTGGCAATAATTTTGGCGTAATGCGCGGCGGTTTCCGGGCCGACGCTGAAACCTTCAGCATCATCGGGAATGTCGCCGCTCACGGTGCGAATATTCGTCAAATCGTACACCGGCTTGCCTTTTTTGTTCAATTTGCCGGTGTCTACTGGCGTCGCAATGATGGTGTCCGTCGGCAGTTGGAAATTTACGTTGAGCTTTTTCGCTTTTTCTTCGGCGGCCAACGCGGTGCCTTTGTGGTCGGGCTCAATCAGCGATTTGCCGGTCTTCACGCCGTGCGCCAGTTTGAAGGTATACGCCATCGCGCCGCCGATCAAAATGGTGTCGGCTTTTTCCAACAACCGGTCAATGACCTTAATTTTGTCGGAAACTTTCGCGCCGCCGAGAATGACGACGAACGGCCGCGCCGGATTTTCCAGCTCGTCACCGAGAAATTTCAGTTCGCGTTCCATCAGCAATCCGGCCGCGCACTTGCCGCCGCGCCGGGCAACGACATTGGCTACGCCGGCCGTCGAGGCATGCGCGCGATGCGCCGCGCCGAAGGCGTCGTTGACATAAACCTCCGCGACTTGGGCGAGCTTTTCGGCGAAGCCAGGATCGTTGGCTTCCTCTTCGTTGTAATAGCGAACATTTTCGAGCAGCGTCACGTCGCCATCTTTCATCGCCGCGGCGGCGGCGGTGACTTTTTCGCCGATGCAATCGTCCACGAAGGTGACGGGTTTGCCAAGCAATTCGCCTAATTTGGTGGCGACGGGCGCGAGCGACATGGTGGCTTCACGCTTGCCTTTTGGCCGACCGAGGTGAGCGGTCAAAATAAGTTTGCCGCCTTTTTCAATTAGCAGCTTCAGCGTGGGCAAAGTTTCCACAATGCGGGTGGCATCGGTGATGACCATTTTGCCTTCTTTTTCCTCCAGCGGCACGTTGTAATCCACGCGCAAAAAGACGCGCTTGCCCTGGACATCGAGATCGCGAACAGTGAGTTTAGCCATAAAATTCTTTGTTGTTAAGCAAACAAGACTAATAGGATAGCCGAGAAAGTTTGGCAGTAAAGTGAATTCAAACGGTCGACAAAAAATGCCGGGCAAGCTGGCGGCTCGCCCGGCAGGTAATAAAATTCGCGGTGGTTTATTTCTTGGCCAGCGCGGCGGTGATGGCCGGCTCGATCGCTTCGCCACGAAGGTCGGTGCCGATGACATTTCCATCCGGACCGACGAGCACGGTGAAGGGGATGGATTGCACTCCGTATTTGCCAGCGATTTTGTTTTCCCAACCCAAGCCGTCGAAATATTGCGCCCACGTCATGCCATCTTGTTTTTTGAGAAAGTCGTCCAGTTTGGCGCGGTCGGAATCCAAGCTGACGCCGATGATTTCAAATCCCTGGCCATGGAATTTTTTGTAGGCGGCAATGACGTTCGGCAATTCGCCGCGGCAAGGACCGCACCAGGTCGCCCAAAAATCCACCAGCACGACTTTGCCTTTGTAATTGCCCACGGAGAGCGGCTGGCCGGCCAAATCCTTTTCGCTGAAATCGGGAAACGGCTTGCCGGCGGCGAGGGCGGATTGTTTCGCTTTGGCTTCGGCGGCGGCGACTTCCTGCTTCTCCAGCCGGGTCACGAACGATGTGCCGTTGAAATCTTCCTTGAGCTTTTTGGTGAGCGCGTCTGCTTTCATTTCATCGTGCAACACCTGACCGTACAACATCGCCTTCATGTAGGCCACGCGGGCGACTTCGTCGGTTTTTTCACCGGCGTGTTTGGCCAACAGGCTGTCAAAGTTGGCCAAGTCCGCAGCGAGGTCGGCTTCGGTGACTTTGCCAGCGTTGGCCTTGATTTTTTCCGAAACGCTTTTGATGATGGTCTGCATTTCCAAAGTGACGGCGCTGACCGGATGGTTCGTGGTTTGGGCCGGCACGGTGGCCGGTGCAAGCAAGGCTGCGGTGAGCAGCAGTGCCGGAAGAAGTTTAGATTTCATGTTTTTCAAACCGGAATCTTCCATTTTTCGGCGGCGGAAGCAAATGGATTATTTCAGGCAGCTAACTCGGGAAAAATATTTCCTTAAATGCTTGACGCTGTGACAAATAACGTAGTTTTATTAAGTAATGATTTTTTCCCCCTCCCGCATGGGTCGCCTGAACAAGCGCGCCCTCATCCGGCAGCTGCAAAAAGCTGGGGTGGCTTCGCGGGCGGGGCTGGCGCGTTCACTGGGCATGAGTCAGCCCACGGCGGGAAAAATCGCAGATGAGTTGTTGACGCTCAACATCTTGGAAGAAGTCGAAGCGACGGAAAATGCGGAAGCGCCGACGCGGCTGGGCCGGCCCGGCCGCCAACTCCGTTTGAATTGTTCCGAACCGAGTTTTCTCGCCATCCAATTGGGCATTCGCGAAACCCGGCTCGCGGAATTGACGTTGGGACCGCTGGATCAGGACGATTGGCAACAGACGTTTGAAGTGCCGGACGGCGCCGATCCCGCCGCCGCATGGGCGCGGCAGTTGCGGACGATGGCGAAGCAATTTGGCCGCCGAAAATATTTGGGCATTCTGCTGAGCGTGCCTGGCGTGGTGGATGAAACGGCGGGCCGGATTATTTTTTCCCCGAATATTCATTGGAGCGAAAAAGTGATTTTGCCCGACCTGGTTCGCCGACTGTGGGATGTGCCGGTGTTACTGGTGCAGGAAGAATATGCCTTGGCGCTCGGGCATCACGTCAACCATCCCGGCCATGATGATTTTCTGTTGGTGGATTTTGGCGAAGGCGTTGGCGGAGCCGTGCTCGTTGGTGGCAAAGCGTTGGCGAGTCCGCTCCCCATCCGGGGCGAAATCGGCCATTCGCCCGTGCTTGGTAATCGCCGTCCGTGCGGCTGCGGCGCGACCAGTTGTATGGAAACCCTCGTCTCAGTTCGCGGTTTGCTGGAAAGTTTTTCCGCCGCCCACCGCAATCGGAAAAAATCGTGGACCGAACTGACGGCGCAGATTGCCCAAGCCGGCGTCGAGCCATGGCTGGCGGCTTCGCTGGACGCCGCCGCCGCCGCCATTGCGGCTGCGCTCAACGTTTTGGG
>TBL_comb47_HYPODRAFT_10002351_pt1 | contig 23443 bp, 20 predicted proteins | sample TroBogypolimnion_40_FD_10682 | JGI IMG/M metagenome (IMG submission 10682)
ATCTGCTGGGAAATTGCTCCCTCTTGATAAAGGGCCTTCATCCTATCCAGGTCTTTAGCTGAATTCATATAACCGGCACGCGCCTGGTAGAATTGTGAAGATGCGCCTGCTTTATCTATTCCGATAACAACTGTTCCCTTACTAACATACTCACCGGGTTTAACATTTATATCAGTAATTCTCTCTGGAATTTTAGATATAATATTTCCCTGCTCTTCCCCTTCCAACGTGGAAGAAAATGATTTAATAAGTTTAATATCTTTCTTTGCTACCCGGGCAGTCTGCACGGAAATCGTATCAGCATAAGCAATTTTATCATTGGTTCCATCCGGCTTATCTTTCCTGCCGCAGCCTGATATAATTACTAAAACCAACAAAACGACAACACTAAAAGAGTATTTATATCTCAACATTTTATCTCCCGGTATTAATAGTTTACTAAGCTAACAGCATTTTCCCATTCAGCTTTAGCTATTAAATAATCATAAATGGCCTGCGCGTAATTAGTCTGCGCAAATGTAAAGGCAGCTTGTGTATCTATAAGTTCAAGCTGTGTACCCACTCCATTTTTGTATCTGGTCTGCGAAATCTTGATCGTCTTATCTGCCTGCTCCAGATTTTTCTCCTGCGCTTTAATCCGTTTTTTGGCTTCATCCATTTTTTGACCTGCCTGAAGGATTTGAATCTTTAACCCTTCCTCCACTTTTCTCCTGGTAAGGCCGACTTTTTCCTTATCTATTATCGCCTGCTCCACCCTTGATCCCCTGCTGAATCCATCGAATAATGTATAATTAAGCTGAAGCCCTATAGCAAAACTCTTTGCCCAATTATAGTTCTTCATGTCAAATGTATTATCCTGCGTCTGAAAATCATACATTCCGAAAAACGCAAGTGAAGGGAAATAATCTGACCGCTGTATAGTCACATTTTTATCTAATAGTGATTCCTCAATTCCCAACTGTTTAACTAAAGGATGATTATCTATTGCCTCAACATTCTTACTTTCTACAAGATCAGGTGAAAGCTCGTCATATTTGAAATCCCCGGTTACATCAACGGGACTATTTATATCAATCGCTAAAAGATTTTTAATATAATTCTTTGATAAAACCAGCGCATTCTCTGCCTGTATAAGTCCCGGTTCTGAATTGGCCAGTTGAACTTCTGCCCTTAGAAAATCATACTCCGATGATACACCTTTATTATAAAGAGCTTTTACATTTTCATAATTTGCTTTCGCAACATCATATCCGTCACGACTAACGTTAACAAGCTTCTTCATCAAAAGTACATTATAGAAAGCCTTCTTTACATTTAAGGCCAGATCATTCCTCGTTCCCCTATCCCCTTCTTTAGAATAATTTGAATATTCTCCGGCAATCTGAATTGCAGTGTTAACCTTTTGGTTGTAAATAACCTGACTCATTGTTACCGCAGCATCAAAGCTGTTTTTAGAACCCAGTTCTATTTGTAAAGTCTGATCAGTAGGATTGAATAGAGGATTAGGAGGAATAAACAATACAGGTAATTTTATATTCCTGGTATATGTTGTCTTAAAATCTAACCTGGGGAATGCATTGGCATACGCCTCATTTATCTGGGCCTGGGATTTATCAATATCTTTATGAGATATCTGAACATCCCAGTTCTTATCCAGGGCTTTTTTAATTGCATCGTCAAGGGTTAAATATAATGTATCGCTCTTGGTTTGGGCGGAAAGTAAAAAAGAAGCTGCTGCGAACAGGAAGACTAAGTATTTCATTCAGTATCCCACTTCTTAAATTCGAAATAGCATTCCAAAAATAAGAAAAATAGATAAATATTAAATACCGTCTGCCAATTAAATTTCCCTCAGAATTACCTCTTCTACTATGGCCCGTCCTGTCATTCTGAGCGTAGCGAAGAATCTCAGGCGCCGGGGGAAACCGACGCCATTGTTAAATTACTTAGAATAAACCTTCAATTGAAAGATATCTTTCTCCTGTATCGTAATTGAATGTAAGAATTCTATTTCCTTCAGGAATATCAGGTAGTTTCTTTGCAACGGCAGCAAGCGAAGCACCGGATGAAATTCCCACAAATACTCCTTCCTCTTTAGCAGATCTCTGCGCATAATTAAATGCTTCTTCTTTAGAGATTTTGATAGCGCCATCCAAAACCTTCAAATCCAGGTTACCTGGAAAGAATCCTGTGCCAATGCCCTGTATCGGGTGAGGTCCCGGTGTTCCTCCGGAAATTACAGCGGATAATTCCGGTTCAACTGCAAACACTTTAAGATTTGGGAATTTTCTCTTTAGAGCCCGGCCGACGCCAGTTATATGTCCGCCTGTGCCGACTCCTGTGATCAGATAATCAAATCCCTCTGGAAAATCGGATAGAATTTCTCTTGCTGTATTTTCAAAATGAGTTGCTATATTGGCAGGATTTTCAAACTGCTGGGGAATCCATGCATTTGGATTAGAATTCCTTATCTCTTCTGCCTTGGCTATGGCACCTTTAACTCCAAGTTCTCTTGGTGTAAGTTCCAGTTTCGCGCCGTAAGCCATCATTAATCTCCTTCTTTCAATTGACATTGAATCAGGCATGACAAGAATGCACTCGTAACCCTTAACTGCACAAACTAATGCAAGTCCGATACCGGTATTCCCGGAAGTCGGTTCAACAATTACGGTTCCTTTTTTAATAATTCCTCTTCGTTCTGCATCGTCAATCATTGAAAGAGCAATTCTGTCTTTTATACTCCCACCCGGGTTCATCCTTTCATGTTTTACCCAAACCTCATGTTTATTGCCAAAAAGCTTATTAATCCTGACAATAGGTGTGTTGCCGATCGATTCCAGTACATTATTGTATTTCATGGTATCTCCTTATTTAAATTATATATTCCAATGTGTCAAAATAATGTTCATTTGATTTTACTCTAACTTCGCTCTTGCTGTAAACGACAGAATTAGGAGGGGTTGATTGAGTAACCCATGAATTGCCCCCGACAACACTGCTTTTTCCGATAACCGTATTTCCACCCAGTATTACGGCCTGCGAATAAAGAATAACATCATCCTCAATGGTCGGATGCCGTTTAGTATTCTGCATGGTCTTATCCACACTTAACGCTCCCAATGTTACTCCCTGATACATTTTAACATTCTTTCCGATAACCGTGGTTTCACCGATTACTATCCCTGTTCCATGATCAATAAAAAACGGACAGCCTATTATTGCTCCGGGATGGATGTCCACACCTGTAATCTGATGAGCATGTTCAGATAATATTCTTGGAATAATCGAAACATTTAGTTTATACAATTCGTGTGCGAGTCGGTATATGAATATTGCCATGAAACCGGGATAAGCCAGTATCACTTCATCAATGCTTTCCGCTGCAGGGTCACCTTTAAATATTAATTCCGCATCTTTCCATAGCATATCGTGCACTGCGGGAATCCTTGATATAAATGAATGTGCTGTGGTTAGTATTTCTTGCTCAGTCTTGTTATTATTAATTTTTAACAGTGTGATAAGATTTCTTTCCAATAGGCGCATCTTGGCTATTACATCTTCACTGGAATAATATACTTTGTTGGAAAAGTGAGGAAAGAGGAAATCCTTTAGGTCATTAAATAATGTAATTGATTCCTTTTTTAATGAAGCATTGCATAAATGCTTACCCCTTTTACTAAGTAATGTGTCTGCAAACTTTTCATAAAGTGAGTTGTCTTCTTCATTTTTCGACATTGTAAAGATTCCTGTAATAAAATAAAATTCTTTTTTAAGATAATGATTTACTCGATAAATAATAATGAATATGTTAAATAATTATATATATTCAATAGCCCTAATTGAGTTCCATAAATCACATTGGAATATAAAATACTCCCTACTCCTTACTCCTTACTCCCTACTCCCTACTTCTTACTCCCTACTCCCTACTCCCTACTCCTTACTTCCTACTTCTTAGTGTATTCTATCTCACGTTATATTCCCGGAGAATTGCCTTAAATTTCATTCTAAACATTTTATTCTATTCTATTATTTGGGAGTGGTATGGCAAATTCAGAAATGTTTTTATTTTCACCCGAGATAGAACCGCATAAGAAACGGACTAAAGACATTTTATCCGCCCATCCTGAAGTAAAACAATTGATTGGGAAAAACCCATACACATTTTTTATTATTATTCTTGTTGTATTATATCAGCTCACTATTGCATTTTTACTAAGGAATGAGGCATGGTGGGTGGTTTTAATATTTGCATATATAACCGGGGCATTTGCAAATCATTGTTTATATGTATGTATTCACGAAGCTTCGCATAATCTTATCTTTAAAAGCAGGACAGCAAATATATTGGCAGCAATTACTGCGGATCTTGTTAATATTGCTCCCGGGGCTATTTCATTCAGAACCTATCATCTTAAACATCATTCATTTCAGGGGAATTATGATCTTGATGCCGACCTTGCAAGTAAATGGGAAGCAAAACTAATAGGCAATTCATTTATAGGAAAATCTATCTGGCTTATTTTATTTCCTATCTTCCAGGCGCTGAGACCGCCAAGACTTAAAGAAATTAAATTCTCAGATAAATGGACGTTTGTTAATTGGTTATTCGTTTTCGGTATGGATGCGCTGATTCTTATATATTTAGGACCTATTTCTTTTTTGTATCTGGTCTTCTCATTTTTCCTGTCTATTGGATTTCATCCGTTAGGCGCAAGATGGATACAGGAACATTTTATAACCTACCCGCCGCAGGAAACCTACAGTTATTATGGAATCATGAATATTCCTGCTCTTAATGTTGGTTACCATAATGAACATCATGATTTTCCCTCAGTGCCATGGAACCACCTTCCCTATGTTAGAACCACTGCTCCGGAATTCTATAATAATTTACATTACCATAAATCATGGTTTAGATTATTCCTGCAGTTTCTATTTGACCCGAGACTTTCCCTATACTCAAGAATGTTAAGAACAAACCGGGGAACTTCAAAAATTAAATCTCAGTAGATCCTGTCATTCTGAGAACCCTTCCTGTCATTCTGAGCGAAGCGAAGAATCTCAGTCCTCTCAATGTCGGCGGCCATTCACAAACTGATCGCAAAATTTAAATAATTCGTAGTCGTATTATACTGCCCGAACCTGCTTCTATAATACTTCCCCACAGTCGATCCAATTGCGTATGACATTAAAGATGCCGCAACAGCATCAGAAAACCAATGCATTCCTCCACGGTTAACAGATGATACTCCAAGAACCATATAGGCGACATAACTGTACCCCATGGCTTTCAGCCACGTTTTATGGGGATAAAAACTTGTTAATGCCGATACTATTGTCATTGTTGAAGACGTATGCCCTGAAGGCCATCCCCAAAATACTCCCCCTCTTAAAAAGCCGAAACGAAAAGTCTTGCTCAGGTCTTCCATATCATCATTATGTCTCCAATCAGGACCCGGCCGGCCGGTCAAACCCTTTAATATTGTATTGTATCCGAATGCAATTATGCTGGATTGAAGAACGGCATAGGATGCACCAACTGCCTCATAATCTTTATGCAGTTTCCCGTATGCGAACAAAGAACCGAATATCACAATCGGGAAATACATTGCTGCACGGACTACGGGAACAGTCGCATTCCCATATTCTTCATGTTCATTAAAATATTTATTGACATAATAATCAGCGCCGCTTGTAACCAGAATAGCTGTTGCTGCCGCTCCGCCCAAATGATAATAAATATTATTTCCCTTAAAGCTGTTTACTATATTATTTCCAAAATTACCAAGCGGAAATAATCCCGGCTGCACAGAATTATTTTGCTGTGCATCGGCAATAGCAGTTAAATATAGAAGTGTATATAATATTTTTGTAAAAAGATTATTTCTCATAATTATTTCAGTATTATAAAACAAATTTCGTCCAAATATTCTGAAAAGTTTATAGGTGTCCTGTGAAATCTAATTTCTAAATTGAAAAAAATAGATGACCTCATGATTGATCCATGATACTTATTTAAAATGATTATGAGTACCTAATTCAATACAGATTTTATAAATAGTTTCACGTCAATTATTTTCTTGATTATGTTCAATAGTATCCCAACCGCGATATGAAACTATATGATTAACGATGTATTTAAAAGGAGTATATATGAAAATAAATTTATTTCGTTTCGTTGTCTATATCGTTCAGGTAATAGTAATTTTTGCTGTAATAGGATGCTCTGAAAAGGACCCTGTCACCACACCTGTTGCGCAAAATTCTACTGGATCCCTTGCTAAAGCAGGATTCCTTGGCCAGTTCGATCAATTTAATCTTGTCTCTGATACTGTATTTCCAGGTGCCAGAATGGATGCAAACCTTGGTAATGCATGGGGAATTGCCGTGGCTCCAACGGGTACTTTCTGGATCTCTGCAAACCATACCAGCGTTTCTACTGTTTATGATCCTCAGGGAGTCCAGAAAATAAACCCGGTTGCTGTCCCGACTGTTGGAAATGCTCCTGGTGGTGCGCCGTCAGGGGTTGTTTTTAATTTTACGACTGTATTTAATCTTCCCGGTGGAAATTCGAGTAAATTCATCTTTGTCGGAGAAGATGGAATAGTATCTGCCTGGGGACCTACTTCAGGTACAAGCGCTGTCGTCACTGCTGATCAGTCGGCGCAAAACGCGGTTTATAAAGGAGTGGACATTGGTCAAAGTGGTGGAAATTATTATCTGTATGCGGCTAACTTTAAGCAATCCAAAGTTGACGTCTTTGATTCGGATTATGTACTTCAATCCAATTTCTCGTTCTCTGATCCTGATATCCCGAAGGATTATGGTCCATTCAACATTAAAAATATAAATGGAATGTTATTTATCAGTTATGCTAAACATAAAGCTCCGGATAATATGGATGATCAAAAAGGACCAGGAAATGGATTTATTGATATCTTTACTACAGATGGAAGCTTTGTAAAAAGATTCGCTTCCAGATGCTCACTTAATTCCCCGTGGGGAATTGCTCAGGGATTTACGGGAAAGCTTGCCAATACCATCCTCATTGGAAATTTTGGAGATGGCAGAATAAATGTATTCAATTGGTCAGGTGATTTTGTTGGTCAGTTATTGGATCATAAAGAAAAACCAATTACTATTCAAGGACTATGGGGATTGTTTACTTCTAATTCGATTGCGGCAGTCGGCGATAGAATTTATTTTACTGCTGGTCCCAATGATGAAGACAATGGTTTGTTTGGATATCTTTTGACTAAAAAGAGTATTCATTTTGTCGATAATGACAATTAATTATTCAATTTAATAAGCTGCCTGCAAATGTGGGCAGCTTGTCACTACTACTCCCTACTTCTTACACCGGCAATCTTCCCTTAAGATCCTTGCCTGTAAAAGGACCCGGTTCAGCAATCAGTTTCCGGGCAGCTTCAACCTGCTCCCACACATTCCACAGTAAAACGCCGCGCACCCTGTTATTTTCTAAGTAATAGATAACGCCTTCTTCATTAGGCCGTTTCCAGTCTGCAAAAGTTTCAAGTTGTGAATCTAACTCGCCCACAGCCTCATAACCTAATTCAAACATATCGGAATAAAAGAATGGTAAATGGGAATATGGCTCAGCTTTACCAGCCATGTTTCTGCCGGCTGTGTGACCCATTGAATTAGCATTGTCCTCATGCTCCACCCGTATACGTTTACCCAGAGCCGGGTTGAAGAATTCAGCAGCGTCTCCTGCCGAGTAAATATCTGCTTGAGAAGTTAGAAGCAGTTCGTTAACGAGAATTCCCTTTTCCACTTTTATTCCTGCATTCCGGGCTATCTCAATATTTGGTTCAATGCCGAGACCTGCTATTACTCCGTCTGCTTTAATAATTGAGCCGGTATTCGTTTTTAATACTCTTTGTTTCTCGGCAGTTTCTATAGAAACGATTTTTTGATTCGCTAAAACTTCAACGCCCTTTTGCTTATAGAAGTTGGATACATACTGAGCAAGAGAACGTGGAAAGATTCGTTCTCCAATATCATTATCAGGAAATATCATAACAACTTCTTTCCCGTTAAGCGCAAGCGCTGCCGCAATCTCAGAACCAATAAACCCGCCGCCTATAACAGCAAACCGTTTCCCTTTAGCCGTTAGTTCGCGGAGACGCCGGTAATCTGAAAAAGTACGGTAATAAATAATTAGACTGTCGCCAAATGGCAGAGTTCGTGGTTTACCGCCTGTAGCAAGCAGGAGTTTTTGATAAGTGAAAACTTCACCCGTTTCATCAACAACTTGTTTCTGATTAGGATCAATCGTTTTTACAACAATACCGAGATGAGTGCTGACATTTTTGTCCCCTAACTTGCGCCAGATAGTATGAGGACTATCTCCTTTCCAAAGTGCTTTTGTGAGAGGAGGGCGGTTGTATGGGGCATCCAGCTCTGCGCTGATCAGTCCAATTGTTCCTGTGGAATCAACTTCGCGAATGCCGTTAACAGCAGAAGCGGCCGTCATCCCTCCGCCGATTATTAAATATTTGTAATTCGTCATTGGCATTCCTCCTGCATTTAACTCTTTTCAATAAACTAGACAGAAATCGATTTTTCATTAATGACTTTTATCACAAAGTGCGGCAAACAATCCATTGAAAAACTTTATATTCCGTTATTAACAATTTTATTTTATTAAGGAGGTTCAATGAAAAATCTCTTTTCAGGTTTAATGTTGGTTTTATTATTATCCGGCTGCGTATCAGTTTTTGCTCAGGATAAAGATGCTCAGAAAAAAATGCTTGAGTATATGATTCCCGGTGATTATCACAAGATGATGGCAAAGATTGTGGGAGAATGGACTGCAAAATCTCAGTTCTGGATGGCCCCGGATACTAAGCCGACTGAAACAAACGGAACATTAAAGGCAGAAATGATTCTTGGCGGCAGGTTTCTTCAGATGAAATACTCCACTGTAATTATGGGAATGCCTTTTGAGGGGATAAGCACCGACGGTTATGATAACGGTAAAAAGGTATTCTTCGATTCCTGGGTTGACAACATGGGTACGGGGATAATGTATTCCGAGGGAGTTTATGATGAAAAGGCCAAACAAATTGAATATAAAGGAAAGGTATTCGATCCTGCAGTTAGTAAAGAAGTCCCCTTCCGCGAGACTATACAGTTAGTTGATGATACCCATATGGTTATGGAAAGGTATTTTCCAAACTCTAAAGATGGCAGGGAATTTAAAGCCATGCGTGTTGAGTATGTAAAGAAATCATTTTAGCATAACCATTTTCTTGGCTTCACGATAGCCATCGACCTCGAGCTCGTAAATATAAATGCCGCTGGCCAGCTTTATGCCTGAACTATTTAAGCCGTCCCAATGGTATTCATATTTACCGGCTTGAAGATTGTTCTGTGAATAAGTATTAATCACTTTTCCCGAAATATCATAAATACTTATTTTGCTCACAGAAGGTTTACTGATGTTATATTCAATTGTAGTGCTTGGATTAAAAGGATTAGGATAATTTTGACCTAATGAAAAGAGATTTACATTTTGTAAATTATCTGTTATACCTGCTGAAGTAGATCCGCCTACATCATATATTTCGAAAGTTGGAGAGCCGCTTACAGAATAATAAATAATCAACAATATTCTGTTATTACTAATCATACAATTGTGGGAATAGGAAATGGTTGAATTTTTCCACTCTTTAATGATCTGTAATGTTGACAGATCCATAATTGAAACATATGACATTGACGACTCACTACCTGTTAAGATTAAGTCTTTGGTGGACTTTCCATTTATATCAGGAATAATATACCAGGCATATTGATAAGTACCTTTGGGGACAGAAAAGTCTAAATTAAAATTATCAGCTCTATAAAAGTTAATGTTAGAACTAGTAATAGATTGAAAATCAACGATCGATCCGGTTGTCTCATCATAAACTGAATATGGATAACTGCCCCCGGTTAATTTCAAAATCATTTGACAATAAGATGTCCCCGTTATAAGAAGAATAATTACCAATATTTGTTTCATGTTAGTTCCTTTAATTTCTAAATCCCAATCGGGTATTAAAATTAAATCAAAATCCTTATCAATCCAAGTTTAACAAATTATAATTATAAAGTAATCCATACTGTATATCCTCAAGAATGGCTTTATTTCATCCACTCTCTTCTTGATTTCCTCTCATTTATCCCCTAAATTTAAACAGCGAATGTCATTCTGAGCAAAGCGAAAAATCTCTGCTTTGTCATTCTGAGCCTAACACAGAAACGTCACTGTCATTCTGAAGGAGCGTAGCGACTGAAGAATCTCATATTCATACAAACGAAAACAATTTTATAGAAAAAAAGACAACCAGCCCTGGAAAAGAAACTATGGTCGGCAGGCCATAAACTCCGCAAAAACATGTATGCAGCCGAATAAAAACACGTTATAACCGTATTTATATACTTGACTTAATATCTAATTAATATGTAATTTTGTTTCATATTTCTCCAGATAATAGTTGAAGTTAGATATATCAAGGGCTGGAGTGATTTACTAATTGATCGTAAACTAGGGAATCTTGGATGAGTAACTGCCCGAATCGAAATTAGTAGAGGGTTATTAGCACCAATAAGCTAGCTGGAATTGTGAGACTTTTAGCAATGCTATCCCACCGTTTCATTACCTATAATTCATTATAGTATAATATCTTAACAATGTTTTTGCATTATAACATTATTAATGTTATAATGCATATGTCAATATGGACTTATTGTATATGGAAATTTTACCTTACCTGAAAAATATTCTTGGTCTGGAAGTTAGAGAAGGAAGTAATTCAGATTTAGATAAACAGAATCTTCCTTATTATTTGAGAATAATTCCTGATCAGGTATTATTTATAGACGGAAAACGCGTTATTCTGGAATTCATTAAAAACTTAAAAGACAGAACTCCGGAACAATTGGAGATTCAAAAAAGAATCCTGGAGAATAATTATAAATCCCCGGTGGTTTTTTACTTCAATAGATTAGAACCATTTGAAAGGAAACGTCTCATTGAAAGAAAAATCTCATTTATAGTAAAGGAAAGACAAGTATATATCCCTTCCCTGATGATGAACTTAAATGAGTTTGTCTCAGCACAGGTGCCTCTTAAAAAATCATTATCCCCTGCCACTCAATTTCTTTTACTGTATCACCTGCAATTGAAATCAATAGATGGTATCCCGTTATTGAATATTCCTTCAATTATAATGGAATATAGCTCAATGACTGTGAACCGGTCTGCTAAAGAACTTGAAAGTAATGGATTTTGTAATATTATAGGGAATAAATCAAAAATAATAGAGTTTTCTCGAATTGGAATAGATTTGTGGGAAGCTGCGTTGCCTTTACTTACTTCACCAATAAAACGGAAGTATTATTTAAATGGTTTTACTCATTTTAATACTATGATTCAATCTGGTGATACCGCACTTGCTCATTATAGTAGTATAAATGAAGGCTCAACTCACTGCTTTGCTATGTCAGGAAGGAATTTTATTAATGAAAGAAATGAATACAAATTTTCTCCTACCCGGTTTGGAGGATCATTCTGCATTGAAGTATGGAAGTATAACCCTATAATAATGGCAAGAAATAATATAGTGGATCCTCTTTCACTTTATTTATGTTATAAAGATGATTCTGATGAGCGTGTACAAAATTCACTACATGAAATCCTTGGACACGTTGAATGGTAAAAGGTATTAACATTTTTAAGGAACATTTTAAAGATTATAAAAATAATTACAGAATAATTGGTGGAACAGCATGTGATGTTATTATAACAGAACAAGGGTTTATTCCCCGAGCCACTCATGATATAGATTTAATAATTGTTTTGGATTCATACAATCCGGAATTTAATAAAAAGTTGTGGGAATTTATTAAATCTGCAGGTTACAAAAGTCTGCAAAAGGAAATGAAAGAACAGCGTTTTTACCGTTTTACAGACCCGATAAATAAGGAATATCCTTATCAATTAGAACTTATAAGCAGGGACCCGAAAATTATTCAAATTCCGGATGACAGCAACATTTCTTCTATAGATCCCGGTGAAGACTTCTCTCATTTGTCAGTAATGGTAATGGATGATGATTATTATAATTTTACATTAAATAACTCATATATTGTTGATGATTTATATATAGCTTCTGCTGACTCTCTGATTTGTTTAAAAGCCATGGCTTATCAGAATTTGCTAAAAAATAAGAAGGAAGGTAAACGAGTTAACGATAATGACCTTTCCAAACATAAAAATGATGTTATCCGCTTAAGTTTGCTTTTAGATCAAACGGTTGTAAATCTTCCTGAAACTATTAAACTCGACCTTGAACATTTTCTAATTTTATTAGAAGATGAAAAACCTGACATAAGTAATTTACTTAAACATATGCATGCTGATAACATTTCCATTGAAAATCTGATAGCATCAATCAAAACAAAATTTAATATTTCAATCTCAGAATAAATTTATAATAATATCCCCTTACTTTTATTTGGTGGGAATCCATTCCTTATTTCTTATCTCATCTTGATTTCCTCTCATTTATCCCCTAACTTTATAACTTATAAATGAGCTATAATATGTACGGGATGCTCATTTAACTCAAACAGACAAACTATTTTATATATGGCAAAAAAGACTACTCCTAAAGAAGACAATCAGCCCCTGGAAAAAAAACTATGGTCGGCCGCCGATAAACTCCGCAAAAACATGGATGCAGCCGAATACAAACACGTTGTCTCCGGACTCATCTTCCTCAAATATATTTCCGATGCATTCGAAGAACTCTACCAGAAACTCTCTGAGGGCAAAGGCGACTACGAAAGCGCCAACCCTGAAGACAAAAACGAATACATCGCCGAGAAAGTATTCTACGTCCCCCCTTCCGCAAGATGGAAATGGATTCAGGGACGTGCCGCTCTCCCCACAATCGGTAAAGATGTTGATGATGCAATGGAAGCCATTGAAAAAGATAACCCCTCATTACGCGGCGTTCTCCCAAAAGTCTACGCTCAGGAAAAATTAGATAAAGCTACTATCGGCGGACTCATAAACAACATCAGCACCGCTGTCCTTGGCACCAAAGAAGCCCAAAGCAAAGACATCCTAGGTAAAGTCTACGAATATTTCCTCGGTGAGTTTGCCCTTGCCGAAGGAAAGAAAGGCGGCCAATTCTATACCCCATCATCCGTTGTACGTTTGCTCGTTCAGATGCTTGAACCTTATGAAGGACGCGTCTTCGATCCCTGCTGCGGTAGCGGCGGAATGTTTGTTCAAAGCGAAAAGTTTATTAAATCCCATTCTGATCACTATAAAGCATCTCAGAAATCCTCTCTCACTGATAAGATATCCATCTTCGGTCAGGAGAGCAATCAGACCACCTGGCGTCTTGCAAAAATAAATCTCGTTATCCGTGGTATTGATAGTAGTAATGTCAGATGGAATAACGAAGGCAGTTTCCTTAACGATCTGCACAAAGATCTTAAAGCCGATTTTGTTCTGGCTAACCCTCCCTTTAATGATAGCGACTGGAGTGGTGAACTTCTTCAGAACGATGCCCGCTGGAGTGTCCTTGGTGAAAAACTCATTCCTCCCGCCGGTAATGCAAACTATGCCTGGATCATGCACTTCCTTTTTCACCTTGCCCCGACCGGACAGGCAGGATTTGTTCTATCCAAAGGTTCACTCACTACCCAGACTCAGAATGAAGGACAGATTCGCAAAGCGCTCATTGAAAAAGGATTGGTTGATTGTATTGTTAACCTCCCTACCAAATTATTTCTGAATACACAGATCCCCGCTTGCCTTTGGTTCCTTTCTCGCAATAGAACCAACGGTAACTTCAGGAACCGTAAAGATCAGATTCTTTTTATCGATGCCCGCAACCTCGGCTTCCTTGTTAACAGAAGGAACAGGGACTTAAGTGAAGAAGATATATTGAACATCTCCGGCACCTATCATAAATGGAGAAGCAAAGACGGCAAGTATGAAGACATTCCCGGATTCTGTAAATCCGCCACACTTGAAGAAGTTAATAAAATGAATTACGTCCTCACTCCCGGCAGATATGTCGGCTTACCCGATGATGAAGATGATTTTAACTTTGTCGAACGCTTCACTTCCCTCAAGGCAGAACTCGAATCCCAGTTCGCCGAAGAAGAAGTACTAAATGAAGCGATTAGAAAGAACTTGGAGAAAATTCATGTTTAATTATCATTCTGAGCGAAGCGAAGAATCTCTGCCTTGTCATTCTGAGAGAAGCGAAGAATCTCATTATCATGGGGTTGTTAATGAATAACAATAAACCATATACCACCCTCGAAATCCCCGGTTCCTTTCTCGTCCCCGGCTTTTGTATATATGTTTTAGAAATAATAAAAGAAGAACAAAAGTGGTTTTACATCGGAATGACAGGCAATCCCCATTATCCTTCCGCAAGAGCGGCTTTTCATAGAATATCTGGCCATTTGGAACTCAGTAAACGTTCAACACAAAATCAGTTAAGGATTGCATTAAGAGATAAATTAAAGATTACAGATGATAAAGATTTACATAAACTAACTATTAAAATGCATCACTTCCCTATTGAAGGATTTATTAAAATAACTGATACAGATTTAACTAATGAAACAATGTCACAATTGGTTCGAACTGAAAAGTATGAAGCTTACAAAGTAATTCAACAAAAAGTCCTCGCTTTAGAGAATGCTCTCATATACGAATTAAAAGACAAACTGTTAAATAAAACCAATGGTGTCGCACAGAGATACAGTCAAATCCCTTTTTCTGATATTTATAAAAGTATTATAGAACTGGTAAACCATGGGTGAGTGGAAAGAATATATATTTTCGGATTTTGTCGAAGTTAATCCATCTATACGATTAAACAAATCGAATAAATACTCCTTTGTTGAGATGAAAGATTTACAAGATGGAAATAAATACTGTCTCCCAAGCATAGAGAGATATCCAACCGGTGGAGCAAGGTTCATTGAAGGTGATACATTATTTGCACGAATAACTCCATGTTTAGAAAATGGGAAAATATGTAAAGTAAAAGGCTTGAAAAACAAGTTAGGATTTGGGTCAACAGAGTTTTTAATATTTCGTGGAAAGGCAAATATATCGGATCCTGATTTTGTTTATTATTTGTCAAGATGGGATGAAGTTAGAGGTTTTGCTGAAAGTAATTTTGAAGGAACATCAGGCAGACAACGAGTTCCTAAGAATTGTTTCGACAAATTAAAATTAGAACTCCCATCATTTTCAGAACAAATAGGTATCTCTTCAATTCTTAACAGTTTAGATGACAAAATCGATTTACTCCACCGACAAAACAAAACATTAGAACAATTAGCTGAAACCCTCTTCCGACAATGGTTTATCGATAATAGTGAAGACAGTATTATAATTGGTAATTTGGCTATTGTTTCAACAGGAAAAGGATTGAAACGTGAAGATTTTTTTTCCAATGGTGCATATCCAATTATGGGAGCAAATGGTGAAATTGGTAAAACGAATAAATACTTAACTAATGATAAATTGATTTTAACTGGAAGAGTTGGTACGCTTGGCAAGGTGTATATTTCTGAAGGCAAAGTCTGGATTTCAGACAATGTTATTATTATAAAACCTATCGATGATAACTTTTTCTATCCCATATATTTCTTTTTAAAAACAATTGATTTTGAAATCTTAAATGTTGGTAGTACACAACCATTAGTTACTCAAACAGAAATAAAAAAGATTACTCTTTCACTACCATATAAAGATTATTTCGAGAAGTTTACAATTATATGTTCAGACAATTTTAATAAAATATCAGAGAACAATAAACAAATCCACATTCTCATTCAGCTCCGGGATACGCTTCTCCCCCAAATGATAAGTGGAAAAATAAATTTAAATCATTAGGACATATTATTATGAAAGAGAATAGTCTTTTAGCTTCAATAGCTCTTTTTAGTGAACTTTACAATAATAAAAAAGATATTTATGATGTAATCGAAGAATTTATTAAAGAAGCCTTGGTTTCTGAGAGTAAATGGTCATTCACTTCTACTGATGTAACTCTAATGCTTCAAACTGTTTTTGATTTTAATATTCCCGAGGCCGTTGTAAGAACCACTTTAATGAAACATTTAAAGAAAAAAGGAATTGTTGATTATAATAAAGGAACTTTTTCTGTTATACAAGACATTAAAATGGATAACAAAGATTTTTCTGATTTATATGATAAATTACGTAATAAATATTCTAAGATTCTTGATGATCTCATACTATTTATTGAAATTATAGATGATAAAGCAGTGTCACCAAGTGAAAAATTAGAAATTGAAAAAGACTTTAATGGATTTATCATTGATAATGGAAACGGGGATAAGTATATAAAAGAAATAACCGCTTTTATAATTAAAAATCAAATGCTGCCAAATTTTACTGATGATTTGAATTCAATTAAAGAAGGACTAGTTCTATATACCGGCATAAGATATACTCCTGATCTTGATTCATTGGGGGTATGGAATAACGAATTGACTATTTATTTAGATACAGAGCATCTATTTAATGCGTGTGGATATAATGGTACGTTATTTAATGAGATGTTTAATGATTTTTATAAATTAGTTAAAGAAATAAATGCTCATAGCACAAATAAAATAGGTAAAAAAAGGATTCATCTAAAATATTTCCCAGAAATTAAGGATCAAATTGATAATTTCTTTGATGTGGCTGAAAAAATTATTAAACGTATTCGATCTAAAGAACCTTCCACAACAGCAATGAAATCAATCCTGAATGGCTGTAATAAAGCTAGTGATGTTTTGACTAAAAAAGCTAGTTTTTACGAGTCATTGAAACAAAGAGGAATTCATCCAGAAGAAAATCATGATTACTATGCAAATCATAAATATAACATTGAAGGTAATGAGATTCTTGAAAAATTAAGTAAAGTAGCAAAAGAAAATGAACGGGATTTTGATGATAATGAATGCAGACATTTCCTTAAATTATTTACAAAAATAAATGTTTTAAGAAAGGGAATTAGTAATACTAGTTTTGATCAAATTCGATATATACTTCTTTCAGGTAATAATACCGCCAAATTTTTAGCTCATAATGTTCTTGTCAAGAATAATGAGAAGGATATCCCATTTTCTACAGATATTGATTTTATAACAAATAAATTCTGGTTTAAACTTAACAAAGGCTTCAATGATAAAAACACACTTCCCGTATCCTTTAATATTGTAACTAAAGCGCAAATTGTTTTTTCAAATTTAATAAACAAGTCTGTTTCCAAAGAATATTTAATACTTTCTAAAAAACATAAAACTGGAGATTTAAGTTTAGAAAAAGCGAATGCAATTAATGTCGAATTAAGAAACAAATCGAGCAAACCTGAGGATATTACTGAGGAAACAATAGATGATTCATTATTGTTTTTGTCTGAAGACTTTTTTGAACAATATACTCGGGAAAATAGTTTATTGCATTCAAAAGTTGAAGAAGGAGAAAAAGCAATAAAAGAATTGAAAAGACGTGATACTCAAATAATAATAAATAAGAAAACTAATATTAAAAAAATGGTTCAACTTCGTAAATATCTTTTTTGTTCTCTTTTATTTTTGTCATTATGCATAATACCTATAGGTATATATATAATTATTTATTTACTAAAAACAAATCACGATTCAAATATACACCTACTTGATTTATTTATTTCATTCTTTGCTTTCATCATTGAATTATTATCATCTCATAAATTAATAAAAAAAGTAATTAATAAAATTAAGACGCTCAATCTTGAATTTTATTTAAGGTCACTTATAGAAATTTATTAATATGAAACCCATCACCGAAGACCATATCGAACACCTTGCCATTGAGCAATTCCAATCAACCGGCTGGTCATATATCTACGGTCTCGATATCGCCCCCGGCTCCGAACACCAGGAACGCGAATCCTATGAACAAATAATCCTGATCGACCGACTCCGCAAAGCCGTTTCTGACATCAACCCACATATCCCCAAACAGGCGCAGGAACAGGCAATCCAGCAGGTCCTCAGGATCTACTCTCCTGTCCTTCTCTACGACAACGAAGAGTTCCACAAACTCCTCATCGAAAAAGTAAAAGTCACCTATCAGCAGGATGGTTTCGAACGCGGCTACGAAGTAGCCCTAATCGACTTCGACAACATCATCAGCAACCAGTTCCTAGTCGTTAACCAATACACCGTCCTCCACAAAAATCAGAACAAACGCCCCGATATCGTTCTCTTTGTTAACGGCATCCCCGTGGTTGTCATCGAACTAAAAAACCCGGCTGACGAAAACGCAACCATCAACTCCGCATACCAGCAGATTCAAACTTACAAGGAAGCAATCCCCGGATTGTTTACCTTTAACTCTATCTGCGTTATCTCCGACGGTCTCGAATGCAAAGCCGGCTCACTCTCTGCCGATGTCACCCGCTTCATGGCCTGGAAAAGCTGCGATGGACAAAAAGAAGCCTCACGCTTCACCCCCCAGCTCGAAACTATGATCAAGGGAATGTTAAATCCAAAAACTCTTTTAGACATCATCCAAAATTTCATCGTCTTCCAGAAGTCTAAAAAAGAAGATCCCAAAACAGGCATCACTGAGGTAAAGACAGAAAAAATATTAGCCGCCTATCATCAATACTATGCCGTCAACAAAGCCGTCCTCTCAAGCATCAAAGCATCCGGCTCCAAAGGCGATAAACGCGGCGGCGTTGTTTGGCACACCCAGGGTTCAGGCAAAAGTCTCAGCATGGTCTTCTATGCCGGCAAGCTCATCACTTCCGCTGATATGGAAAACCCCACCATCGTTGTCATCACCGATAGGAATGATCTCGACGACCAGTTATTCGATACCTTCGCTGCTTCCAAACAATTGCTCCGTCAGGATCCCGTTCAGGCCGGCAGTCGCGATGAACTCAAAGACCTTCTCAAAGTTGCCAGCGGCGGAATTGTCTTCACCACCATTCAGAAGTTCTTCCCCGAACCCGGTCAGGAAGAATATGATCTCCTCTCCGGTCGTAGAAATATTATTGTAATTGCCGATGAAGCCCACCGCACCCAGTATGGTTTCGAAGCTGTGGTCAAAAGTGTCATCGATAAAGATTCCAAACAGATCATCGGCAGCCGCATCTCTTTCGGCTTCGCTAAATACATGCGCGATGCCCTCCCAAACGCCACCTTCATCGGCTTCACCGGTACCCCCATTGAAGGAACCGATGTAAACACCCCCAAGGTCTTCGGCGATTATGTTGATATATATGATATCTCCCAATCCGTTGCCGATGGCTCCACCGTTAAGATTTATTACGAAAGCCGCCTCGCCAAGGTTAATCTCGATGATGACGGCAAAAGATTGATTGAAGAATTCGATGCTGAACTGGAGCAGGATGAAAATCTTGATGATAAACAGAAGGCTAAAGCCAAATGGTCTAAACTTGAAGCAATTATTGGTAATACCCATAGAATAAAGAATTTAGCAAATGACATCGTAACTCATTTCGAGAAACGTTTAAGCATATTTGACGGTAAAGCAATGGTTGTTACCATGAGCCGCAGGATTGCCGTTGATCTCTTCAATGAAATCATCGTGCTCCGCCCCGAGTGGCACAGCGATGATCCAGCTAAAGGTTTTATCAAAGTTGTCATGACAGCCGCCAGTTCAGATGGTCCCGCTCTTGCAAAGCACCATACTACCAAACAGCAGCGCCGCTTTTTTGCCGATAGAATGAGAGACCCTGCCGATCCGCTCAAAATGGTTATCGTTATTGATATGTGGCTTACCGGTTTTGACGTCCCCTGCCTCCATACAATGTACATCGATAAACCCATGCGCGGTCATAACCTCATGCAGGCTATCGCGCGCGTCAACCGCGTATTCAAAGATAAACCGGGCGGGCTGGTTGTCGACTACCTTGGAATTGCCACCGACTTAAAACAGGCTCTCTCCTTCTATTCCGATTCCGGTGGCAAAGGCGACCCCACCGAGAATATCGACAAAGCCATTTATGTCATGATGGAAAAGCTTGAAGTCGTCCAGCAGATGTTTAATGAACAGAGCAGCACCACTAAAGATATTAAAGTTGAAGAACCCCTTGCCTACTACAAAGGCAGCCATAAATTTAATTACAACCGCTTCTTTGCCTGCGAGCCAAAAGAAAAGCTCTCCATCATCCTCCAGGCCGAAGAACATATCCTTGGATTAAAAGATGGCAAATCCCGGTTCATAAAAGAAGTTGGATTGCTTAGTCAGTCATTCGCATTGACTACCCCTCACGAAAAAGCGATGCAAATTAAAGAAGAAGTAGGATTCTTCCAGGCAATCAAGGCACGGCTCGTAAAGTTTGAAGGTTCCGGCAAAGGCAAATCCACCTCGGACTACGAATCCGCTATAAAGCAGATCATCGATGAAGCAGTCACCTCCGACAAAGTAATAGACATCTTTGAAGCAGCCGGAATTGAAAAGCCCGATATTTCCATCCTCTCAGATGAATTCCTCCTTGAAGTCCAGGGAATGAAACATAAGAACCTTGCATTGGAACTCCTGAAGAAGATCCTGAATGATGAATTAAGAGCCCGGACAAAAACAAACCTAGTAAAGAGCAGAAAGTTCCTTGAGATGTTGGAGTCCGCAATCAAACGCTATCAGAATAACATCCTCACAACCACTCAGATCATTGAAGAACTTATAAAAATTGCAAAAGAAATCAAGATCAGCGATAAAGAAGCCGACCTTCTCGGCCTGACAAAAGATGAAGTAGCTTTTTATGATGCATTGGAAGTAAACGACAGTGCTGTGAAAGTATTAGGCGATGAAACCCTTAAGATAATTGCCCGTGAAATCGCGGATAAGATAAAGAAGAATGCAACCATCGATTGGACCATCCGTGAAAGCGCCCGTGCCCGTTTAATGGTAGTCGTCCGCCGTACTCTTTCCAAATACGGTTATCCACCTGACATGCAGCAAAAAGCCATAGACACCGTCCTCAAACAAGCCGAACTCTTCGCCGACTCCCTATTTTAGGAATCAAACGCTCAATTCTTATGGGGTATTAAATTCATCTTTGTAAATGCAAAAGAAATCCTCTAATTCATACGGTAATAGTTTTTTAAATTCTCTCGGAATTTCTTTCATTGTAAGATATTCTTTTTTATAAGCTAATCTTAATCGTTCTGCACCTATTCTTGTCCCTCGATGCAAATAAATATAATCTGGAAATATTTTAAGAAATGAACCAATTTTTAAAGTTGTATCATAACAATAAAGTTCGCCGACTCCTTGAATTGGAATTATTAACTTCCTTATAGTCATATAAAGCGAATGATAATCTTTTGTTTTTTTTAGCTCATTGATGTTGTTAAATAATATATCTCTGCTTTTAATTAAAGTTTCTTTTTTAAATCTATTTTGATGGCTTTCTCTCACCTCCTAACTCACTTTATTCAACCCCTTCCTTCTCTTCTCTTTAAAAATAACCAGGTCCCATTGTATCGGTTTAGGTGCGGGCAAGGTGGGTTTGGTTGGTTTATACAATGAGACCCGGCTATATTTATTTTTCAATTACATAACTAACTTTTCCCTTCTTTCCTGCTATAAACAAAATCAGGATATTTCTTTTCTGCTTCCTTCAATAGTTCTAATGCTTCTTTAGCTTTCTTATCCCTTTCTAATTCATTAATGTCCGCCTCATAACAAATGATATCTACCTCCTTACACGAGTCTCTTGTACCCTGACATATTTGAAGTACTTCTTCGTTCTCATCGCCTGATCCGTAATACATTGATTCGCTGTACGATTTGCGATAATAATAACTGCTTATAGGATCGAATGCATAATCACGACCTTTAATATGCGTATCAATTTTATATAACTGCCCTTTATTATTGAATTCTTTATCAGAATCCTCAATAAGAATATTTTCCTCATCTGTTTCTGTTTCTGGCATTTCCTGGTCTGATTTTACAATTTCATTTAATAAATCGAATGCCCTTTTATTCCCAGGATAGCTTTTCAATGCCATCTTAATATAATCAGCCGCCTCCCCTTCATGCCAGGCATTATGCCTTAACCCTGCCATTTTTGTATAGGTATATGACAGTATTACATGATTGTTTGTTACCTCAGGTACTTTTAGATAGAATTCCTCTGCAGCTTTCGTCTTTCCGTATAGTTCGCATATTTCCCCCGCACAGTAATAAAGATATCCATTCTCTGGGAAGTTATCTATTGATTTCTTTAATAATCGGTAAGCATCGGCCGGATAATCCAGTTTATATAATGTCTTTATAAGCAGACACTGAAGAAACAAAGTGTCTTCATGAAATATATCCCTGTACTCTTTGACTTTGGAAATAACATCCCCATGGTTCCCTTTTTGAAATTGTAATAATAAATCAACAATTCTCTCATGCCTGTTGGTTGATTTGATAATTACACTACCCATAATCCATACTCCTTGCATTTATTTTTATGGAATAATTTTACTATCCGTAACAAATGAAGAACCTCCGGGCATTCCCGGCTTTTATAAATTATGGTATCAGTATTTTCGCTAGTGCCTCTCTATAATCCCAAATAATTATATTTAATTATTAATAGCTTAAACAATCTTTATTTAATTGTCAAGGGATAATTTTTGCTAAACCCAAAATATATTATTATAATATTTTATTATTTTATGAATATCCTTTCCATTTGCTATTCCAAGCTTTTAACTAAAACCACAGCACCGCATTGTTTAGAAACGGCATTCTCATCCCAACTCCCGTCCGACACATACTTTCCCTTAATATAATGATTCGAAAAACCCCAAAGATAAGGACTCAATACTTCCGGATGATGCATCCTGTATCCCCACCCATTATATCCTTCAATCTGATATAGCATCCCTTCAATTGTCCAATCTTTCCACTGGTCGACTTTCCTTAATTGCAGCGCATCTTCTGCGCTATCCTCCCAGCTAAATGGTGGTGATCCTAATATAGGTCTTCCAACAGGAACCCTAACTGTCCTTCCCGTCAGTGGATCTCCATTGTGAAGATGACATTCAAAATTCATCGAACATTCCATGCAATGTATTACTCCGATAAATTGCCATGGAATATTTAACTTCTCAGATACATTTTCATACCTGGCTTTATTGGATACCAGTCTGTTCACAATCCCGTTTACAATGTCAGTCTTTCCGGAATCAATAACACACGAATCATAAAGCTCCCTGTACTCATTTTTCTGATATTACCCCCAAAAAGTAGACACTTTCTTTAAGTCAAAAGAGCTAATCTTTCAAACTCTTTTGGACTTTTATAATTTAACGAAGAATGTAATCTTAAGCTAATATAAAATTCTTCGATATAATT
>TBL_comb47_HYPODRAFT_10002357_pt1 | contig 23400 bp, 18 predicted proteins | sample TroBogypolimnion_40_FD_10682 | JGI IMG/M metagenome (IMG submission 10682)
TGTTCGGACTGATCAGGTTGTACGATTTGCACTAACTCTACTTTTTCAAATTGATGTTGACGGATCATGCCACGTACATCTCGACCATAAGCACCGGCCTCACTACGAAAACAGGGGCTGTGACAAACAAACTTTAGTGGCAAGGCTTTGGCATCAATAATCACATCTCTGACGATATTGGTCACGGGCACTTCGGCGGTGGGAATCAAATATAAAGTGGGATCCTCGCTAGCTTTAAACAAATCCGCTTCAAACTTAGGCAATTGACCGGTACCACGTAGGCTATCGGCATTCACTAAATAAGGTACATAAGTTTCACTGTAACCATGCTGATCAATATGAGTATCTAACATCAATTGAATGATAGCTCGTTGTAAACGCGCCAAAGCACCGTTTAAAACTACGAAACGCGCACCGGCTATTTTTGCGCCTACCTCAAAATCCATACCCAGCTTTGCACCTAGATCGACATGATCTTTGGCTTCAAAATCAAAGTGAGGTACTTCGCCCCAACGACTCAACTCTACATTAAATTCTTCACTTTTACCTGCGGGTACTGAGGCATCAAGCAGATTAGGTATGCCGGCCATTAAAGCATCCATGTCTATTTGTATATAATTTAATTGAGTTTCTGCAGCTTTTAGCTCATCACCTAAATGTTGGACTTGATCTAATAAAGGTTGGACGTCTTCGCCTTTAGCTTTAGCCAAGCCTATGGCTTTTGAGCGACTGTTACGTTCATTTTGCAAGTCTTGAGTTTTAACCTGCACGTCTTTACGCCGTGCTTCTAGCTCGATATAGGCTTCTGGATTAAAAGTAAAGGAACGTCTGGCTAATTGTTCGGTAACGAAATCAAGATCAGTTCTAAATAAACGAGGGTCTAGCATGGGGGTGAACACCTTTATTAGTCATTAAATTGCTAGTAATGATACACGATGGTGGGGATTGAGAAAACTGCAGGGTGGATGGGCAAAAGATTCGCCACACACAAGAGTTGAATGTACAGGGCGAATCTGTCGCCTCTACAGTTTTCCAATCCTTAATTCAATACCTAATCGCAATCTACTAAGCCGATCGAGATGTACGGACAGGTCGCGACCTGTCCCTACGATGTCAGTTGTATCGACAATGCGTTTTTTACTTACGTAGATTGCTATTTCAAAGGAGAGAACCTGGCGTTTCTTATAATTCTATCGGCATGTGTGCCGGAAACGCTTTTTCGCTTACGCTCTAAAAGCCTTATTCCGGCCTACGACTAATCGCAATCTACGAGGCTGTTCGAGACGTACGGACAGGTCGCGACCTGTCCCTACGATGTCAGTTGTACCGACAATGCGTTTTTTACTTGCGTAGATTGCTATTCCAAAGGAAAGAACCTGGCGTTTCTTATAATTCGATCGGCATGTGTACCGGAAACGCTTTTTCGCTTACGCTCTAAAAGCCTTATTCCGGCCTACAAATTTAAATTAGGAATACTTAACAAGCCCTACATTTACATTCTTTATTTAAAAAAGTCGAAACTGAAGGCAATATCGCTGATAATGTGCCTGTTTTAACTATTGGGTACCTCACCTGCAATGAAGCTGGAAAAAATAAAACTGTCGGGGTTTAAATCTTTTGTGGATACGACAGTGATTCCTATTAATGGAAATCTAACTGCTATCGTCGGCCCTAATGGCTGCGGTAAGTCGAATATTATTGATGCAGTGCGTTGGGTGATGGGCGAAAGCTCTGCCAAGCATTTACGTGGCGCTAATATGGCGGATGTTATTTTCAATGGTTCATCAGGTAGAAAACCGGTCAGCACTGCCTCTGTGGAGTTGGTTTTTAATAATACTGAAAACAAGCTAGGCGGCGAATACGCGCAATACGACAGTATTGCTATTAAGCGTCAAGTCAGTCGTGATGGCCAATCTTTGTTCTTATTAAATGGCTCGCGTTGCCGCCGTAAAGATATTACTGACTTGTTTTTAGGAACAGGACTCGGGTCACGTAGTTACGCAATTATCGAACAAGGCACCATATCGCGTATGGTTGAGGCTAAACCCGACGAACTGCGTATCCATATCGAAGAAGCGGCGGGCATATCAAAATACAAAGAACGCCGTGCAGAAACACAAACCAGAATGAAGCATACCCGCGAAAATCTTGAGCGCTTGGAAGATTTGCGTGAAGAAGTTGATAAGCAACTTAAGCATTTACAAAAACAAGCTGAAAAAGCTGAGAAATATACTGAACTTAAAGGCCATGAGCGTCAATTCAGATTAGAGTTATTAGCGATGCGCTGGCGTACCTATCATCAGGCCGCTAGTGCTTTAGAAAGCAAACTCCACGACATCGCTGCCGAACATAATCGTTTATTTGTAGAAGCACGTGATCTTGACAAACACATTGCCGAAAAACGCCTAGAACATAAGTCGCAACAGCAGGGTTTAGATCTAACACAAGGCGAATATTATAAATTGGTCGGTGAAGTCAGCGCTTTAGAGCAAGCTATTAAGCATCATGCAGCAAGTCATGAAGAAACTCGCTTAGAGCTTAATCGCACCCAACACCAAGCGGAGCAGTCTTTAAGCCAACTGCAAGCTGATAACCTTGCTTTAGAGGATATTAAACAAAGCTTATTAAGCGCTGAAGATGACATTATTAGTGCTGAGGAAAGCGTCGAACAACTCAATCAGAATCAACAAGATAGTTTGCAACAACGCGCTGAATGGCAGGAACAATGGGAAGCCTATCGCTCAACAAGCTCACACTATAAAGAACAAGCTGAAGTCAATCGCGTTACTGTTCAACAGCTAGATAATCAAAGTCGTCAATTGCAAGCTAGACTTGATAAGCTTCAAGACGAACGTGATGAGTTATCGGCCAGCGAATTACAAAGCGATATTGAAACCTTAGATGCCGATATAGAAATTATTGGCTATCAACGTGACAACCATCAAGCGCAATTAGAGCAGTTACATCATCAGATCGGTGAACAGCGCCAACAGGTTAAACAGTTTCACGATTATTTACACAGCCGCCGCTCTGAAAGCCAGAGTATTAAAGGTAAGATCACTTCGCTGGAGTTATTGCAACAACATGCGATGGGCAAAGATAATAAAAATCTAAATGCTTGGTTAGAGTCTATGAATTTAACCAATAAACAGCGCTTAGCTGAATTTATTGATGTGGAAGCTGGCTGGGATACCGCCGCTGAAACGGTGTTAAGCCATTATCTGGAAGCGATTTGTGTCACTGACATCAAGCCCTTGCTTTCAGGTTTATCAGAACTATCTAAAGAATCGATTACTTTGTTTGCAAGTAACGCAGCAACGTCGACAAGCCTTAATTCAACAAAACCTGCCTTAATCGACAAAGTAAGTGCTCCTTGGGATTTATCTGCGTTATTAAGCGGTATCTATTGCGCTGAAGATAACGACTCTGCCCTAAGTTTAGCGAAACAATGTTTAGCGCATGAATCAGTGATTACTCCTGATGGCACTTGGTTTGGTCCGAGTTGGTTAAGAGTCACTCACACTAAAGATGCTAAAGTTGGGGTATTACAGCGCGAAAAGGAATTGCGTCAGTTAAAACAAAGACAAGATGAATTACTGAGTGAAATCAGCGATTATGAAGAGCAATTATCAGTCACCGAAGCAGCGCTTAAAGAAGCTGAAATCAATCGAGAACTGATCCAACAACAAGATAACAAGCTAGGCGCTGAGTTATCATTAAAAAGCGCTGAATTTAGTGCGTATTCGACACGCTGGGAACATCAGCAACGCCGTTTATTACAAATTGCTAATGAACTGGAAGATATTAATCGCTCCTTAACTGAAAATAATGAAGTGATTGCTGAATCTCGTTTATTACAAGATGAAGCCGAACAGGCTTTAGAAGAACAAGAGCTTCAAAAGCTGCAATTAGAAACTGCAAATCAACAGCTACAAACTAATTTAACACAGTGTGAGCTTGCCGTTAATGAAGCAAGAGCAGCTTTATATAGTATCAAGGCGAAAATTGAATCTTTACGCGCAGCAGACATTGCGACGACTAAACAAATCGAACGCTTAGAAACTCAGCATCAACAATCAGTTGAACGCATAGAAGAACTTAATACCAAATTACTACAAAACCTAAGCCCTTTAGATAATGAAAAGCAACAATTAGCAGCCAGCATCATTAACAAAGATCAACTAGAAGCCACTCTAAAAACGCAACGTTTAGCCCAAGCAGACATAGAACTTGAAATTAACCAAAGTGCTGAACAACATAGCAGAGTGCAGCAAGCACTAGACAAACAAAAAGAAGCCTTAGATACTATGCGCTTTGAGTTACAAGAAAGTAAGGTTAGACAACAAACTGTTAATGAACAACTTAAAGAAATCGACGCCGATGCTGAGCAAGTATTAACAACTTTACCTGAACTCGCAGAGGAATCACGCTGGAAGACTAAGGTCGATGATTTATGCCAGCAGATAGAGCGTTTAGGCACTATTAACCTGACGGCCATCGAAGAATATAAGTCACAAGCGGAACGCATGAACTTTCTTAATGAACAACAAGCGGACTTACTTGAAGCTCTGAGCTTGCTAGATCAAGCCATTAATAAAATTGATAAAGAAAGTAGACTGCGTTTTAAAGAAACTTTCGATAAAATAAACACTGGCTTGCAAGAAAAGTTTCCAAAACTGTTTGGGGGCGGCAAGGCTTATTTAGAATTAACTGAACAAGATCTGCTGGAAGCCGGGGTTAATATAATTGCCCAGCCTCCTGGCAAACGTAATAGCTCTATACATTTATTATCAGGTGGTGAAAAAGCTTTAACGGCAGTGGCTTTGGTGTTTTCAATCTTTGAGCTTAATCCCGCACCTTTTTGCTTATTAGATGAAGTGGATGCACCGCTGGATGATGCTAATGTAGGGAGATTTTCAAAAATGGTAGAAGAGATGTCGGCATCGGTGCAATTTTTGTATATTTCTCATAATAAGGTCACTATGGAAATAGCAAAACAATTGGCAGGTGTTACGATGAAAGAACCGGGTGTATCTCGGATGGTCGCAGTTGATATTGAAGAAGCAGTGAGTCTGGCGGAAATATAATGGATAAAGAACTACTAAGAATTGTAATCATTGCAACAGGTCTTTTGATCGTCATAGGCATGTTAATCTGGGCTTATATTAAGAACAACAGATTGCAAGCTCAATGGGATGCTGAAGATGCATTGGCCTTTAACAAAGACCCCGATCCGTCTTTAGAAGCTGAGGATCATTATGATAGTGAACCTATAGAAACTGTTGATCCGCATTACTTTGATAAAGATGATGCTATGTTTGAGCCTGAGCATGAAATTGAACATCAGCCACGGTTTTCAGTACCTGCTGTCATCCAATTTACTCTGATTGCCAAAGCGAAAGAAGGCTTTAATGGCTCAGATTTAGACAATGCCTTCGCCATCGTCGGCTTAGAATATGGTAGCTTAAAAATTTACGAACGCTTAGATGCTAAGCGTCAAGTCGATTTTGGTGTCGCTAGCATGCAAGAACCAGGTACTTTTCCTAGTGAAAACTTAGATGACTTTTATTGCCGTGGCCTGGTATTTTTTATGCAACCAGGCGTTTTAGATGACGCACATTTCGTATTTGATGACTTTATTGAAACTCTGCAAATATTAGCGGTAGAACTCGATGGCACTATGTTAGATCATCATCGCGAACCATTGACTGAAGAAACTATCTTTCAATTTCGCCAAGGTTTGTAAACATAGGTCGGGTTAGTTGTAATTGTAGGCCGGAATAAGACTTTACGAGCGTAAGCGAGCAAAGCGTTTCCGGCATAGGCACTACTCCTGTGCCGGAAACGCCACCACGCGCTACGCTAGTCTGGTCTAATTCCGGCCTACAAAATTAATGGGCGAATTTGTCGCCCCTACAGATACAAAGATTTTCTACTTTTAACTTAATGATAGTAAACGTAGGTCGGTTTATGCTATCGCTAAACCGACCTACAATCCTTCAACTAACCCACCACACTCTAAACCTTGAACTACCAAGATCTCGTTAAGCAAATCAACCAATGGGATCATGACTATTATGTCCTCGATCAACCTAGCGTTTCTGATGCTGAATATGATTTAGCCTTTAGAGCATTGCTTGCTCTTGAAGACGAGCACCCTGAATTTATCACTGCAGAATCCCCAAGCCAACGGGTAGGCGCTAAAGCCATCGATGACTATGTCAAAATAGAGCATCGCCTCAAAATGCTTTCGCTGTCTAATGCCTTTAGTTTAGAAGAAACTTACGCATTTTTTGAGAAAGCGGCTAAAGACCTCAACCTTAACGCTGAGTCACTTAAAGTATTTAGTGAACCAAAACTTGATGGCCTAGCTATAAGCCTGCATTATGATCACGGCTTATTAAGCTATGCGGCTACGCGTGGTGACGGATTGGTAGGCGAGGATGTTACTCATACTATCAAGACCATTAAATCAGTGCCGCTTAAGCTAGCGAGCGCCCAGCCACCTGAAACCTTAGAAGTGCGTGGCGAAGTTTTTATGCCTAAACTGGCTTTCGAAAAGCTTAACCAACAGGCACTAAAAAATAATACTAAGCTTTTTGTAAATCCTAGAAATGCTGCGGCTGGCACAGTTAGACAGATGAATCCCAAGATTGCTGCTGAACGGGATTTACAATTTATTCCTTATGGTTTAGGTGAAATGGTAGGCACACCTTCTTTTACTCAGCATTCAGAGATACTGGCTTATTTACACAGCCTAGGTTTTAGAAAGAACCCCCATTGCTATGCTTTCTCAGGCAGTTATGAGGCTTTTGTCAGCAACTATGAGCTGATGGAACACATTCGAGCGCAACTGCCTATGCAAATAGACGGCATCGTTTATAAGATCGATGATTTAGCGCAGCAAGCTTCGCTGGGCTTTATCGCCCGCTCACCTAAATGGGCGGTTGCTAGAAAGTTTCCTGCTGAAAACAGTATTACAGAGTTATTGGCTGTAGACTTTCAAGTCGGCAGGACTGGAGTATTAACACCCGTAGCTCGATTAACCCCAGTTTTCGTTGGCGGTGTCACAGTCAGCAATGCAACCTTGCATAATATGGATGAAATCGAACGTTTAGGCCTGCAAATAGGCGATAAGATTGAAATTCAACGCGCCGGTGACGTTATCCCTAAAGTGGTACAAGTAGTTGAACAAGGCACACATAGAACGCCCATCATCATACCTGAGCGCTGCCCTGCTTGTGACGCTTTAGTCAAGCAAACCGAAGGGCAAGCGGCCTATCGCTGCACTGCAGACTTAAGCTGCCCTGCTCAAGGAGCTGAACGTATTCGTCATTATGCTTCGCGTAAATTCATGAATATTACCAATTTAGGTACTAAACTGATCGAATTGCTTTATAACACAGGTAGACTTAAAACCATTGCCGATATTTATAGCCTTAACCTTGAAGATATCAGTCACTTCGAAGGCCAAGGCGAGAAAAGCGCCCAAAATGTATTAGATTCTATCGCAACCTCAAAACACACTAAACTTGGCACTTTCTTGGGTGCTTTAGGTATCCATGAAGTCGGCGAAGAAGGTGCTAAAAGTATTGCCCAGTATTTTAAAACCCTAGACACTATTATGGCTGCGTCTTTAGAAGACTTAATGCAAGTGCCTGATATAGGGCCGGTGATGGCTAAGAATATAGTCGAGTTTTTCCAGAGCACTGAAAACAAAGATATCATTGCAAAGATTTTAGCCGCAGGTGTTAACTGGCCTGTTATAGAAAATCAAGCTATAGATAAATTACCACTGGCTGGACAAACCTGGGTATTAACAGGTACTTTGCAACAACTAACAAGATCTGAAGCTAAAGCCTTGTTAGAAAGCTTAGGTGCGAAAGTTGCTGGCTCAGTTTCTAAAAAAACCACAGTGGTAGTCGCTGGCCTAGAGGCTGGCTCAAAATTAGCCACCGCGCAAGAACTGGGTATTAAAGTGTTGGATGAAGATGAATTTATTTTGGCAATGAACACGCTTTCTCAGGTGTAATTGCCATAATTAGGCGTTCAGTATCTGAAGTATCTGTAGGCCGGAATAAGACTTTACGAGCGTAGCGAGTAAAGCGTTTCCGGCATCAGCAGCAATCCTGTGCCGGAAACGTCACATATCAATAAACGAATGTACAGGGCGAATCTGTCGCCCCTACAAGGTACTACTTTTGTAGGTCGGGTTACGCTATCGCTAACCCGACCCACATAAAAACTTAACAGAACGAGATTTAGCCCTTATAACCCTGCTCATCAATAAAATTTAAAACAAAAGAGCCCCTAGCTTATGAATAAACTATCTAAAATAATCCCTTGGCTGTTAATAGCCTTATTAGGCGCGTTTGCCCTGAGTGCCATTGCCTTAAATCGCGGTGAAAATATTAGTGCGCTCTGGCTTATAACTGCTGCACTTTGTGTTTATGCACTCGCCTATCGTTTTTATTCGGCTTGGATAGCCGCTACTGTGTTGGTCGTTGATGAAAGTAGAGCCACGCCTGCAGAGCGTCTTGATAATGGTCGTGATTTTGTACCTACTCATAAATGGATCGTCTTTGGACATCATTTTGCCGCGATTGCAGGTCCAGGACCTTTAGTCGGCCCGACCTTGGCGGCGCAATTTGGTTATCTGCCCGGAACCTTATGGATAATCTTAGGCGCAGTAATAGGCGGCTGCGTACAAGATATGGTGATCTTATTTTTATCAACGCGACGTAACGCCAGAAGCTTAGGTCAAATGGCGCGTGATGAACTGGGACCTTTGGGTGGCACTGCCGCGTTGATTGGCACATTTACCATTATGATCATTCTAATTGCTGTCTTAGGTTTAGTAGTAGTTAACGCTATGAAACATAGCCCTTGGGCAACTTTTACAGTAGCGGCAACGATTCCTATCGCGATGATCGTGGGTGTTTATATGCGCCATATTCGTCCGGGTCAGGTATTAGAAGCGTCATTAATTGGTGTAGTTTTACTGTTACTATCGGTAGCGGGTGGTCGCTATATTGATGAAAATGAAACTTTACGCCTAATATTTAATCACGAAGGTTTAACGCTCGCTTGGTGGATAATGGCTTATGGCCTTGCTGCAGCCATTTTGCCAGTTTGGCTATTATTAGCACCACGCGATTATTTATCTACCTATATGAAAGCCGGCACCATAACTCTCTTAGCCATCGCTATTATTACGCTGCAACCAAGTATTAAAATGCCGGCTATTACAGCTTTTATTGATGGTACAGGCCCCATATTTGGTGGCAAGTTATTTCCTTTTGTTTTTATTACCATCGCTTGCGGCGCCATTTCTGGCTTTCACTCACTCATCGCTTCGGGTACTACACCCAAATTACTTAAAAACGAAGGAGATATCCGCATGATAGGTTATGGCGGCATGTTATTAGAATCCTTCGTAGCCATCATGGCGATGATTGCAGCGACCGTGTTAGAACCCGGGGTGTTTTTCGCTATCAATAGTGGTGCAGGCATAGTTGGTGCAGATGCAGCGACTGCTGTCGCAAAAATATCCTCTTGGGGCTATCCCGTGACCGTCGAATCCATGCAACTGCTTGCTAAACAAATGGGTGAAGAAACTTTGTTTGCACGTACTGGCGGAGCACCTTCTCTGGCGGTCGGTATGGCCAGCATTTTTGGCAACGCTTTTGGTGAAAGCCTATTGGCTATCTGGTATCACTTTGCCATTATGTTTGAGGCGATATTCATACTCACAACCTTAGATGCAGGTACGCGTGTCGGTCGCTTCATGTTGCAAGATATGCTAGGCAATATTTGGCCTAAAATGGGCGAAACATCTTGGACACCTTCGGTGATACTCAGCAGTGCCTTAGTGGTTTCTGGTTGGGGTTATTTTCTTTATATAGGAGTGATTGATCCTAACGGCGGCGTTAATATTTTATGGCCTTTGTTTGGTATCGCTAATCAAATGTTAGCGGCTATTGCGCTGTGCGTAGCGACGGGCATTTTAATCAAATCAGGTAAACAAAAATATGCTTGGATCACTGGCTTACCCCTCACTTGGTTAATCATTATTACCAGCACAGCCGCTTATCAAAAAATAGCTAGCACGGATATTCGCATCGGCTTTTTTGCAGCGGCGAATGACCTATCGGCTAAATTAAGCGCTGGTAGCTTATCTCCAGAGAAAGCCAAGATTGCTCCGCAATTAATATTTAACTTACAGTTCGATGCCTGGCTAACCGTGTTTTTTATTAGTCTATTATGGCTCATAGTTTTTGATATGCTGCGTGTTGCTATACGCTCTATCAACGGAAAACTCGTGTTGCCGTTATCCGAATCTCCACATAGCCCTAGTCGTCTAGTTGAAGATTGGGTGAGAGATTAATGGTTGGGTTATTTAAAAAGGCTTGGCGCATAGTGCGCCGCCTTTCTGGTGACGATGCCTATGAGCAATACTTAATTCATTATGCCTTAAAGCATTCAGATCATGACGAGCATCCGCTACTAAGCAAAGCTGAGTTTTTTAAACAATGGCAAGATGAAAAATGGAAGGGTGTTAAGCGCTGTTGTTAAGGCTTTATGAATAAGTACGACTACTTAATCATAGGGCAGGGTTTGGCCGGAAGTTTACTGGCCTGGGAACTGCTACAACGCGGTTGTAAGATCATGGTGATCGATAATGGCCTCGAAAGTGCATCCCAAATCGCAGCGGGATTGATTAACCCTGTCACTGGTATGCGCCTAGTAAAGTCTGCGGAGGTCGAGCACTTATTACCTAGTGCTATGCGCTGTTATGAGCAATTAAGTCAGCTCTTTAAGCAGGACTTTTATATAGAAAAGCCTATGCTTAGGCTGCTTAATAATGAACTGTTGTTAACTAATGCGCATAAACGCTTGGCTGATCCTGCTTATAAAGACTATGTGAAGGCTATTATTGCTACAGATGCTTATCCTTATTTAGAGCAACAGCACACCGGTTATTTGCAGACCCGCTTGCTATTAAGCACTTTAAAACAGTACTTTATTGAACTCGGCTGTTACCGACAGAGCATCCTCAATTATGAAGATATACGACTGCTACCCTTATTAAGTTGGCAGGATATAAGCTTTAAGAAAATAATCTTTTGTGAAGGTCATCATGCCAGTCAAAACCCCTGGTATTCTTGGCTGCCTTTTCAACTCGTCAAAGGCGAAATCTTAAGCCTACAACACCAAAGCCAGTTGCCTGATGTTATCTACAATTTTGGCGAATGGTTAATTCCGCTAGATAAGCAACATCTACGTTTAGGTGCAAGCTTTGATCGAGAGCAACTTAATAACGAGCCTACCTTGAAGGCTAAAAACACTTTATTGCAATCACTTCAAAACAGCGGCATTGATTTATCTGAACTATTTGTTACGGATCATCAGGCCAATATTCGACCTTGTACCCTAGATAAACAACCCTTTATCGGTGAACACCCACAACTACCTCAACTCGCTATTTTTAATGGCTTTGGTGCTAAAGGCAGTTTGCAAATACCTAAGTTTTGCCAACTATTCGCCGACGCCTTACAAAATCAAAGCCCCTACCCTTCATCGATAAGACGCTATTATGCAACGCATTTCACTCATTAATATTGCCCACCAACACATCAGCGAAATACTTATACAGGGTGGTATCGCCATCGATGCCACCTTAGGGAATGGTCATGACGCTATGTTCTTAATGAATCTAGTAGCTCCAACAGGGCAGGTCTTTGGCTTTGATATACAGCAAGCTGCTATTGCATCAACACAAGCAAATAGTGAAGATGCAACTGGGCTTACTTTAATCCACGCCAGCCATGCGCTGATGGCTGAAAATATTCCTGAACAGCATCATGGTAAGATTAAAGCCATCATGTTTAATTTAGGTTATTTGCCGGGCGGTGATAAAAGCATTATTACCCAAACAGACTCTACTTTAATCGCCTTAAACGCTGCTATAGCCTTATTAGCGGTTGATGGCATCATGACTATCATGGCTTACCCTGGTCATGCTGGTGGTGATTTAGAAACTAAGCAAATAGAACAGTGGTGCGAGCAACTTGATCCATCTCAGTTTAGTCATCAGAGATTTTACAGCACCGTAACAAGCAACAGCGCTCCTAAACTTTTCATCCTACGCAAACACCTATAATTATTTAGTCCCCCCTCTTTAAAAAAGAGGGGTTAGGGGAGAATTATTAAATAAACTTCACTTTTTAAGTGAAAGATGAATACTTACTAACACATTAATAGCCAACAATCTGCTATCATGCGCCACTCATTAATATTAACCAAGGATCAACCATGTCAGAATTTACTAATGTCTCAGTCATCAAAAAAGCCAATGTCTATTTCGACGGCAACGTCAGTAGCCGTACTATTCGTTTTGCTGATGGCTCATTAAAAACATTAGGCTTTATGTTACCCGGCGAATATACCTTCAACACCGCTGATAAAGAACTCATGGAAATATTAGCCGGTGAGCTTGATGTTTTATTGCCCGGCAACGATGAATGGCAAGCGATTAGTGGTGGCGAATCTTTTGATGTGCCTGCTAATGCAGCTTTCACTGTAAAAGTTAAATCTGCAACGGACTACTGCTGCTCTTTTATTAAATAGTTCATGGAAAAAGTCGCCATATTTGTCGATGTGCAAAATATTTACTACACCACAAGACAAAGCTATAGCCGACATTTTAATTACAGCGCCTTTTGGTCATTAGCGACAGCTAATAGAATCGTAGTTGGCGCTTTTGCTTACGCCATTGATAAAGGCGATAGTCAGCAATTAGTTTTCCAAAAGATTCTTAGACAAATAGGTTTTGAGGTCAAACTTAAACCTTATATCCAGCGCAGTGATGGTTCGGCTAAAGGTGATTGGGATGTTGGCATTACCCTTGATGCCATAGAATATGCCGAACAAGCAGATGTCATTATTTTATTATCTGGCGATGGCGACTTTGATGTATTACTGAATAAAGCGCGTGATAAATATTCAGTAGAGTCTGAAGTCTATGGCGTGCAGGCCTTAACAGCACCCTCGTTGATTAAAGCCGCAAGTCGCTTTATTGCTATAGATGAGAAATTATTGTTGTAAGATATATTTCAAAAGGGAATACCCACGTAAGGGCGATAGCTTCGCCCAGTACATTCGTTTGTTGAAACGTGGCGAATCTGTCGTCCCTACAGGACAAAACCATTTGGCTTTTAAGCCCAGGCATCTCTCTCGCTAAGCACTGCCTTTTGAGATAATTACCGTTAAAGATACCTTCGACTTGACTACGATAATGATCGAGAACTTATGAGATACTTTATTCTGGCGCTCTAGGCGTTTCCGCTGAAGGCATATAGGAAATAGGCGCTTCTTCATCTGTATCAAAGGTCACCATTTCCCAAGCATCTTTATTTTCCAACAGCGTACGCAGTAATTTATTGTTCAAACCATGTCCAGATTTATAACCGGTAAATTCACCAATTAAACTATGGCCTAGTAAATATAAATCTCCGATGGCGTCGAGTATTTTGTGTTTAACAAACTCGTCAGCACAGCGTAAACCATCTTCATTGATAATTTTATCGTCATCAACCACGATTGCGTTGTCAAGACTTCCGCCTAAAGCTAGATTATTTTCACGCAACATATCAATATCTTTCATAAAACCAAAGGTTCTAGCTCGGCTCACTTCTTTAACGAAAGCCGTTGATGAAAAATCCATCGATGCAGTTTTAACATGCTCTTCAAAAGCTGGATGTTCAAAATCAATCGTAAAAGTCACTTTGAAACCTTCAAAAGGACTAAATGAGGCCCACTTATCGCCATCATCAACTCTGATTTCACGTTTAATTTTAATATATTGTTTAGGGCAATCTTGCTCTTCAACACCCGCTGATTGTAACAAAAATACAAAAGGACCGGCACTGCCATCCATAATAGGCACTTCTGGTGCACTGACCTCAATAATAGCGTTATCAATGCCCAAGCCAGCAAAGGCTGACAACAAATGTTCAATAGTCGATATTTTTACATCACCTGAAACCAAAGTAGTTGATAAGACAGTTTCTCCGACATTTTCTGGTGCTGCCTGAATAGTAACCGGTACATCTAAATCTACTCGACGAAATTTAATGCCAGTATTAGGTTCTGCGGGTCGTAACGTTAAATATATCTTTTCGCCAGTATGCAAGCCTACGCCAGTAGCCCTAATAGTATTTTTTAAAGTTCGCTGTTTAATCATAAGTAAATAAAACCGAATAGAGGGTGGAGCAAAAAAAGGCTAATTTTATCACACTTATGTTCTTGTGAGAGTGAATCATGACATTATGTTTAAAGAGTAAGCAGTTTAGCTAGCAGGAGCGCTTAACCGTTGACCCTTCAACAGACCATAGGTATCTACACAAATAATTGTTAGCATTCCAACGCAAGAACGATAACCTTTTGACAAAGATCGTAGGGGCGTATTGCATACGCCCTTATGAAATAAGCCCTATAACATTGATTTTTCAATGGTGGGCGTATGCAATACTACGCCCCTACGATGTTTTTAAAATAACTGCAATGCCAACATAATGGCATCTTCACGGCCATTTTCTGCGGGATAATAACCTTTTCTAACTCCAATTTCATTAAAGCCCATATCTTCATAGAGGGCAATGGCATGAATATTAGACGGCCTTACTTCTAAAAAAACTGATTCCGCTTTACCCCTAGCCACATCGATTAAATGTTCTAACATTCTACGACCGATACCTTGCTTTTGCTCATCAGGGTGCACAGAAATATTAAGGATATGTGCCTCACCGACTGCCATTGAAAGCAAACTGTAACCCAGGATTTTCTTTTCATATTCGCAGACCCAGCAACCGTAACCGGCTTTAAAGCAGTCGGTAAAAATATCTTCTTCCCAAGGAAACAAATAGTTTTTTCTTTCTATTTCTAGTACTGCAGGCAAATCAGCATGGGTCATGATACGTAAGCGCAGCAAATCTTTTTTTTGTACTGAATCAGGGAACACTTTTGCGTAAAACTCCTTGTCTGCATCGTAAATTATTACGCTTTTAATTTTATCTAACCAGCCACGCATAAATTACCTTTCTTTATTAAATATCTGTTTCGCAAAACATAAATCCTGCCAAGCATCACGCTTCTCTAATAAAGATCGCAGTAAATAAGCAGGATGTTCAACGACAACAACGGGGATTTTATTAAAATAATGACATCGGCCTCTAAGGCTTGCTAAAGTTTGCTTGGTTTTTAATAAAGCCTGCGCGGCTTTATCGCCAACGGCCACTATAATTTTAGGCTGAATAAGCTGTTGTTGACTCATTAAATACCCACTACAAAACTCAGGCGAATCAGGTTGATCAAAGGCTTTACAAGCGATTAAGGGCGCAATAAAAACCTCTTCAACGCTTAAATCAATGGCACGTAACATTTCTGCTAATAACAAACCGGCATTCTTTTCAAAAAGCCGATTTGGGCTATCGTCGTCTGAATTGACTACCTCAACGAAGAATAGCCATTCTGTTTGCTGATTACCGATACCTGATAATCCTTGAGTTTGTGAATCACATAGCGCACAGCTTTCAATATCTATAACTTGAGCTTGGACTTGAGCTTCAACATGCTTAGGCGTAGCAATTTCATCCTGAAGCTCATGGACTAGAGTTAAATCAGATACCCTGCTCGCTCTTGGCACCCAGACATCAATGCCCATAGCTTGCAAATACTGTAAACGCCGGGCATTATCCACAAGCTATCTCTAAGACTTTAATCTTGAACCTTAAACATCACCTTTTTGAGGATGTCTGCGTTGATCTGGGCTATGTAATTTATTAATCGCATTGATATAGGCTTTAGCAGAAGCAATAACGATGTCGGTATCAGCACCTAAACCATTAACAATACGCCCTGATTTTTCAAGACGTACCGTCACTTCACCTTGAGCATCCGTGCCATTAGTAATGTTATTGACCGAATACAATTCTAAGGTCGCATCAGATTTTACCAATTGTTCAATAGCTTTCAAGCTAGCATCAACTACACCGCCACCCTCAGAACTACCTGTTACTTCTTTATTATCGATGCGCAAAGTCACTGTAGAGTTAGGAATTTCACCCGTCTCTGAACATGCTTTCAAAGCGATCAGTTTGACGTATTCAACTTCTGCCTTAAAGCTGCTTTCTGAAATAAGGGCTTGTAAATCTTCATCAAAGATCTCATGCTTTTTATCAGCTAATTGTTTAAAGCGAGCAAAAGCCTCATTGAGTTCTTCTTCAGTAGCGAATTCTGAACCTAATTCACTGATACGACTTTTGAAAGCATTTCTACCTGAATGCTTACCTAAAACCATGCGATTAGCAGACCAGCCTACATCTTCAGCGCGCATAATTTCATAAGTTTCTCGACTTTTTAATACGCCATCTTGATGAATGCCGGCTTCATGAGCAAAGGCATTGGCGCCAACAATGGCTTTATTGGGTTGAACAGGAAAGCCAGTAATTGATGATACTAGCTTAGAACAGGTCAAAATTTCTCGAGTATCGATGCCTGTTTGGCAACTAAAGACATCATGACGGGTGCGTACAGCCATCACCACTTCTTCTAGAGAAGCATTACCAGCACGTTCACCTAAACCATTAATGGTACATTCAACCTGACGAGCGCCATTCATGACCGCAGCCAAAGAGTTAGCCACCGCTAAACCTAAATCATTATGACAATGCACAGAAAAAATGGCTTTATCGGAGTTTGGTATGCGTTGTATTAAATTAGCAATAGTGGCACCAAATTGCGAAGGGACGCTATAACCTACGGTATCAGGAATATTTAGGGTAGTGGCACCCGCATCGATGACGGCTTCCAAAATACGGCACAAGAAATCTTCATCAGAACGTCCGGCATCTTCGGGTGAAAACTCAACATCATCCGTGTACTGTCTCGCTCTTTTAACAGCATTTACAGCATGTTCTATGACTTGCTCCGGCGACATCTGCAACTTCATTTGCATATGTATAGGCGAAGTGGCAATAAAAGTATGAATACGTGAACGCTTCGCGTTTTTAAGCGCGAGTCCAGCACGATCGATATCTTTATCAAGCGCACGTGCCAAGCCACAAACGATACTGTCTTTTATAACACTCGCAACCGCTTGTACCGATTCAAAATCGCCAGGACTCGCAGCAGGAAAACCGGCTTCAATTAACGTCAACTTTTAGACGCTCCAAAGCTTTAGCAATCCTGACTTTTTCATCACGAGTCATAGAAGCGCCTGGGCTTTGTTCGCCGTCGCGTAGGGTGGTATCAAATATAATTAACTGGTCTTTCATAAAAACTCCATTCATGGAGATAAATCAATGTTTAAATTGATATCAATTAATAAGGTAGGATTTCAATAGCTGATGAAAAAGACGAGTGCCCGTCAGGGCAATAATCTTAAAGAGAGGATTAGCCTTACACCGTGTTGATTTTTAAAAGCATTAGCCATGATAGCTTACAAATACAGGTCATAAAAAATAATCATAGGTCATGACTATACGCGAATGACCCTAGGCTCTCAAGTAGATTTTACCATTTTAGACCTTGCTCTACGCTTACGCGCAACCAAGGTGACTACTGGCCCAGAAATCGCATAGACCAAGAATAATAAAAACAACATTGTTTGTGGCTGAGCCATGACAAAAGCAATCGCCAGCATAACAGCGATCGCTACAAAGAAAGGTACTTTTCCTTTTAAATCGATGTCTTTAAAACTGGAATATCTAAAATTACTCACCATCAACAAACCTGTAGTCATTGTTAATAGGACCGCAGGATATTTTATTATTTCTATGGAATAGCCATACTCTAAACTCAACAAAACAAAGCCAGCGAGTATTGCCGCTGCAGCAGGACTAGGCAAACCTTGAAAGTAACGTTTATCAGCAGAGGTTAATTGTGTATTGAAGCGTGCTAATCTTAAAGCGCCCCCAGCCATATGTACAAAAGCGGCAAATAATCCTAGTCTACCCAAACTTGAAAAAGCCCATAAATACATGACTAACGCAGGTGCGGCTCCAAAAGAAACCATATCTGATAGGCTATCATATTGAGCACCAAATTCGCTTTGGGTATTGGTTAAACGCGCCACACGTCCATCAAGACCATCTAAAATCATAGCAATAAAGATAGCAATGCCCGCTGTTTCGAAGCGCCCCCCCATTGCTGAGGTAATAGCATAAAAACCAGCAAATAAAGCACCTGTAGTAAACAAGTTAGGTAATAAATAAATGCCACGACGGCGGAGTATGGTGCTTTTCTCTAAATTCATTCGTCAATTAGTCCTTAGGTTTTAAAGCGATTCTTAAGCTAAACTGTGAGTGTTTTCGGCTGTAGTTATTTAATATAAAGCTTAATGGGCTATCAAATTAAGGCAAAAATGCTTAACTTTGTAGCAATGATTAACTTCACATAACAAGGACTAGGTCCCATGAAAATCAATAAGGTGCAAATTATACAATGAGCCTATCTGCACTACCTATATTTTCATACTAGCATTACTCTTTTATTAATGAGTCATGCCCTTTAATTTAATCTACCATGCAAAGTTGCGCTTTCACAAACGCCAAAACTTCCTGAAACAAATTCTCTTGTCCTGTCTCAAAACTAGCAGCATCTTCAACTCTACGTAACCAGGTAAACTGACGCTTTGCTAATTGCCTGGTTGCGATAATCGCCTTTTCAGTCATTGCGTCATAATCATCTGCACCCTGCAAATAAGCCCAGACTTGCCGATAACCTACCGCACGCATCGAAGGCATGAGCTCATTTAAATCACCACGCTCATAAAGCTCTCGAACTTCTTCAACAAAACCTTGTGCCAACATAGCACGAAAACGCTGAGCAATGATGTCATGGAGTATTTTTCGATCGGACGGCGTGATAATGAGCTTTATCGCTTGATAAGGCAGTACTTCATCAACTTCTGAACTAAAAAAAGAGCTTAATGGCTGACCACTAATTTCATAAACTTCTAAAGCACGCTGAACACGCTGGGGATCATTAGGATGAATTCTAGCGGCTGCTACAGGATCAACTTGGGCAAGGCGCTGATGCAGCGCTTCTTTACCTAAGCTTAGCAAATCTTGATCTAACTGCTTTCTAATCTCTAAATTGGCAACGGGCAATACCGCTAAGCCATTAAATAAGGCATTAAAATAAAGCTGGGTACCACCTACTAAAATCGGAATCTTTCCTCGCCCAGTAATATCCGCCATTAAAGCTAAGGCTTGATTTCTAAACTGACCCGTAGAATAAGATTGATTAGGATCCAATATATCAATTAAATGATGAGTGATGCCCGCCCTTTCCTCTATTGTAGGTTTAGCAGTGCCTATATCCATACCCTTAAAAACCAATGCAGAATCAACACTGATAATTTCAGTACCCAAAGCCTGCGCTAACTGAACTGAAAGCGCTGTTTTTCCTGAAGCAGTAGGCCCCATTAAAAAAATAGCGGGGGGCAGTAATGGCTTTTGCATGATAATTGTTTTTATAAAGTAATATTAAATAACTTGGATCTAAAGTGCTATCGTGTGACCGGCTTAGCCTCGAAGTCGCGGCTAAAGCCGATACCACACAAGAACATAGGTATCTACACAAGAAATGAGGTTACACGTTACTATATTGTTATTTTTAAACGCTTATTGACCACGTAAAAAGAACTTATCAAGTTCTTGAGTCGATAATTCGATCCAAGTAGGCCTACCATGATTACACTGCCCTATACGTTCAGTCTGTTCCATATCACGCAATAAAGCATTCATCTCATCAATACTCAAGCGACGCTTAGCTCGCACCGAACCATGACAGGCAATAGTCGCTAATAATCGGTTAGATTGTTCTTGTATACGCTGACTCATGCCATGCTCGTTAATATCAGCCAACACATCACGAATTAACAACTCTTTATCAACATTACCTAATAAAGCNGGAGTTGAGCGCAGGATAATAGTTTCAGGTCCGGATCGATTAAGCTCAAAACCGAGGCTACTAAAATAATCATATTCTTGTTCAGCTAAATCAGCCTCTGCTGCACTGACCGTGATCTTAATAGGCAGTAATAAGGGTTGACTTGGGACAGAGCCTTGTTGATATTGCTTTTTTAAACGTTCATAGGTAACACGTTCATGAGCGGCGTGAGCATCAACTAAAATGACGCCTTTGGGTGTTTCAGCCAAGATATAAATATTGTGTATATGAGCGATCGCATAACCCAGCGGAGGCATATCTTGTAACGACACCTCAGGCAAGCGAGGCTTTTGCTCAGCAACACCATAAGGTGATAACGAAGCATAAGCCGTGATAGATTCGGCTATCGATAATGGCAACGATGTTTGATGTGTAGGTCCTGAATAAAAAGAGGATGTAGTATCAAAAACCTTAGGCTGAGGCGCTGTAGCGACAAACTCGGACTCGGTAGCCTCAACGACACTTTCATCAACCCAATTAACAGCGGCAGCAACGGTATGTTCAGGTCTTAAATTCGCTAAAGAACGATGTAGCGCTGAAAATAAAAAATCATGCACTAAGCGCCCCTCCCTAAATCGGACTTCTAGTTTTGCAGGATGCGCATTAACATCAACTAAGGTTGGATCCAAGGTTAGATATAATACAAAAACAGGATGCCGACCATGATATAAAACATCTTGATAAGCTTGCTTAATAGCATGAGCGACTAATTTATCGCGAATTAATCGACCATTAACATAAAAAAACTGCATATCTTGCTGACTGCGAGAAAAAGTCGGCAAACCCACCCAGCCACTGAGTTGTAAACCAGAGGCAGAAAAATCAATTTTTACTGAACTTTCAATAAAAGTAGGTCCACAAATACTGGCGACTCGTTGCTCTTGAGACACTTCATTCGTGGCTGGTTTTAAATTAAGAATTTCTTTTTGGTTATGCAATAAACTAAAGCCGATCTCAAACTGGCTTAAGGCCATTCTTTTAATAAGCGTTTCGATATGCGCAAATTCAGTCTTTTCAGCTTTTAAAAACTTACGCCTAGCCGGCGTGTTATAAAACAAATCGCGCACATCAACCGTCGTACCTTGAGGATGTGGATCAGGTTGCGGATCAAAATCTTGCTCAGACCCATCGGCTGTTACCCGCCAAGCACATTGACTGTCAGCAGTACGTGAAATCAACGTTAATCGTGCCACAGAACTAATACTCGGCAAAGCTTCACCACGAAAACCCATGCTAGAGACTTGCTCTAAATCTTGTAAGCTTGCGATTTTACTCGTGGCATGTCTTGATAAAGCTAAAGGCAAATCTTCTTTAACGATGCCACAGCCATCATCTCTGATTTTTATCAGCCGAGTGCCGCCCTGCTCAATTTCAATAGTAATCTGCCCTGCCCCAGCATCAAAACAATTTTCAACCAGCTCTTTAACCACAGACGAAGGCCTTTCGACCACTTCACCCGCTGCAATTTGATTGACCAATTGAGTGGGCAGTGCATGAATACGCATCAGTTAACCTAAAACAAAAAGGCTTATTCTATAGGAGAGGTTAATTTCTCGATAGTTTTGTATTAATCAAATCATAAGTTCTGGCTAAGTTAATCGACACTCGCTGTTTTAAATTAGGTTCAATTTCTTGCATAAACTTAGCTAAGCTGACGATATCAGGATTAGATTGCTTACGATGCCGATCTGGATTTGCAACCCTGACCGAAACGTTTGGATGCCAACAATAATTTTCTAAACGTTAGTTTTGTAGAGCATAAGTATCTACACAAGTAAAAAGCAGCATCATTTGGGCAACTCATATGGCATGAGCCTATTTAAACTGCGAGTTCATACTGTAGGGGGGACAGATTCGCCACGTTTTAATAACGCATGTACTGGGCGAATCTGTCGCCCCTACAAGGTACTCGCATTTGAAATCTAAACAGCCCTCGCTATGCTTTACCCTACAAATCATTACTTGTGTAGATATCTATGTTTGTAGGGTGGGCAAACAGTTTTTTGGTTTGCCCACCTTTTGTCGATACAAACGGTGGGCAAAAAAACGTTATCCACCCTAAGACTTACAAACTTATAAACAAATCAATCGATAGTATTTTTACAAGGTAAATTGGCTGCTAATGCTGTTTATAAATACCATTATTATTATTTAATAGCATATTCCTCATGAATTCAAAACAGACTAAAACAATGCGGGCAATATTTTTAAAGCCAACACCCTCGACATTCGAATTAAACCATGAACATCTTGACCCATAAAGCTCGTAGGTTGGGGTGAAGCAACGCGAACCCCAACATGTCGCCTGTTGTGTTGAGGTACATTACAAAGATTCAATTTGTTGTGTAGTTAATTTTGTTAATCTAGCTATGGTAGCAATATCGAAGCCTTCTGCTTGCATCGCCCTAGCTGTTTCAAATTTACCCTCGATCTTACCTTCAACCTTACCATCAGCAAACGCCGTATCAGTGACTGCTTTTGCTTCATTGTAGGACAGCACGCTTTTTAGATAGTCATCATATTGCTCAGTACTTAAATGCGATACTTCAGCTATTTCAAAACCTTTTTGAAAAATGGGTTCATTTAAAATAGCAGGGATATGATCCATATCTTCTAAATGTTTCAAAAAATACAGCCATTTGTCAACATGAGTTTCTAACTCAGTTTCTGTTTTATTAAACAAAGGCATCTGCAAAAATTTAAAATGCAATTTGTCGTAGAAAATATCGCCATCTTGATCTTTTAAACTGACATCACGTCTAAATTTTTGCTCGTCTTCTTTTTCATCGTAAATAAAATCCAAGATGGCAATAAAATACACGGGTAATAAAAGAAAGTTCCATACGCCTTTTTTACCTTGTTCACGTATCGGAAATGTCGAATAAAACAAAGAGCGATCTTTGAAAAAGTGCATTTTGGCTTTTTGCATTTCGACAATAAAACGCTCACCGCTAGCGCTTTCACAGTAAATATCAAAAATAGCTTTACGCTCTTCAAGCGTAGTTGACAAATTCTCGGGATTTTTAAAACTAAGCTTGGTTATTTGGTGACGAGTTGGCAAGAGTTGATTAAGGAAATCAATTAACAGATCTTTACTGCCTTCTTCACCAAAAAGCTTTTTGAAACCGAAGTCAGTGTAAGGGTTGAAATATTTACTAATCATGGTGGGTATAGAACGATTTGAGTTTAGGCTAGCTGGATCATAGCACAACACGCAAAAAGCCCCAAAACTGTGTTGAAATTCCAATTCGTACGGCCGTACGGCGTTTTAATCTAAATGGAATATTCGCGTAGGGTTGGTAGAACCTATCAAACAGTCACATGATGGGTTTCGCTAGCGCTCTAACCATCCTACGCCACTGCTCACTGCCATTAAGTTAATGG